>Ga0210403_10003706_pt1 | contig 13342 bp, 13 predicted proteins | sample IncBWC19MmetaG_FD_150863 | JGI IMG/M metagenome (GOLD analysis project Ga0210403, IMG submission 150863) | Forest soil microbial communities from Barre Woods Harvard Forest LTER site, Petersham, Massachusetts, United States - Inc-BW-C-19-M | ecosystem: Environmental > Terrestrial > Soil >... | reverse complement strand
CTCCAGAGACCTGAGCTTCCAGTAACGCACGCCGGGGGGTTCTAGTCCAATTTATCTTCATTCTGTAATTGATAATTCTATCTTATACTAGGGTTTAGGGTAGCCATGGCCCGCATACCCCGCGGGGCTTGCCGGCGCCCTGAAATCCACCCCCGCAGAGGGTTTAAGCGACCTACCCTCCGAACCGAGGCTTACGCATGGATCTTGGCGAATTACAGGTCTTTTTGATGGTTGCGAAGGAAGGCAGCTTCTCCCGGGCGGCCGAGCGCCTCTACCGAACGCAGCCTGCGGTCAGCCTGACCATCCGGAAACTGGAAGATTCGCTGGAGCAGCCCCTGTTTGTGCGCGGGGCCCGGCCGGTGCGGCTGACGGACGCCGGGACGCTTCTGCGCGAGTATGCCGAACGTCTGCTGAACTTGCGTGACGAGGTGAAAAAGGGCCTGCTGGAGCTGGAAGGGCTGAAGCGCGGCGAGCTTTCGCTGGGCGTAAACGAGAGTTCGATTCACGCGCTCCTGCCGGCGCTGGCCGCTTTTCGCGAAGCGCATCCCGGCGTGCAGGTTCGTGTGCACCGCATGTTTTCGCGCGACATCCCGCACGAAGTGGTCAACTACCGGCTGGACCTGGGCGCGGTTTCTTTTATCCCGCGCGACGCGCAGCTCCAGGCGACGGAAATCCTGAAGGACGAACTGACACTAGTAGTGCCGCCAAAACATCCGCTGGCCAAGCGCAAGGAAGTGGAGATCGAGGAACTGGGCAAGGAAGCGTTCATCGCGCATATTGTGGAATCGCCGTTCCGCCGGAAGGTGATCGAACTGTTTGCGCGGCACCGGACGGCGCTGGATATGCCGATGGAAATGCCCACAATCGAAAGCATCAAGCGTTTCGTGCAGATGGGTATGGGCGTGGCGATTGTGCCGCGCATGTGCGTGGCCTGGGAGATAGAGCATGGCTGGATGAAGGAAGTGCACGTGAAGCAGTTGAGCATTCCGCGGCATCTCTACATCGTTTCACGTCGCGGGGCGCGCCTACCGCACACGGCCGCGGAATTCATGCGCTTGCTAAAGAAAACCTAACTCCTGTAGCTCACCCCTTCAGGGGTGAGGCTTTTCGCCACCCTGGCAAAATCCCGCCACAGCCACGAAATCCCTCAGGCCTAAAAGGCCTGAGCAACAAGCTTTTTGCATCAAATCCATTCTTAGCCTTATCAAAGACAGCAAGGCGGAGGGCAGGCTCCTCCCCTACAAGGGATTGCGGTGTGACACGAATCACTCGCACCGCCCCAAAGGCTCCAGTATCCTTGTGATATGACGGAGGGGCAGCGTTGGCCCCCATCTAAATATGATCAGCGGACTGACCATACTGGCGATTGGCTTTTTTCTGGGGATGCGGCACGCCACGGACCCGGATCACGTGATCGCGGTTTCCACGATCATCAGCCGCGAGCCATCGATTGGCCGCGCGGGATGGATCGGCGCGCTCTGGGGGCTGGGACATACGCTGACAATTCTTCTGGTCGGCGCGGCAATCATTCTTTTTAACGTGGCGATTCCAGTGCGCGTAGGCCTGACGATGGAATTCGCGGTCGGGCTGATGCTGATCCTGCTCGGAATTCTGAACCTCACCGGCGTGACTCGCTGGCTGAGCGAGAAGTTCTCTCCCGCGCATCCCAGGGTGACCGGCGAGCACGTCCACGTTCACGAGCATGGGACTCGGTTGCATTACCACTGGCATTCGCACCAACCCGCGGAGGAGCATCACGGCGAAACGCTGGCGGCACCGGGATGGCTGCGCGGCCCGTTCGCCAAGCTGGGAATTTTCCACTCGCTGCGGCCGCTGCTGATCGGCATCGTGCATGGCCTGGCGGGTTCGGCGGCCGTGGCCCTGCTGGTGCTGACCACGATCCACGACCCGCGCTGGGGCGTTTTCTATCTGCTGATTTTTGGCGTAGGGACGATTGCGGGGATGATGCTGATTACGGTCGCATTGGCGTTGCCATTCTCTTATGCTGGCACGCGGTTTGCGTGGGTGAATCGCGGGCTGGTTACCGCGTCGGGTGTGCTGAGCCTTTGTTTTGGACTGTTTGTTTCCTACCGGATTGGTTTTGTAGACGGCTTGTTCACCAGCCACCCGATTTGGACGCCGCAGTAAAACCGATCGTCCCAAGATTTGTAGCTCAGGCCATTTAGGCCTGAGGGTTTCCGTAGCCACAATGCGAACTTGCCAACGCAGTGGAAATCCTCGCCCCTGAGGGGGTGAGCTACAGGCCTCGTCACACTTTTTTGGTGGCGGCGTCCTCGACAGTTTTGTAGATGGGCAGCAGATTCTGCAGGCCGGCTACCGTCACTACGGCAAGGGCTTGCGGCGGCAACGCAGCCAGACCGAACTCCTTGCCTTGATTGCGCCGGCTGACGAAAAGCGAAACCAGCGCACCCACGCCGGCGGAATCCAGAAAGCTTACCGCGCTCAGATCGAGAATGAGCCGCTGCGCAGCTTCCGCGCGAAGCTTGGGCAGGAATTCGTTGACGGTCTCAATGCTCAATTTCCCATTGGCCGTATAAATCGTGAGCGCTTCGGTGCTGCTCGATAACTTTTCGACGTCAAGTTTAAATGGCGGCATAAGCGATTGAATGTATCTGAAAGGCCGTCGGGCCATCATTAACATTCATTCACAGACATTACCCCCACCATTTCCTTTTGCAAAGGATTTCCTTGCGCCGTTCGGCACGTGGCGAGAAGCCTCCAGATGCGTGTCAAGAGCGGTGCCACGGGCCTGTGCAGCGAAATCGGTATAGAATCAGGCGCATCCTGGATTCCAGGGCCGGACACCCTCCGGGATTATTTGAGTGCACCATGAACAAAAGAACCTTTCTCAAGATTTGCTCGGCGGCGATGGCCAGCCCATTTCTTTCCAGACTGTCGGCATTGGCCGCTGAGGAGAAACTCCACAACTGGGCGGGGAACGTCGAGTACGGCACCGACCGCGTATTTTCCGCGGGATCCGTAGCGGAAGTGCAGGAGTTTGTCCCCAAACAAAGCAAGCTGAAGGTTCTTGGCACACGCCACTGCTTCAACCACATTGCCGACAGCCACGACCAGTTCCTCTCGATGAAAGCGATGGACAAGGTTGTCGAGCTGAACTCGGATGCGCGGACGGTCACCATCGAGTCGGGAATGACTTACGGAAGGTTGTGCCCGATTCTGGAGAGCAAGGGCTGGGCGCTGCACAATCTGGCTTCGCTGCCGCACATTTCCGTCGCGGGGGCCTGCGCGACCGCAACTCATGGCTCCGGCGTCAAGAATGGCAACCTCTCCACCGCGGTTTCCGGCCTAGAATTCGTCAACGCCGCCGGTAATGTGGTGAAACTTTCGCGCAAGAAAGACGGCGAGACATTTCACGGCGCGGTCGTCGGCCTTGGCGCCCTGGGCGCGGTAACCAGGGTGACGCTGGATCTCCAACCCAGCTATCAGATGCAACAGTACGTCTACGAAAATCTCCCGCTGAGCGAACTGAAAGATAATTTCGACGCCATCGAGTCGGCCGCATACAGTGTGAGCCTCTTCACCGACTGGCAGAAGAAGCGGATTAACGAGGTGTGGCTGAAGAGCCGCATGGACAACGGAAAATCGTTCGACGCGCCGGCGGAATTTTACGGAGCCAGACGCGCTACCAGGAATATGCACCCAATCGCCGAGCTTTCCGCCGAGAACTGCACCGAGCAGATGGGCGTGCCGGGGCCATGGTACGACCGGCTGCCCCATTTCCGCATGGGATTTACACCGAGCGCCGGAAAGGAATTGCAGGCGGAATATTTCGTCCCACGCAAAAATGCTGTGGACGCAATTCTGGCAGTGGAGAAATTGCACGACCAGGTCGGCCCGCATCTTTTGATCACGGAAATTCGCACCATCGCGGCCGACAATTTCTGGATGAGTCCCTGCCGTAATCAAGACTCCGTGACGATCCATTTCACACTGAAGCCGGACTGGCCGGCGGTGAGCAAGCTGCTCCCGGTGATCGAACGGGAGCTGGCGCCGTTTGGAGCTCGCCCTCACTGGGGAAAACTGTTCACGATGGAGCCGGCCCGGCTGGACTCCTTGTATGAAAAACTGCCGGAATTTCTGGCGCTGGCCCGGAAATACGATCCGGAGGGGAAGTTCCGCAATGATTTCCTGAACGCCAATCTATTCGGGGCGTCGTCATAATGTGAAGTAAATCCAAGCATTTAAAACTGGTGGAAAATGGACGAGAGACTCCGTTCCATTTTGGAACAAATCCTCTTTTGCGCACCGTTCAGACCATTCCAATTTGGAACATAGCTGGCCTACTATTTACCATTTCTTTTATACACTTTTGATTGACGCTCTAATCCCCACAGGCTAGTCTCCCTGCAGGTTTCCCTCTTATCTCGTTTACAAGCTGAACCTCGCGTTCGGCGCAAGGAAGTTTGCAATGCTCTCACGCCCTTCCGGCGGCAACCGCCGCCGTCGTGTTTTTGCGTTTTCTATTGTCGTCTCGATCGCTGGAAGCCTGGGAAGTTTCCGTGCCGCCGCGCAGACCCCGCAACCGTGGCTGTTTGTGGAAACGATCGCAAACACAAAGCCCACAGGAGCCGTCACCTTTCTGCGCGACGATTCCAGCGGAGCATTGACGCTGCTTGCCGGGTCGCAAACCACGTTCACGAATCCGTGCGGGCCTTCCACAATCGACCCGAAGGGACGTTTTCTTTACGGGTATTGCGCCGACGGCCTTTCGATGTATGCCCTGAACTCGACCACTGGCGCGGCGACGGAGGTTGCAACGTCACCCTTCCAGGCTTCAACGGGACAGTTCGGCGTGCTTGTTGCGGCGGAGAGTTCGGGGCAGTTCGTTTACCTCGTGAAGTCCGACCTGCTGCCTGCCCCGGCGACGAGCACGCTGACGCTGGACACATTTCATGTCGACGCCGGCACGCCTGCATTGGTGCCGGTAAGCAGCCAAACCTTGCCGATCGAGGGCGCGTGGGTGGATGGCGGCGCAGTGGGAGATCCCAACGGTCACGGCATCGCGATTCTAATCAACCAGTTCCCTTCTCCGCCCACCCAGTTCCCGAATGCGCTGCTCTATTTGATTACTTTTGATCCGCTGACCGGGACGGCCACACTGGACCCGGCGGGCGGTACGGTTGTGGGCAGCCGCGGTCTGGGCATTCGCGTCAGCACGCGCGGGAATTTCCTGGCGCTGGGATATGGCTCGAGCCGCGCATCGCTCTCGATGTACCAGGTAAATCCTGTGAATTTCGCCCTGACGCCGTTGGGCACCGAGGACCTGGGCAGCGAGCAAGGTCCCACGGGAAACGACCAGATGTTTCCGAACTCGATTTTTTTCGATCCCACGGGACAGGTGACCTATGTGCAGGTGCCGCTTTCCGGAACTTCGAATTGCGTCAACTGTTTCGAACTGCTGGATTCCAGCACATTCCTGGTGCTGCCGTCGTCACCGATGGGGGTGAGCGACGCGAACTTCTTAACTTCCTTGCAGAATCCGCAGGCTCCATTTGCCTATTCTGCCAGTTCAGCAAACGGCGTTTTCGGAATCAGCGTGTATGAAGTTGATGCCGGAACAGGGTTGCCGAGCCAGTCGGGCGCGATCAGCCAGCCGTTTTTCCAGCAGTCCACACAAGTTGTGCCGGTGGTTGCGTCGCTGGGTCCCGCGGGCGGGCAAGGCACGGTGGGCCCGGTGTTGTCGCCGAGCGCGCTGGGCCTGAGCTTCCCGGAGACAGTGACCGGACAGAAAAGCGCGTCGCAATCAATCACCCTGACCAGCAGTGGCGATCAGGCGGTAAGTTTCCAATCCGTTTCCGTGACCGGAGCGAACGCCGCCGATTTCGAGGAGACGGACAACTGCGTTTCAACGGTGCTGCTGCAGCCCAAGCATTCGTGCACGATTTTCATGACTTACGCGCCGACGAGTGTCGGCCCAAGCTTGGCGACGTTGAATGTTCTGGATAGTGCGGTGGGAAATCCGCAGCAATATGGCTTAAGCGGTACGGGCGTCGCCCCACCGACGCCGACGCCTGTTGTTGCCTTGAGTCCCGCGGGCACATTTAATCTGGCGGGAACGACGACGCAGGGCACAATCGCCGCGCCGCAAAACCTGATGGTTTCAAACACCGGCACGGGGCCGCTGCATGTAACGGCGATCGGAGTGAGCGGGCTAAACGCCGCCGATTTTTCAGTTTCGGGATCGAATTGCCTTACGACGGCGGTTGCAGCGGGCGCCAGTTGCGCCATCCCAGTGACGTTCGCGCCGCTGGCATCGGGAATTCGAACGACGACGCTGACCGTTACCGACGACGCTGCAAATTCGCCGCAGATGGTGACACTGAACGCCACCGCCGCGCCCGCGGTCACCATCGTGGCAGCTGCCGGAGCAACATTGAGCGCTTCCGTCAGCGCGGGCCAGACGGCCAAGTTCGAGCTGCAAGCTACACCGGGCGCGGGCTTCAGCGGCACGCTGGCATTCGCGTGTTCCGGAGTGCCAATGGGAGCGAATTGCAGCGCGCCGAACGTGACGGTAACAAACGGCGCAACCGTGAGCTTCACGGTTTCAGTGACGACCAGTGGCAGCGCGCCCGCCGTATACGGCGCGCCACGGAGTTTCCCCGGCCTGCCGCGGATGGTTCCCGCGGCGATGACCCTGCTGCTCATGCTGGCTTTCTTGCTGGGCATGCAGCAGCGCGAGCGCGGAGAACTCTCCGCCATCACCTTCGATTGGAAAAGAGTCGCTGCGCTTGTGTGCCTTGCGTTGCTCGTGAATAGCTGCGGAGGAGGAGGAGGCGCCGCGAGTTCTGTGCAGCAACCGCCGCCGTCAATCACTCCCACGGGAACCTATATTTTGACAATGACCCCGTCGGCGACGCCCGCCGGTTCTTCGAAGAGTCTCCTCCTTCCGGCGATTCCCCTCACTCTGATTGTGAAATAGCCGGCTGAAACAAAACGGTGCGCATCGAGACGCTGCCAAACTCGATTCCCTCGTACGGGTATGTGGCTTGATCGTCCGCGTCCGTCGCGGAAACGCAGTAAAGGATCGGGGCGTAGTGCTCGAGCGTGGGATGCGCTTCGGCCAGAAGTTTCGGCCCCCACAATTCAGGTTTGGCAAGTCTTTCCGTATCGCGCTGCTCGATCGCGCGCTTAACCAGTCGATCGAACTCCGTGGCCCACGGGTACGCCACGTGCGGCAACTCCCAATTCATTTCATGGAGATTGTGAACCAGGTTGCCGCTGCCCAGGATCAGGACGCCGCGTTCGCGCATTTTCTGCAGCTCGCGGCCCAAGGCGAAATGTTCGGCGAAGGTTCGCGTCTGATCCAGACTCACCTGAAAAACCGGAATATCCGCGTCGGGGTACATGTGGCACAGCACGCTCCACGCGCCGTGATCCAGCCCCCACTTCTGATCGGCGGCAAGATGATGCTCGAACGCGAGGCGCTTGGCTTCTTCGGGCGCACCAGGAGCCGGGTACTGCACTTCATAGAGCGGCTTCGGGAAACCTAAAAATCGTGAATCGTGCGCGGCCATTCCGCGGCCAGAACCTGGCTGCCGCGAGTGACCCAGTGGGCTGAAACGACGCAGGTTGCCCGTGGCCGGGGTAAATCTCGGCCCAGCTTTTCCAGGGCGCGGGTGAACGCATTGGACTCGATGGCGTTCATCGGCGAGCCGTGGCCCACGAACAGGACCGGCATTTTCATGGGAGGTGTGTGGTTGAGCATCGGCATGAAACGTGTAATTCCCGCCGGAATTTAGAGTATAAGATGCAGTGTAACTTCCCCTGGGGCGTTCCACTCTAACCAAGAGGAAGCCAATAACGCGGCCCCTTTCCCTGGTTGCAGGATAGCCGAGAAGCGTATGTCTTTTAGGCGGCATCCAACAAGGAATATCGCTGTGGAACCGGCGCGCCGCAAAAAGTGGCAAAGCCGGCCGGGAGCACGATGATGCGGAGCTGGATTCGAGTCTTAACTTTTGGAGCCATTGCGGCAGCGCTGGTGATGTTCGCGGCGTTTAACTCGCGAGCGAAGGCGCCCCGCGCGAACTCTTCTTTTCCGAGGCCGGCGCTGGATCAGCCCGTGGCCGCGACGAAAGGCAAGGAAGTGGCCGTGATTTCGGGAGGCTGCTTCTGGGGCATCCAAGCCGTCTATGAACACACCAAGGGCGTGATTTCGGCGACCTCCGGCTACGCGGGCGGATCGGCCGACACCGCGCAATATGAATTGGTGGGCAGCGGCAAGACCGGCCACGCGGAAAGCGTGAAGGTGGTCTTCGACCCTTCGGAAATTACCTACGGCCAGATCCTGATGATTTTCTTTTCCGTGGCGCACAATCCCACGGAACTGAACAAGCAGGGGCCGGACTGGGGTACGCAGTACCGCTCTTCGATCTTTTATGGAACCGCGGACCAAAGGAAAATCGCCGAGGCGTACATCACCCAGCTGAATGCGGCAAAAGTTTATTCCAGCAAAATCATGACCCAGGTGGTGCCGCTGAACAACGCGTTCTATCCCGCCGAGGGCTATCACCAGGACTACCTGAAACATCACACCGATAATCCCTACATCGTGATCAACGACCTGCCGAAGATTCAAAACCTGAAGAAGCAGTTTCCCGAGCTCTACAAAGAATATTGATCCTGTACCTCACCCCTTCAGGGGTGAGGGTTTTCCCTGTGCTGCCTAAATCGTGATGTGGCTGTGCAACCGCTCAGGCCTGAAAGGCCTGAGCTACAGCTTTGGGCGCTCCGTGATGGATTTGCCTTGCGGGCCGCGCATCGGACTCTTGTGCGCGCTTCCCGGTAGATCGCGGAGCAATTCCTCCAGTCCCGGGTAGGCATAGATGGTTGGCGCGTGATCCTGCATCAACCCGCCCGTGTCCGCGGTGGGGCCGTAGTTACTGTGTAGATCCCGCCCCAGCATGCGAAGCATGGCCATCTGCTGGCCACGATGGTGCGCTGTGTGTGCGATGCGGCGGGTCATCACCCAGGCGACGGAGCGCTTTACGCCAAAAAAAGTGGTTTCGCTTTCCCACCACGCTTCGTCGCGCGCCTGCATCACGGCAAGGCGTTTCGCGCTGTCTTCCGCATAACGGCGAATGAATTCGACGCGCGTTTCCTGCGCGGGCAACGGTGGCGCGGCCACATCCACCGCAAGCATGGTCCGCAGCCAGACATCCTCGCTGACGCATTGATGGACCATCTGTTCATGCACGCTGCGACCCCGCGGATCGCCGGCGTTCGGACGAACTTCCAGGTCCGAATCGCGAAATTCACTCCAGACGCTTAGGACCTTGATGCGTTCCGTGGCATAAGTTTCCAGCAAGAAGTCATAACGCACAAAGCACCTCCGTCAAATTAACCGCCGATTGGATGCTCGAGAGTACAGCGCTGGGCAGATTTTACTCCATCATTAAAAGTGGAATTCCTTCTTGACTTGCCCACTACCGGGGAGTATTCAGAAATTCCACGCGCAGAGTGAACTGTGAAGTTCCCTCCCGTTGCTTCAACCTCTCCTGCGCGCCCAACCCAAAAAGACCTAAGGAGGAACTATGTGCGCCGTAAAATCTATTCCTGAAGGATTCCATTCCATTACTCCCGCAATCGTCTGTAAAGGTGCGGCCCGGGCCATCGAATATTACAAGGAGGTGTTTCACGCCCAGGAGAGAGTGCGAATGCCTGGACCGGGCGGCGTAATCATGCACGCCGAACTGGCCATTGGCGATTCGATCCTGATGTTGAGCGACGAATTTCCCGGGATGACCAGCGCCCCGCCCGCGGATGCCCCAAACTCCGTCAATCTGTTCCTATATACGGAGGACGTCGACACCGTCTTCAACCGGGCGGTGAAAGCCGGCGCGAAGGTCGAAATGCCGCTGGAAAACCAGTTCTGGGGGGATCGCTACGGGAAGATTCGCGATCCCTTCGGACATCGCTGGGGGCTTGCCCAGCATATCGAGGAAGTGGCGCCGGAGGAGATGAAGAAGCGCTCCGAAGCGTTCACCGCCAAGATGAGCAAGGCGGCTGGGAAGTAAGCTTAAGGCCAAAAGGGAGGCCGGGAAATCAACTTACTGGCCTCCCTCTCCCCAAGAGAACAGGAGTAGCAACGATCGAGTTTTAGTACCGGCTTCCTAGAGCCTCTAGTACCTCTATGTGTTTTATTATGATTGCCTTAAGGGAAATACTGCCTAGCGAAGTCCCTCTGGTGGAAGTTGTTTTCCTACTCTTCGCGAAACCTTCTCCTGAAACAGAATAACCCTTTTATTTTCAGCACTCATCCGTGTAAGCCGTTTGGAATCCGACTTGCCCTTATCAAGTATGCAGGGCCGCAGCCTTGTATTAGACCAGGGGGAGACACGGATGAAATTCGCCAGGCTGCTAGGGCTATTAGTGGTTGCAATGATTCTGGTGCCATTCGCTTACGCGGACGGGCCGGTGCAAATGGTTTTTCAGGGTGTTAACGGCGCGAACGACGGCCAATATTACGTCAGCCCCTACACTGGCACGATGAACGGCCAGACGGTCACACTCTTCTGCGACGACATCATCAATGAAGTGAATTTTGGGCAGGCGTGGTGGGCGAACGTCACCAATCTCGGCACCGCCTACAACACCAGCAATTTTTCTCAGACTCGCTATGGGAGCGTCATGGGTTCGGCGGTGCTGGGTAATCCGGCGATGGCTTATGAAGAAGCCGCGTGGTTGACAACCCAATTTGCATCCAATCCCGGAGACCTGGTGAACCTGCAATACGCGCTGTGGGACATTATGAATCCCCACGCGCGCGGCGACGGCAACGCCGATGTCCAGAACTGGCTGTGGCTGGCGGGCCAGAACTATGGAACGATCAACCTGAGCGATTTCGAAATCGTCACGAACTGTGGGCCGTTGACGCTGACCGGCCAGGTGCAGGAGTTCATCGTGCATACGCCCGAACCGGGAACACTGGCGCTGCTGATTTGCGGGATGCTGGCGCTGTGTGTGCGGTTGTTGCGGCGCGGGCAATTGACCACCTAATTTCGTTCACAATTTTTCTTGAAACGCCCTCGGCCATGGCCGGGGGCGTTTTTTTTTCTGTAGCTCAGGCCTTCAGGCCTGAGGGTTTTCTTTGCCATGCCACAATTTTCTATGGAAATCCTCACCCCTGAAGGCCTGAGCTACAGTTTTGTGCGTGCACCGGTTTCCAGCGGCCAGAGCCATGCGGCGCCGCGGACGCCGCTGGCATCGCCGTGTTTGGCTACCACGATGGGCGTGCCGGCTTCGCGGCCGAAGACGTGCTCCTTCAGGCGCGACGGAACGTTGCGATACAACCGCGGCACCTGGGAAACGCCGCCGCCCAGAACGATGATGTCGGGGTCGAGAATGTCCACCATTTGCGCCAGGCTGCGCGTCAGGCGATCTTCGTAGCGTTCCAGGCAGGCAAGCGCCGCGGCTTCACCGGATTCGGATCGCGCAACGATTTCTTTCCCGAGAATTTTTATTTTTGTGGCCCGCTCGTAGTCGGCTTCGAGGCCGGTGCCCGAAATCCACATTTCGACGCATCCGTTGTGCCCGCAATAGCACACCGGTCCGGGATATTCGTCGGGCTTCATCCAGGGCAACGAGGTGTGTCCCCATTCGCCGGCCACCCCGTTGCGCCCATTTTGTACGCGGCCATCCACGGCGATTCCCCCGCCGCAGCCCGTGCCGAGAATCACGGCGAAGACAATGTGATGGCCTGCGCCGGATCCGTCGGTGGCTTCGGAAACCGCCAGGCAGTTGGCGTCGTTGGCGCAGCGTACTTCGCGGCCAAGCGCGGTGGTCAGGTCTTTGTCGAAAGGCTTGCCGTTCATCCACGTGGAGTTGGCGTTTTTGACCATGTGCGTGATGCCGGAGATGGTGCCGGGAATGCCGACGCCGACCGTGGCGCTGCGCTTCAACTCCGTTTCGATTTTCAGGGCGCCGTCGCGAACCGCTTTTACAGTGGCGTCATAGTCGCCACGCGGAGTTTGCACGCGGAAACGCTGGAGCTCCCGCCCGTCCGCTTCGAGGGCAACGAATTCAATCTTCGTGCCGCCCAGGTCCACGCCGATTCTCAATTTTTTCTCGGAACTTTCTGGCGAAGCACCGTTCATGAAGTTTTTCCCTTTGCAGCTTGCACGGGAGAGTTTTTCTCCAGCAGGCAGACGCCGGCCCAGGGCCGGTTGGCTTTCCAGCTGCGCACATCGAAAAGTTTTGCGAACAAGCGCAGGAGAGGTGGCGGCCGCCTAAATCGCGCCGCGGTGTGCAGCAGGCCTTCGACCTGGATCGGTGCCCAGCCGTGAGGACGAAAGAATTCCGGTCCCTCGGCGGGGCCGAATTTGAAGGGCGCGCCGACTTTCTCGAGGGCTTTGCCGGTGTTGCGCTGCATCATGGCCAGCAGACGCGGCGAGTGCATGTCCAGAATCCAGCGTTGTAGAGAAGCGACGCCGGAAAGGTCTTCCGCGAATTTTCCGACTTCTTCGGGGGAGAGGTAGATCAACAATCCTTCGGTGAGGACCAGGCCGCGTTGGCCGCGGTTGCCGATCGCGGAGAAGAAGCGACGCCGCTCCCCGGTATCGGCCAGGTTTACCGCGATGCGCTCCAATTGGCAGGTTGGTTTGTCGTTCGCGAGCAGCTCTTTTTTGTATGTGAGGATGCCCGGCAAATCGATCTCGATCCACTGCAACGACGAAGGAAGTAGCATGCGATACGGCCGCGCATCCAAGCCCGCGGCGCAATTCACGATCAGGTCCGCGCCATCCGTGATTTCTTTCTGCAGAATCTGGTCGAAGAGATAGGTGCGCGCCACCCAGGCCCAGGCGTGGCTGAGCCCCTGCGGCAACGCGCCGGCCATTTCGCCGCCTCGCGCTGCGCCGAGTTTCTCCGCGTAAGGATCGTGGAAGAGCGCGTCGGGCCGCCGTGACTCTTCGGCGCGGAAATGGGCGGCCCACAAAGCGGTGTCGGAAACGTTGCGGACCTGCGCGGGAGAGCTGCTCATGAGACGCTGACCTCCGGCGGACAGAGTAGCAGATAACGACTGGCGCATGGAATTCGGAAGAGACAAAAGAAGTGCCCTGCAAGAAAATGTTGCCGCCTCTTGCAGGGCATTCGGGCGGACTTCTTAATTGCTAAAAGTGGAAGCCGAGCTCGACGGTTTCCGAGCGTGGGGTCACATAGTGCGTACCGCTGAAGGTGGACAGGAAATTGTAAACAGCTGTTTTGTTGGCCAGGTTGATGACGGTAAATCGCAAACTCCATTTGTAGCGATCACCGTGGAAGAGATTGTCGTGGCCAACCGCAAGATCAAAGAGATTTCGCGACT
>Ga0210403_10003705_pt1 | contig 13345 bp, 11 predicted proteins | sample IncBWC19MmetaG_FD_150863 | JGI IMG/M metagenome (GOLD analysis project Ga0210403, IMG submission 150863) | Forest soil microbial communities from Barre Woods Harvard Forest LTER site, Petersham, Massachusetts, United States - Inc-BW-C-19-M | ecosystem: Environmental > Terrestrial > Soil >... | reverse complement strand
GAAGAACCGCCGCCCGATGTCAAATTCGTGTTCGCGACAACCGAGATCAATAAGGTCCCGGTCACCGTCCTGTCGCGCTGCCAGCGTTTCTCGTTGCGGCGGGTTCCGGCCGAACAGCTGATCCCGCATTATCGTCGGATCGCCGAGGCGGAGGGCGTCGGGGTTGAGTCGGCGGCCCTCGCGCTGATCGCCCGCGCCGCCGACGGTTCGGTGCGCGACGGGCTGTCTCTGCTGGACCAGGCGATCGCATTATCGGGCGGGCGGGTTGCGGAAGCCGCCGTGCGCGACATGCTAGGGGTCGCTGATCGCGGGCTCGTCTTCGATTTGCTGGAGAGCGTGTTGCGCGGCGACGCGCCTGCTGCGCTCGCACAGATGGGCCACCTTTATCAGGGTGGGGCAGACCCGCTAATGGTTTTGCAGGATCTCCTTGACCTCAGCCATTTCGTGACCCGGCTGAAGCTTGCACCAGAGGCCGGCACTGGCGATCCGATCGCCGAAGGCGACCGTGTGCGGGCCGGGCCGCTTGCAGAAAAGCTGACGATACCGGTGCTCGCCCGGGCCTGGCAGATGCTGCTAAAGGGCATCGAGGAGGTTCAGGTCGCACCCTCACCAATCCGGGCCGCCGAAATGGTGCTCGTGCGTCTCGCCTACGTCGCCGATCTGCCGGCTCCCGCCGAACTGGTCCGTTCGGTCGCGTCGGGAAGCTCCGCAGGAAACCGCGGCAATGGCGCGGTCATAGCATCTAGCGCGACTGCCGCTTCGCCCGCGGTTGCCGTTGAAACCGCGCCGTCGCGACCGAGCGCAGGGAATACGTTGCGAGCGATTGCCGAGCTTCCCGCCCCTCGGATCGAGGCCGCACACGATCCGATGCCTCAAAGTTTTGCGGAGGTCATCGCGTTGTTCGACACAAGGCGCGAGGCGCTGCTCCGATCGCACCTCTGGTCGGATGTTCATCTGGTTCATTTCGAACCGGGGCGCATCGAGGTGCGTCCGGCCTCCAGCGCGCCGCGCGATCTGACGAACCGCCTCGGGCAGCTGCTGAGCGAATGGACCGGGAGCCGTTGGCTGATCGCCGTTTCCGAGGCGGAAGGCGAGCCGACCCTGCGCGAGCAGGAGGAGGGCCGCCAGCGGGACCTGCGGAACGAGGTCACGAGCCACCCGTTGGTTCAGGCCGTGCTCGAGACGTTTCCGGGGGCGACAATCGCTACCGTTCGAGAGCGGTTTGCAGCGGCCGTCTCCGATGGGGATGGGACATCTCCGGAAGATCCCGGAGAAGAAGCCGATACAGAAGAGGACGAACCATGAAGAACATCGGCCAGCTGATGAAGCAGGCTCAAGAGATGCAGACCAAGATGGCCGAGGTGCAGGCCCAGCTCGAGGCCGTCGAGATGACCGGCGCCGCCGGTGCCGGCATGATTCAGCTCACCTTAAACGGCAAGGGCGATCTAAAGAAGATAAAGATCGACAAGAGCCTGCTCACCCCTGAAGAGGGCGATGTGCTGGAAGACTTGATCGTGGCCGCGTTCAACGACGCCCGCGCAAAGGTCTCCGCTCATGCCGAACAGGAAATGCAAAAGCTGACCGGCGGCCTGCAATTGCCGGGGGGCTTGAAACTGCCGTTCTAGCGACTATTCGCGCACGCCCGCCCCGCCACCCGAAATGGTGCGGCCGAGGCACGGCCCGACGCAAGCAATGTCCGAACTCGACACCTTGATCCAGCTCCTCGCCAGGCTGCCCGGTCTCGGTCCGCGCTCGGCAAGGCGCGCCGCTCTGCATTTGATCAAGCGGCGCGAGAGCCTGCTCGAGCCGCTGGCGGCAGCATTGGCCAAAGCGGCGGAAGCAATCCGCCCATGCCCGATCTGCGGCAATCTCGATACGGTAGAACCCTGCACCATCTGCCGCGATCCGGAGAGGGACATGACGGCGATCTGCGTTGTCGAAGATCTCGCGGATCTCTGGGCACTCGAACGAACCGGGGCTTTTCGCGGGCGTTATCACGTACTTGGCGGGACCTTATCGGCGCTCGACGGCATCGGCCCCGATGATCTCAATATCGAGCGACTCCTTGCGCGCCTTCGACCGGGCCAGGAATTGATCCTCGCGCTGAACGCGACGGTTGAGGGTCAAACCACAGCGCATTATCTCGCAGACCGTCTCGCCGCCAGAGATGTCAGGATTACCCGCCTTGCCCAGGGAGTGCCGATCGGCGGCGAACTCGATTATCTCGACGACGGCACTCTTACCGCCGCCCTCAAAGCCCGCCGAGCCGTATCAGGGAGTTGAACCCGCTCGGCGCTATTTTTTTGCGCTGGCGCCGTTTCCCGACGATCGCCGGGCCGACTGGCGTCCGGTACCTCGCCCGAGCCCGATTTTCTTAGCGAATTCTGAACGTTGTTCAGCATAGTTTGGCGCCACCATCGGATAATCCGCCGGCAAGCTCCATTTTGTACGGTATTCGTCCGGCGTCATATTATAAGTCGACCGCAGATGCCGCTTCAGCATCTTGAGCTTTTTGCCGTCCTCGAGGCAAATCAGATAATCGGGAGTAACCGATTTGCGTACCGGCACCGCCGGTTTGAGCGGCTCAGGCGGAGCTTCCGCCGGCTGGCCTTCGAGCGATTTGAGAGAATTGTAAACCGCGTTGATGACGTCGGCCAACTGCGCAGTCGGCAATGTATTGTTGCTCACATACGCTGCGACAACATCGGCAGTCATCCGCAGCAACTCCTCCTCTGCCATCTTTGGCGCTGGTTCTGTCATTTTCCGCCCCGGGAAGTCCTAAAATTCGAATTGGCTCGCATAATTGGTGCACGAATTTCTTGTGTCAACCGAAACTTTAGCGAGAGGACAGTAATCAGCATTGCTGCGGTCATCTAACGACTTGCCAGGCACCAGATCGTCCCGGGTCTGGTTCTGCCGGGTAGCAATCTCATCAGGAGATGGATCTCGCAATCAAGTCGAGCTGTTCGGCATCTTTGCCTATTGCCCAGTCGACCTCTGGGTTTCGGTGCGGAACCGCGATTCATGGTAGGCAGCTGGCATTATCGAGCGAGATCTGGTAGAGTGGCTCCCGGCCAGGCGCCCGACGCCGAAATGGCGATCGGGAATTTTGCCCGTGACCGGAAACCGGCCCCAATAGAGGTGTCCCGGGTGCCGGTTTATCCCGTTTCCGACAACAAGTGGCTCTGATGCCTTCAGTTCATTCCTCTGTTTACGCAGGCATTGTCGACGATTTCTTCTGTGACACATTGTCAGCGGCTGATCCGGAGATCGCCGCGGCGATCGATCTAGAGCAAGAACGCCAGCAGTTCCAGATCGAGCTAATCGCGAGCGAGAACATTGTCTCCCGGGCGGTGCTGGAAGCTCAAGGCTCGGTGTTGACCAACAAATACGCCGAAGGCTATCCCGGCCGCCGATATTATGGCGGATGCGAATTCGTCGATGTCGCCGAGACACTCGCGATCGAGCGCGCCAAGCGCCTTTTCGGATGCGGCTTTGCCAATGTCCAGCCGCATTCCGGCGCGCAGGCCAATCAGGCCGTGTTTGTCGCGCTGCTCGAGCCGGGTGACACAATCCTCGGAATGGCGCTCGCGGCGGGCGGCCACCTGACGCACGGCGCGCGGCCAAATCTGTCGGGCAAATGGTTCGATGCGATCGCCTATGGCGTTCGCGCGGAAGACGGCCGCATCGATTTCGATGAAGTCGAGAGCCTCGCTCGCAAGCATCGGCCCAAACTGATCATCGCCGGCGGCAGCGCCTATTCACGGATCATCGACTTCGCCCGGTTTCGCGCTATCGCCGATGACGTCGGCGCTCATCTGATGGTGGACATGGCGCATTTTGCGGGGCTCGTTGCCGGCGGCGTCTATCCAAGCCCGCTGCCGCACGCCCATGTCGTCACAACCACGACTCACAAGACATTGCGCGGGCCGCGAGGCGGGCTGATTTTGACCGATGACCCGGAGACGGGCAAACGGATCAACTCGGCCGTTTTCCCGGCTCTGCAGGGTGGCCCGCTGATGCATGTGATCGCCGCCAAGGCTGTCGCTCTGCACGAGGCATTGCAGCCGGGCTTCAAGTCTTACGCCAAGTCGGTCGTCGAGAACGCCAAAACACTCGCTGCAACTTTGGTCGAAGCCGGGCTTGAGATCGTCTCCGGCGGGACCGACTCGCATCTGATACTGGTCGATCTGCGGCCGCTGCGCCTGACCGGCCGCGACGCCGAGATCAGCCTCGAACGCGCCGGCGTCACGTGCAACAAGAACGGCATCCCGTTCGACCCGCAAAAGCCGACGGTGACCTCGGGGATCCGCCTCGGCTCGCCGGCTGCGACTACCCGTGGCTTCGGCCCGGAGGAGTTCCGCATCGTCGGGAATTACATCGTCGAGGTGCTGCGTGGGCTTGCGCGATGGCCGGCCGACAATGGAGCGACCGAGGCGCGGGTGCGAGAGAATGTCCGCGATCTCTGTGCCCGCTTTCCGATTTACGGCCGGCAAAGCGAGCCGAGGAACCTGGGCGACTAGAACCGGAGGAGGAGATGCGCTGTCCGTTTTGCGGAGCCGACGACACCCAGGTCAAGGATTCACGGCCGACCGATGATCGCGGCGCGATCCGGCGCCGGCGCTTCTGCCCGAATTGCGCGGCCCGCTTCACGACCTTCGAGCGCGTTCAGCTTCGCGAACTGACCGTCATAAAAAAGCACGGGCAACGCGAACCCTTCGACCGGGACAAGCTCGCCCGTTCGATTTACATTGCCCTGCGCAAGCGGCCGGTCGAGCCGGATCGGGTCGAGCGCATCATCAACTCGCTGGTGCGTCAGCTGGAGAGTTCTGGCGAAACCGATATTCCGAGCGATATGATCGGCGGCCTCGTCATGGAGGCGCTCGCCAGTCTCGATCAAGTCGCCTACATCCGTTTCGCTTCGGTCTACCGCAATTTTCGCGAGGCCAAGGATTTCGGTGATTTTGTCGGGCGGATCGCCGCGGATGGCAACTGAGCCGCCAGCGAACACAGCGACCTTCCCAAGCAATCGACTTCTCGACCTGCGCTCGATCCGCGCCGCATTGGCGCTGGCGCGGCGGGGGCTCGGCACCGTCTGGCCAAATCCGGCAGTTGGCTGCGTCATCGTCGATCGGGGTCGCGTCGTGGGGCGCGGATGGACGCAGCCGGGCGGACGGCCGCACGGCGAGACCGAGGCGCTGCGCCGGGCGGCTGAAGCTGCTCGCGGCGCTACCGCGTATGTCAGCCTCGAACCTTGCTGTCACTGGGGTCGGACCCCGCCCTGCACCGGTGCGCTGATCGCCACAGGGATACGGCGGGTCGTGGTTGCTTTGGAGGACCCTGACCCGCGCGTCGCCGGCGAAGGGGTGCGACGATTACGCGCAGCGGGTCTCGATGTCGATACCGGCCTCTGTGAGGCGGAAGCTGCCGAGATCAACGCCGGCTTCTTCTGCCGCCTCCGCAATGGCAGGCCGCTGGTCACCCTGAAGCTCGCCACCTCGCTCGACGCCCGCATCGCGACCGGGCGCGGCGAAAGCCAATGGATCACGGGTCCGCCGGCGCGGGAGCGTGCGCACGCGTTGCGCGCCGCTCACGACGCAATAATGGTCGGCACAGGAACGGTCCTCGCCGACGATCCGCAGCTGACCTGTCGGTTGCCGGGCTTGGCCCACCGTTCGCCGGTGCGCGTCGTCGTCGATCGGCATTTACGCATCCCGCTCACGGCGCGGTTGATTTCCGATGCCCGAGCAATTCCGACCTGGGTCCTGACATTGCCTGCGGCGGACGCCGCCAGACGGCAAGCGTTCCTTTGCGCCGGTGCGACGGTGATCGACATCGATCCTGGCTCCGATGGCAACGGCAGCCTCGCAGCCGCCCTCGCGGCGCTCGGTGAGCGCGGCATCACGCGGCTGCTCGTCGAAGGTGGCGGGCATCTCGCGGCTGCCTTCGCGCGTGCTGGTCTGATAGACCGCCTGGTGTGGGTACACGCGCCGATGCTGATCGGCAGCGAAGGCATTCCGGCAATCGCCGAAATCGGGCTAAAGGCGCTCTCGGAGGCGCCGAGCTTCACGCGGCTATCGACGGAAACTGTCGGGGATGATGTTCTGACCGTGTTTCGCGTTCGCGAGTAGGCTCTGCTTGCGGCGGCGCGCCGCAATGATCGGGTACAGGTACCAAAGCCCAGTCAGCAATACGAAAGCCAGCCCGCCGGTAATTGAGCCGATGGCCGAAGACCCGGAAATTTTCGCGATTACGACGTAAACATCTCCCGCCAATCCCAAACCGAGCGGCAAGGTCGCCCCCGTCACGAGCGCGCTGCCGACCCGGTACATGTCCTCGGTATCCTCGCCCCCATAGACGATTCTGTGATAGGGGGCCGGCGCCATCAGCATCATGACGGCCAGCGCGACCAGAAACAGGCTCGCGGCATGCACGACAATCGAGACTTTCGGTAGCTGCTCGAAGGCTCGCGCAAGCACGATCGCCAGCTGAAAGCCGAACAGGGCCTGGGCGCCGGGCAGGACGACGCGGGCCTCGGTCAGCAACTGTTCGATCTTGACATGCAGCGGCGTATCAGTCCGCTCGTTCGATTGGCCGCGCGTGATCATGCGTTCCCTCTCCCCGACAAATCTCTTTCGCAATTGTGGCAGGCCATACCAGAGAGCGAGCGCCAGACCAGCTCCTGCCGCGCCCGCCGCGACCGAGGCGACGCTACCGTCAAAAATTGCCTCGGTGCCGACGAACAGACCCAGGCCCAGTGCCAGCGCGAAGGGCAGCAGCGCCAGATCGGCGATAACCGTCACGAAGCGGTGTAGTCGACCGCTGTCTTGCCCTCCCTCGGCAATGCGGTGATAGGGACCGGGGGCGATCAGCAAGCCTATGGTGCAGACGAGGAGCGCCAGCGCCATCCCGTGGGCGTAACGCGCGTATTCCGGGAGTTCGTCGAACCTTTCACTGAACGCTCCGCGGAGCCCGAACCCGAGCAGAATCTGCGCCCCGAGGATCAATATCCGGGTTTCGTCGAGCGCGATCTTCATCTTCTCCGACAGCTTCATAGCGTTTCAACACCGCAACGGTGCGAAGAGAGGGCAGACCGGAAAAAATGTTTCGCGGTGCCCGATAGAGGGGTGCGATTCATCGCAGGCCTCCATCGATGGAACGGAGCTGCGGCTGTCCTCTGTTCGTGAACCGGTTGGAGTCCCTTGGCGGGAACGGCCGTCTGGTAATCGGCGGGTGCGATCCCCCGCCGATCGCCTGGAATGAGCGGTGGAGGGATCTTGGCGAGATCGCAGAAGCCGCTCGATTGGCTCAATTTCTTCCTGGCAGACGTGAAGGATGGGCTCGGGCCTTTCCTCGCGATTTACCTGCTGTCGAGCCGCCATTGGAACCCTGGCGAGATCGGCGTGGTCATCATGATAGCCGGCATCGCCACGGTGGCAGCCCGCGCGCCCTTCGGCGCCTTGATCGACTGGACGCGGTGGAAGCGGGCATTGATCGTCATTGCCGCGGTTACGTCGCGGTCGGCGCGGTTGCAATGTCTTTGTTCCCGAATTTCTGGGTCGTTGCCGCCGCACAGGCGGTGATCGGAAGCGCCGATGCCGTGTTTCCCGCAGCTGTCGGCGCTATCTCGTTAGGAATTGTCGGTCCTGAGCTATTCACGAGAAGGGTCGGCAGAAACGAGGCATTCAATCATGCCGGTAATGCCTTTACCGCGATCACGGCAGGAGTGGCCGGGTGGATTCTAGAGCCCCGTGCCGTTCTCTGGCTCGTTGCGGCGCTGGCTGCCACGAGCATTCTCGCCGTGCTCGCGATCAAGTCGCGTTGGATCGATCATGACCTGGCACGTGGCTCCGACAAGGGCCGTGACGGCCAGCCGAGCGGCTTCCGGGTGATCTTTGAATGCAAGCCGCTGCTGATTTTCACGGCCTCGATCACGCTCTTTCATTTCGCCAATGCGGCGATGCTGCCCCTGCTTGGGGAAAAGCTCGCCCAGAGCAATAAAGGCGTCGAGACCTTGTTCATGGCGGCATGCATCATCACCGCACAAATCGTCATGGTGCCCATGGCCATTCTGGTCGGACATAAGGCGGAGACCTGGGGACGCAAGCCGATCATTCTTGCCGGCTTCGCCGTATTGCCGATACGCGGGGTTCTTTATACGCTAACCCAGAACCCATACGCTCTCATGTCGATTCAGGTGCTGGACGGGATCGGCGCCGGGATTTTCGGCGTGCTGTTTTTTATCGTCATTGCCGATCTGACGCAGGGAACGGGGCGATATAACCTCGCCCAAGGCGCCGCATCGGCATCCTGGGGACTGGGCGCCGCGCTCAGCAATTCGATAGCCGGCTTTATTGTCGACAAGGCTGGGTTCTCGGCGGCCTTTGGGTTTTTGGCAGGCTGCGGGTTCGCCGCCTTCCTGCTGCTGTGGATCGCGATGCCGGAAACCGGTGTTCCCAAAGCGACGCCCCTGGCGGAGCGGAACCACCCGAAGGCATCGGCGCCCGCCGGCTGATATATGGCACGGTTCTTCAGCCTGGCCCCCGAGGCTGCGGCGGTCGCCATTTTTGCCATGACTTACCTGGTCGTAGCGATCGGGCGGCTGCCCGGCTTTCGGCTCGACCGCGCCGGCGCCGCGCTGGTCGGGGCCAGCCTGATGGTGGCGGTCGGCGCTCTGCCGCTCGAGGAAGCACCAAAGGCGATCGATTTCGATACGATCATCCTGCTGCTGGGTGTCATGATCGTCGTCGCCAATCTGCGGCTTTCAGGATTCTTTCGTCTGGTCAGCAGCTGGGTAGTCACCCGTGCCCGGCATCCGATCGTGCTGCTCGCCTCGATCGTCCTGGTCTCGGGTATCTTCTCGGCCTTTCTGGTGAACGATACGGTTTGCCTGGTCCTGACGCCGCTTGTCCTCGACCTCGTGTCGCGTCTGCGGCGCAACCCCGTCCCCTACCTGCTGGCGGTCGCGATGGCGTCGAATATCGGCAGCACGGCGACGATCACCGGCAACCCGCAAAACATGATCATCGGCAGTCTGTCGCATATCCCGTATGGCGCCTTTGCCGCCGCGCTGTCTCCGATTGCCGGGATCGGGCTGGTGCTGACCGTGGGGCTGATAGCGCTTGTCTACCGCTCCGAATTCAGGACGCGTCAGCGGCTCCGCGGCCAGTCCCGGCCGTGGCATGCCGATTGGCCGATCATTATCAAGTCGGTTGCGATTTCGCTCGCCATGATCACGGCCTTCTTTGCGGGCGTTCCGCCTGCCGAGGCCGCGATCGTCGCCGGCGCTTTTCTGCTGCTCACTCGGCGCATCAAATCCGAGAAGGTCTATGCCGAAATCGACTGGACTTTGCTGCTGATGTTCGCCGGCCTTTTCATCGTCGTCGCCGGGCTCGAACACAGCGTGCTTTCACCGGAGGTCATCGGCGCCGTCGCCCGCCTGCACCTCGAGCGCATTTCAGTTCTTAGCGGGATCACCGCTATCCTCTCGAACATCGTCAGCAATGTCCCGGCAGTGCTCGTGCTGAAGCCGTTCATCGCGCAATTGCAACCCCAGCAGCAGGCTTGGCTCACTGTCGCAATGGCCTCGACCCTCGCCGGCAATTTTACGCTGGTCGGCTCGGTCGCCAATCTGATCGTCGTGCAACGCGCAAGGGCGCAAAATGTCGAGATCGGGTTCTGGGAATACTTCAAGCTAGGCGCGCCATTGACGGTATTAACGATCGGCATCGGCGTGCTGTGGCTCGAATTCGCGTGAAAACCTTGCTGGCGTGGCGATACCCGTTGCTAGGGAGATCCCGCTCGGGACGGGCTCTGGACTGCTCGAGAGTCCAGTGCGCGCCAGGCACGCGCCGCGATTGCGATCACGCCCAGCGAGGCCGAGCTGCCATCGGCCTCGCCTTTTTCGAAATCGCCCTCGATGACCGCCATCTGGTTGGTGACATGCGCGAAACACAGAACCGGTTTGCAGCGTGCCTTGGCGAACGCGTAAAGCCCGGCTGCCTCCATTTCGACGGCGAGAATATTGCGCTGGCGACAGCGTTCGATGGCGGCAATGGTCTCACGAAACGGCGCATCGGTCGTCCAACTGGCCCCGCGGTGCATCGGCTGGCGCGCGGCCGCAAACGCATTCATCGCGGCCTGGATCAGCCCCTCATCGGCCTCGGCGAACTCCGCGGGCGGCAAGTAATGGTAACTCGTGCCCTCGTCGCGCAGTGCGCGGTCGATCAAGATGAAATAGGGCGGCGACCCCTGCTCGACGATCTGCCCGGCCGAGGTCATGCTGATCAGCAGCCGGCAGCCCGAGGCAAACAGCTGCTCGGCCAGCAACACGGCGAAGGAGGCGCCTACGGCGCAGCCGATGATGCCGAAACATTCGTCCCCGTGCGCGAATTCGTAGAGGTCGGTGTGATAACACGCCCAGTTGGCGGATTGGCGACTCCGTCCGCTCTTGGCGAGCGCCCGGACGATATCGCCGTCCGGATCGAGCAGGCAGATCTCCGGTACTGGCGAACCCGGCAGGTTTTTCTGCCGCCGCGCCTCTCGCAAAAGATTTTCCGGCTCGAAAACCGATGGCGCGGCAAAATCCTTCCCGGCCAGGATCGGCGGTAGGTTTGACAATTTCGGCGTAACCCCAATCAGCTGCGACCCCGGCGGTCAGGGTTGGCTCAGGTATCCCGGCCAACCATATGCGGTCAAGCGCAGTCGCGCGCGGGTAGTGTCTCAGTTTGAATTGTAACAGAAGGGCTGGACGAGTGTAGGGCGGGTGTCTTGGTAAACAGGTGCGTCCGCGCCGGAATCCGGCTCCGAGCAGAGTGTTTTGGTTCGCGGTAAAGCTGTGCTAAATATACAGACGCGATTCGCGGTGGGTCACCATGCCGATGGACGATCTCGATACCGATTTTTTTCTAATGGCGAATTTGCGCCCCAAGACGACCGGCTTGCCGATGGTGGTATGGGTCAGCGAGCGCGATAATGCGCGACACGATGTTCGAGTTAAGGTCGCGTTGCAGCACGGCGATCGAATTGATCCGTCGCACACTGCAGTATTCGGGGTTCGACCGACTCCCGGTCTGATCTCCGGCTATTTATCGTCGACTGATCAACGTGTAGTATCGGATTGGATCAAGCTGAACGAGGCTGCACTCGTTGAGTATTGGGATGGCTTGATTGATACTAGCGAGCTATTAGGTCGTCTAAAGCGCGTCTAAATTTCCCGCTATCCGACCAGCAGCGCGCCCGACCAGCCGAACCACATCCTCCATCGACCACAGCCGGGTTTCGATTCCTGCTGCCATCGCAGGCGACATCCGCAGGCTCTTGTGAACGCGAACGAAGTTGTACCAGAGCGCATAGAGCGCGACCGTGGGGGCATGGTTTTCGAGCTTTTGCTGAATGCATTTGTAAGGCGCGTGAAGCGGCGCATCGCCATCCGCATCGTGAGGTTCGCCCGCTCAGCATAGGACGTGCTTAGGTGTTTCGGATCAGGGTTACCGGTGATATTGTCAGTGCGCGTTCCGATGCACTCAGCGGGGCTGTACCGCCGGCCCGCCGCGACACCCGCGTCAAGCCTGTTACAATCGAAACTGAGACACTACCCGCGCGCGACGAAAAGAAGTTGAGGCCTCGCCGGCTGTCGATCATTTATGCGCGACGAGGCGTAACGGCGGAGAATGGCAATGGGCATGCTCGTAAACGGCTTCTGGCACGACGAAGATCCGCCGACGGTCGGTGCGGATGGCAGCTTTGTGCGGCTCGAGTCGGGGTTTCGCGACCGCGTGACCCGTGATGGGTCGTCCGGGTTCAAGGCGGAGGCGGGCCGGTACTACCTGGTCACCGCACCGTCCTGCCCGTGGGCGCACCGCACCGTGCTGATGCGCCAGCTGAAGGGGCTCGAGGACACGATCCCGATCTTGCAGTCGGACCTTCCGAAGGGACAGGGCTGGGCCTATTCGCGCGGCTTCGACCATCTCCCGCCGGTCGACGGCGTTTTCCATGTCCATCAGGTCTATAGCGCCGCCCGCCCCGATTTCACCGGCCGCGCCACCGTCCCGGTATTGTGGGACCGCGAGACGCGCACGATCGTCAACAACGAATCCTCCGAGATCATTCGCATGCTGAACTCGGAATTCGACGAATTCGGCAATGCGGCCCTCGACCTTTACCCCGCGGCGCTGCGCGGTGAGATCGACGAAACGAACGATTTTGTCTACGACGCGATCAACAATGGGGTCTATCGCTGCGGCTTCGCCCGGACCCAAGCGGCTTACGAACAAAGCTTTCGCAAACTGTTCGCAGCGCTCGACAGTATCGAGCAGCGCCTCGGCCGCCAACGCTACCTGGTGGGCGACCGTTTCACCGAGGCCGATCTACGGTTGTTCCCGACCCTGGTGCGCTTCGACGCAGTGTACTACAGCCATTTCAAATGCAATCTGCGGCGGCTGGCCGACTATTACAACCTGTCGAACTATACTCGCGACATCTATCAGATGCCGGGGGTTGCCGAGAGCGTCGATATTCCGCGCATCAAGCTCGGCTATTACGGCGGCATGCGCAACCTCAACCCCAGCGGCATCATTCCGCTCGGCCCCGAACTGGATTTCTCCGCGCCGCACGACCGTGGGCGATTGGCCAAGGCGGCCTGAATGGCGCAATGGAGGCCTACCAATATCCGAAATATTACGCAATCGCCCTAGCCCCGAGCGATCCCGGTCGCGAGATCGACTTTTTCGAAGCCGCAATCGAGAAATTCTCGGTAGTTAAGGCTCGCCGGGTTTTCGAGCTCGGCTCCGGTACCGCACCCTATCTGGAGGAATGGCGCAAACGGGGCTATGGCTATTGCGGGCTCGATCTGAGCCCGGAAATGATCGAATTTGGCCGTGAAAAGTCGCGACGCCTGGGCATCGAGGGCGCGTTCATCCTTGGCGACATGCGAGATCTCGATCGCGGTCTTGGGCCTTTCGACCTCGCCTATGTGCTGCTCGGCTCGCTCTACGTCCGATCCAACGGCGAATTCCTCGACCACCTCGACCGGATGGCAGCCGTGCTCGCGCCAGGGGGGTTGTACGTATTGGACAGCTTTGTCTGGTTTCGGATTTTTCACGACTACAAGCGAAGCTGGACCCGGCGCAAAGGCGGGGTGACCGTACATACCCGCTACCGCGCCGAACTGACCGATCCGGTATTGCAAACCTATGACGAGTGTCTGACCTTCACAGTCGATGACCATGGAAAATCAGTGGTCATCAACGGCCGGGTTCCCGCCAAGGTATTTTTCCCGCAGGAATTTTTGGCCCTTGTAGAGCTGAGCGGACGGTTCGAATTCCTGGGATGGTACAATGATTTC
>Ga0210403_10003704_pt1 | contig 13345 bp, 9 predicted proteins | sample IncBWC19MmetaG_FD_150863 | JGI IMG/M metagenome (GOLD analysis project Ga0210403, IMG submission 150863) | Forest soil microbial communities from Barre Woods Harvard Forest LTER site, Petersham, Massachusetts, United States - Inc-BW-C-19-M | ecosystem: Environmental > Terrestrial > Soil >... | reverse complement strand
TCTTACTGAAAATAATATTTTCCAACATCTGGCGACCGCCACGATAACCGAGGGCACAGCGGGCTCGGTATTCGGTTACAACTATGCGGCGGACGGCTACTACATAGCTGTCGGGGGCAACGCCCCTGATTGGCAGCAGGAAGACGCCTATCACCACCAAGCCGGAGACAACTTTGTTCTTTGGGAGGGGCAGATTGGCAGCGGGTTTACCGCCGACGATATTCACGGGTCAAGCTTCATGCTCACTGCGTTTAGAAATCGCTGGAGCGGGCGTGACCCAGCGATAACATTGGGAGTACCAAAAACTCAGCAGACGATTGCCATGAGTTTGTTTGCCTACAACCGATATTTGAATTTGATCGGCAATGTGCTCGGGACGGCGGGCTATCACACAACCTACACGTGGACACCGTCTTCCGCTAGTGATCCCGGCAGCGCCTCGAGCGGAGACAGATCCATTTTTTCCATTGGATTCTCGGGGGACGAAGGCACGCTCTTCAGCGGAGTCCCGAATGATATGCTACTGCTTTCCACAGTATTGCGTTGGGGGAACTACGACACTGTAAATGGCGCAGTGCGATTCGTCAGTGCGGAAGTTCCCAGCGGAATCAGTAATTACCACAACGCCGTTCCTGCAAGTCAAGCATTGCCGGCATCTTTCTATTTGTCATCGCAACCCAGTTGGTGGGGAAACATTCCGTGGCCTGCAATCGGTCCGGATGTCACGGGCGGAAACGTCGGTAGTGTCGGCGGCCATGTTTTTGTCACCCCTGCCGCAAATTGCTACTTGAACATTATGGGCGGGCGTACCGACGGCACCACTGGAATTTTAGGTTTCAACGCAAACAACTGCTACGGCAACTCACAGAGTAATGGCCCTAATCCGCCGACTAGCCTCAGCGTGATTGTCCACTGATCCTGTTTGTACTCAGTAAGGTAAGCTCTAACGTGGGCCCGAATACCAGGATTTAGATTTGTCCCGTTCCTCCCGCTGACGATGACGACTGCAGCCGAAGGGCTTCCCATACCTTAATGACCGGCAAAATTCTCGCGCCTGAGGCAATCGCGTAGCCTGCGATCTCTTCGAAGAATTCAGGAGTACATCCAAAGGGCGTCGGGTCCTTGCAAACGTCGTGAGTCGCGAAAATGAGCCATCCTCGCGCTCGCTGATTCTGATCGATCAAGCTCCTTACGACCTCGGGATGGTTCCGGCTTTTTTCCAGGAAGAAAGCACGAAGATAATTGAGATCCGCAGTCGCGACATTGAAAGTTTGGCCCCCGCCCCGACCGCACATGAAATACTTTGCGATATTCCGTTTTGTCCGTGCCCTGGGCGGGTTGATGGGATAAGAAAGGGTTTTGAAACAGGCTCCGTGTACGAGTTCACTCAGTGCTAACTGGTTCTTCCTGACAGAATCCTCGAAGACGTTCGTTTCTGTTTCCCATGCGTCGCAGTGGGCGAATGTGTGACATCCCAATTCGTGGCCGTCTTGCAATAGCGTTTTCACGTCTTCACTCAAAAACATTTCTCCCGTAGGCGCCCGCTTCCCCATCAGGCCGAAGGACGCATAGTAAGTCCCTCTAACGCCGAATCTTTTCAAAATGGCTCCGCCGGTATGCAAGGCTGATCGCGGGAAGTCATCGAAAGTAAATGAAATTAGCGGAATCGGGCTATTGATCGTAAACGGGCGTCTAAAAAAGAGGCGAGCCGCGTCGCGTATATAGCGCCCTCGAACGCGTGTCCAAAGATTTTGAAGAGCCATTGTCTACTCTTGTCGCACCTAGCTAATTTCGAGCGGCCAATCGTGAACTCAGAAATTCACTTTTCGCGACGTAATTGTCGCGGGCCTCAGGCAGATAGCGCCTAAGGCCAGTCTTCAGCTTATATCTGAGTCGTTTGGATAAAGGCCTTGCCTAAACCGTCGATACACACAGAGCCTTGCCCTATTCCCGCGGCTGGGAAAGCGCTAAGGTTTCCGGTTCTACGCCCGGGTAGCTGGGCATCGTTGATTGTCGAAACCTCTCCCACGGAACCATCTCCCGCACGACGCCTACGAACTGATACAGCGGCGTGCATCCTTGGTGTAAAAGGATGACCGCACTCAGATATAAAATTCCGAATAGCAACGTCGACACCACAATGTGGAGGGCGGCCTCAACCGCGCCCGGTGCGGCCACCAACGACGGAAGCGTTCGAATGATTAGAGCGGATGTCGAGCCCGCGATCGCAGATGCAAGAACATACTTCCAAGCAGCAGCCACTATCGAACCGACTCGAAGTTGTATCGGCCGTCCTGCGTACCAAAAGGCTGGGATCGTAAGTATCCAAAAAGACGCGGTCCAAGCCAACGCAACCCCTGTGGGGCCTCGGCGAAGTCCCAGGATAAACAACAGGGCTGTGACAATGAACTCCACCACGCCCCAGCGAAACCAGCGATCCGCTTTTCCGATGGATAGATGGATCCAACCATGGGTGTAATAAAGGAACATGATGCCTATGCCAGGACCGAAATAAGTAAATATGCGGCCTGAGGCCTCCCAACCGGGCCCCAACAGTAAACGAATGACATCCTTGCCGACGAGCGTCAGTTCGGCACCCAAGCCCATTCCCACAAATGCGATGACCGCCAAGATGTTCAGAAGATGCTTCCTATACTGAACCGAGTCCCGGTTTACACGACTCAACGCCGCAAGAGCAACGTTTGAAAGCGGAGCTACCAGTTGGCCTGCAGAAAGTGCGAAGAGGTCATAAGCTTTCTTATAGAAGCCAAGGGCCTGCGCATCGAAGCGCCATCCGACCATGAGATTGTCCAAATTTCGCGAACCGTAATTCACGGTGAAGCGGCCATAAATATTCATCGCAAAGCGTACCGCCGAGGACGTCCCGGGATTACGCCGGGGGAGTCCGGGAATCCATCTGCACAGATACCAGGCGCCGATGGATTGCGACACAGGTAGAGCAACGGCGCCGGCGACCAGAGCCCAGTAGCCCCACCCCGCGAACGCCAAAAGGATCGCCACGATCAGTGAAGCGGCACGTGCGATGACATCATTGGTGGAAATCGCAGTAAACACCATGGCTCGGTTGAGCAGCGCCAGATGCAGAACCGAGGTGCTTGAGGCCAGAATGGTAAGAGACATGCCGGCAGCAATTCGCGCCACCAGAGGAGCGTGGTAGAACCGCGCCATTAGGGAACCGGCGGCGGCAAATCCCATCGTGAGAAAGATCCCCGTAGCCAGATTGATCCAAAATAGATTGCTCGCGAGAGCGTGATCGACTGCCTCCCACTGAATGATAGCTTCAGTAAATCCATTTACGCCGAAGCTCACAAGGAGCAAGCTGAAGGTTGTCACCATGGTGACCAAGCCGAAATCTGCCGGCGTAAGCAGCCGGGCCAGCATCATGGTCGATGCCATTTGGATTGCGACCCCTAGGCCGCTGGAAAAAATGGTAGCCCCGGCACCCCGGACCGCTAACCGCCGGATTGCATTTTCAGGAGGGCGAAATGCCCCGATGGCATCAAAAGGCTTCAAACGGTGCCTTCAAGAGAGCCAGCCTGAACCAAATCGCGGAATTCATTTTCGGGTTCGGTGACGTCTTCGACCTGATCAATCTCGGATACAGAGGATGATTCCTGGACAGCGATAACTGACAAGAGAAGGACAAACCAAATCGGGTCCAACTCTCTGAAGGCTGACTCCGTGAAGTTATAAATCAGGACCGTAACGAAATACGCCAGCATCAGTCCTCCCGCCTCCGCTTGCTGACGGACTGCGTTAAGCGTGTTCCGCAGTCCGGTCAGCAAGAGGACGGCAAGAAGTGCCACTCCCATCCATCCTAAGTCCAAGAAAATCTCGATGTAGCCGTTGTGGGCCTCATTTGGATGCCACCAATAGATGCTCCACATCGTCTGAAGCCTCGAGCCAAGCCAAAAACTCTCGAAGCCCGTCCCGAGCAGGGGGTTACCAGTCATACCGAGAACCAAGTTCCAGATTTCCGTCCGTCCTGTAAGAGTGGGATCTCGACCTAGTACAGATAGAAGGTTGGGTGCGATGAATATGGCAAAGAGCGATAGACATAGAGCCGCGATGACGACGGTGGCTAACACAGCCGGTCTTCGAAAGAACCCCCAAAAACTTGTGAGTATTAGAAGCGTGGCTCCCAGCATGAAGCAGGAAAGGGAAGTCATCGAATTTGCGGCCCGTAAGATCCAAAGGGCTGTGACTAGAAGCATGCCTTGAGCTGCTATCCGCTTCCAGCGTCGCGGCGTACCACTGGACTGGCGCAACTTCACGAGCTGCCAAAGGGCTGCGAGGCCGAATATCATGGCGATCATTCCGAGACCGTTCTTATCGGTTGTAACGCCGATGTTGGTTGTATTCCACATACTGCCAAAGTCGCCGGGCCTATAGTTGCGTCCCAAGTCGCCGTAGTATTTGATAAGCAAGATCGATAGGGGCAATAAGAGAAAGCCTGCCCGCGCGAGCAGGCGTTTGACGGCCGTGACCGGATGAGGATCGGTCAGTACGATGAGGACCATCACAAGCTCTCCGAGAGCTTTGATCCATCGCCTGAGTGCGACGTCGCTATAGTCGGACCAGAGGACACTCACGCCACAGTAGAGAAAAAAGAGCAGAATCGCGCGATTCGCTCGAAGAAGCGTGCTGACCTGATGAGCTCTAGCAATGAGCACAATCAAGCCAATGACTGATAAAGACAAGAAGACGGATCGGTCAAGAGGACTCCCTTCGAGATACGTGCTGCCTGAAGTCGGGGGCGCCATCTGCAGCCAGGACGATATGGGTCGTGAGCCCTCGATGAGGAGCCATAGCACTGGAAGCCACAGTGCTCTTGAAGGACGGGCGTCAGGGTCTTGATCGAGCGCGAATAGGCCTAAGATGCCGATCCCGTATGCAACGGAAGCAATCGCAGGAGACATTCAATTTTTTCCAAAATCGGTTTCTGACACGCTTATTGATTCATCAGGCATCAAGGAACGTGCGATGCAGGAGTTCCAGCGTTAGGAGAGTATGGATGTCCGTGGTGTAGTTTCGTTGGCCACCGACATGGGCAAGGACCAAGTTCTCAAGTCCCTTTCGGTCGATATATGGCCGGGATAAGGCCCGCGGGTCGAGCAACATTTCGCGTAGGTAGTTCGAGAGGCCATTGCGGTACCAAATCCTGAAATGAGAAAACTTGTGCCTGCCTAAAAAGAGATGTTCGAGATGAAATGGCGAGAAAACATGGTCTATCTTTGCCAGCCATTGAGGCATGCCGTGGTCGTAGGCGTATTCCGCCTTGAAGGAAAACTCAAGCAGCCTCCGGGACAACGCTGCCCTTAAAGGCCCAGAATCTCCAGCGAGGCCCCGATCGGTTCGTATTCGGAGGAGAGCAGGGTCCCCATCGCCAATCAAACGCATGCACTCGCGGTTGTCAGCAAAGATGTTGGTCTTAGCAATCGCAGAATCGCTCGCGCGGAAAGCTGTGCGGACGAGATCGTTGTCGAGAAAAGGGGAGCGCAGGGAAAGCTGAGTTTGTTCTAAGGCGAGCAAACCATAGTGGTGCCAAGGGACCTGCCGGAAGGCAATAAACGAGAGAGAATGCCCCCGAACCAGTCTGGTGTAGGACTCTTTAGCTGTATCCAAGTGCCAGCGAAATTCAGGCCGGAAGACCTCTGGGGTGGGCTGCCTTGGCTTAAAAGCGACGAGCCGACGCAAAATTTCGGTGCCGTAGTTGCCGGTCATCCTAGCGGGCGCAATTTCGGCCGCCCTCTCATTCACATAAAGGTCAGGGGCGCGACTAACACCGGCGCATCCATCAGTGAGAAAGACAGTACGTTCCGCGTAATGAGGAAAATTGGAAAGAAACTCCTTTCCCACATGGATGACTTCGTATGGCTGTCCACAAGCTTGAGCCACTTGCCTTGCCAGACGGACATCGTGGCAATCGCGGAACATTCCTCCGAAGGAATAACAGGGGAGAGATCCTGGAGGCGACTTGTGCCAAGCCATGATCATCCGGGTGTCTAATCCCCCGGTTAAAGACACACCGTTCGTCTCGTTACTACCGTTGAAGTAGCGCGGAAGGTTCTGAGAAAAGGTTTGCCGAATCTGCTGGTAATAGTCCTCGGGCTCTAGCGGATCCTGGTTTTCCCACTCCTCCGGCTGGAAGTAGAAGTCTTTTCGATCGATTACGCCATCTCGAAAGACCCAGGCTGAACCGGGCGGTAACACCTGAATGCCTTCAAATAGGGTGCGATTCTCAAGGACGCAGCCACAGGCGACATACTCCCCCAAACTCTGAATGCTTGCCCTCCGGAGTTCTGGGCACGCCGCAAGGATAGCCTTAGCCTCGCTCGCGAAATAGAAAGCGTTCTTCGACTGGTGGTAGTAGAGGCGGTGAATCCCATACCGGTCATTGAATAGGGTGGCCGTTTCCAGATTTAGGTCAGCGAGCAATCCATGAAATCGGCCGTTTAGTCCTTTCAGAAAGTTGGGATCCTCCTCGTAAAGATGAACAAGATAGGAGGCTCTATTCTCGTCGATTGTGTGACCATGCTCTCGCAAGCGGCGAGCGATTCCTGGCTCGGGGTATTCCTCGCCGGAAAAAGCGAGAACAACGTCCCTTCGTTCATTGTGGAGGGGCATGCCGTCGCAGAAAGAGCGCTTTCGAGCCATCCATCCCACGTACACCCCGAGCGAATCATCCACCCACGTTCCGGAAACATAGAAAGACTCGTGGCGAACGGTCTCAAGCATCCGCAGGAGCTGCGGCTCCGCCTGATCGCGCGGCATTCTCGTGATTAAACCAACGATTCCTGGCATTTTCTCCTTAGCACTGAGCGAGTGGTGATGGAACTCTGATCGACCGCAGCCGGTCCGAATCTAAGTGACGCTCCGGTGCGCTACTCAGGATCTGCCGCGGACCGCTGATATGAGAGTTCCGCTGGTTTTCAGCGAGTATCCTTGACCGCGAAGCTTTTCCTTGACGGCGGCCAGCCTTTCCCTAAATCCGTCAATTTCATGGTACTCAAAAACGATGTTACGGATCTGGCTAAACACTTCGCTCGGGGTGGTCTCGAAAATCGTGTATTCGGCGCCCTCGCAGTCTATCTTCAAAAGATCTACTACACCGGGCGCGTAATCCCGAATGACAGCGGCCAAGGTAATACCCGGGACGTTCTTGAGCGGTTGATCGCTGACATAGTATGCGGAGACCCGATGCTGGCCACGATCCCGCACGTCAACGTTCATCATTACGTCTCTGCCATCTGTTACAGCCTTGTGTAACGCTTGGATTCGGTCCGAGTAGCCGTTTTGGGAGATGTTTCGTGTCAGGAGGGCCCAGTTACGTGGCGAGGGCTCGCAAACTATGATCCTCCGCGCATTGAGATGCTTGGCCGCGTACAGGGCAAAGTCGCCGATGTAACCGCCGATGTCCACAACAACGGGCTGGTCAGGGAGCGATAAACCTCGAACATAGCAATTATCGAGGAATATCTCTGTGAGGATGGCCGCATCGACGCAATTTCGCCTCACCGTGATAGTCAGACCATCCTTGGTTTGAATCTCGACGAACCGCCCGTCGTCCACTTTCAGAGCCGTTCGATAGTCGTCTGCATTCACAAAATAGCGATCCGCCCCTCTGGCCATACGGCGGCCACGGTAGAATCGCCGAGCTGCGAAATAGATCGGCCGGGATAGCGGATTACCTAGAAACAGCTTGCGAGCCATGGGATTCATACAGTTACCTCGCTCGTCGCCTGGTGTGTAACATCGGACTTATTCTAGGAACCTTCCGTCGCTGGTTGGAGTTTGCGGTTGTACCAAAACTTGCGGACATTCCGGATTCTTGCCAGGACGGGTTCGGGCAGAAGGTCGGTAAACTTGCGGTGCAGACGGAGTTGATAAGCAATTGCGCCGACCGCGGTTAGAGGAACGTAGTATCGGGGCACGTTTATCCTCTGAAATCCGTTGCGCTCCTTGAAGTCACTGAGACTATCTCGTTCTTTCTTGCCATAAGCGAAATTCGAATAGACCAAGTAGGAGATGCCGCGCTCCGCACAAGCTCGCACTGCATGTGCGACCAGTGCGTTACTGGTAGCTTTATCTCTGTGCTGAACCATAGAGACGATGTTCATCAAGCCGGCTTGCGTCCGCGTTTCATCGCTCACGAGCTTGATGAAACCGATGAGCTTATTTTGGTGGTACGCGCCTATAAAGATGCTGTGATCGAGGTACGTAGCCTCCTCTTTGCGTACAGTTTCCACTTCTTTTCCGTAGTGAGCGTTTGGTTTCCCCTGACGAACGGGCGATTCGTTGTAGACCTCCCAGATTCCTTGAACCAGGGAGTCATCGAAAGGCACCTCTCGAACTGTTACACCTTTTTTTTCTGCCTGCTTGGCCTTATTGCGGGCCTTAAAGCCGATTTGGTGTTCCCACCAATGCTCGAACGTGGATATTGGGAGAGCTGCGAAGTTGTCCCACTCCATGGGGTAAGGATATTTCGGCGATGCGTCAGTGACCTTTTGGATAAACGTAAAGAGATCGATACGAATTCCGGACTTCCGCAGGCCTTCAAAGATGGAAGCTGGATCTTCCAGGAAGAGGTACTTGTCCGCATCGAGCCGACCGTGGCGGAGCAACCGACCTTGAACCCGAATGGCTTTGCCGCAGACCGTCAGCAATGAATTCATGCGATTGTAGAAGCCCTCCTTTCTCTCAGGGATTGTGAGGCGGAGTTCCTCCCTGACCTGCACGTAATCCCATTTTGGGTTTGAATGAAGCTAATTCTGGAGTCGAGAATTCGTGAAGAATGCTCCATCAGCGCAAGCCAGAGTTACGCGTGCCGCCTCGCCGGCGTTCGCGGCAGACATGGACCTCGGAATCCCAGGCTCGCTCCGCAGCTGCGTATCGAGTTGAGCAAAGATTACGTCCATGATTCTGGCCGTAAGGAGGATTTCTCGGTACGGAATGGGGGGCGGAGTGTCTTCAACGACCGAACCGTAGAAGGACTCAATCAAACATTTCATGCCGGACTTCATGTGGAAGTCATTTTTAAGAAACGTTCGAATATTCGTTTTCGCGTTCCCAAGATACTGCTTAGCAAAGATCAGCGGGGGGAGGAATTTTTCGGCATAGCTCTTGAACCGATCGCCTCGTACTTTGATCAGTGTCTCCTGATCCTGATCCAGGATTAGTCCATTTTGGGGGCCATATATACGAAACTGGTGGAGCAAAGGACGAATCTGGGATGAGAATGTGAAATATGCGGTCGCACTCTCCTCTTCAGAAATGATAACCCTCAACTCATCAACGATTTCCTTCTCGCCCATCCGCTTCAGCATCGGGCTTGTGAAGCCATAAGCGATTACATGCGGCGATTCCGCGGTCAAAAACTCCGCAATTCTTGCAATGCCGTGGCTAATGATGTTGTGCAGCAGTTTTCCGGGGAGCCTGCGAACCCAATGCCTGTCGTCGCCGAGCAAGGCGCCCGCATATCCGGAGCGACCAAGTTCGTAGCAGTAATAGCTTTCCATGTGGACTGGTGAGCCGCCCAAAAAACCGTTCTGGACGAGAGTACGCATGCGGCGCGCAACGTGGCTGAACTGATCATCGTGCCCCGCGGTAATCTTCAAGTGATTCTCGTTTGCGATTGCAATCAGCTTTTGGGCCTCTTCTTCGTTCAATGTGAACGGCTTTTCTACGTACACATGGCATCCGCGCTCAAGGCAGGACTTGGCAATCTCAAAATGGCTTTTCGGTGGCGTGGTCACGTGGACAACATCAGATTTCGTTTCCCTGAGCAGGGTCGCCAAATCGCTAAAATATTTTTTAACCGCAAATCTTTGGCAGAACTGCTGGGCCATCAGCAGTTCGGTGTCGCAAGCGGCGACAATCTCGCATCCCGAAATCCGCTGCAGCTGCAAGGCATGCGAATCCGCGATCTTGCCGCAACCCACTATGGCGACTCTAAGCATTTGATTCTGTGCCTCTGCAGGCCTGGAAATATCTCCGTAACCCCTCAGCCATCGAAACTGTCGGAGTCCAACCTAGCGACCCTTTTACTTTTTGATTGCTATACCGCGTTTTTTTCCAATAGGCGTGCCACTTTTTGCAGTTGTATACAGGTTCCAGTTGTCCCTTGGACCAGACGGAATATCTCTCCCACAAATAACAAAGTGCATAACTGAAAACGTGAGGAATATAGAGTGAGGTGAAGCGGCCGACATTCCTCTTGTAAAGGCGTAAAAATTCGCGACTGGAAGGGAGTTCGTCGTCCACTACGTTAAATACTTCGCCATCCACTCCCTTTGTCAGTCCCGCCAGCGCGATCGCTTCGGCGCAATTATCCACGTAGGTGAACGGTATCGGATTTGCGCCTCCGAGATGGAGAAAAAGACCGAATAAATTGATCCCTACGCGTCCGCTGATGCCCAGATTGCCGGGGCCATAAACGTATCCAGGTCTAACGATGACGAATGGTATTCCGTACCTCTTGCCATATTCAGCGACGATCTCATCCTGCTTGACCTTCGCAAAGCAATAGGCGTCTCCCGCCGTTTGGGGCTGGTTTTCGGTGGCGCAGGCCTCGTCGAGTATTCTCCCGCGGCGTTTCTGTCGATTCGTATACACCGCGAACGAGCTGACATTAACGAATCGCCGCAGGGTCTTTTCCAGAAGGGCTGCCTCCATAAGATTACGGGTGGTTACCACCGAATTCATGAACGCGTCGGGAACGGATTTCTCACCCCTGGCAGCAGCCAGGTGATAAATAACTGCCACGTTTTTCGTCGCGTCCTCGCAATCGCCGCGCGACAGGAGATTGCCCCTTACGAGTTCAATCCGAGCTCCATTGTTGCGGCTGGCGATGTCCTTGAGATGGGCAACCTTGCTAGAGGCTCTGACAAAACATCGCAAATTGCGGAATCCACGAGCGAGCAGACGCTCGACGAGCCTTAGTCCAATAAAGCCGGTGGCTCCGGTTATTAGAATCGGATCCTCGGCACGGATGATAAAGTCGCAGTTTTCCATTGAGTCAGTGCAGCGCCTTTAGTCCGTCACATACTGTTGTGTGATCGGTTTGACTCCCACAAGAGCGAGCAGCTTACCAAGGTGGTCGAACGTTTTGACCAACAGAGTCATAAAACGATGGTGTCCCCAAAGCAGGGCAAAAGGCAGAGCGACCGTGTAGACAGGAACGGCGATGACCGACTTCGCGACGTCGATAGTCCCGAAAGTTGGATGAGCCAACGAATTTGCTCCGCGGAGCAAGGCCCTTTTAAGCATGAAGCTTCGCTTCCACCTTATTTCTGGAACGACTTCGTAGGCAACAGCCTCGCCGCACCATACGAAGGCGTGCCCTTCTTCAATCATTCTTCTGAAGAAATCCTGGTCTTCCCCCGTCCGAAAGTCTGGTCGAAATGGCTGAGCGCATGATTTGATGAGTGCCGCCCTTAGGAGTACATTGCCCGTTCGGCCCTTTCTCCAATCGATGACAAATCCCGTCGGGTAGCTCGGCCGTTCGTAGAATTTGCCTCTTCGGACCCAGTTCGGCGGCTCTTCGCTAAAATAGGGTTTTACTGGACCGAGCGCACCATCAACACGATACTTTATGCAGGTCCTCAGGAGAGTCAGCAACCACTGATTGGTTGGGAATTCGTCGTCATCAATGAAGGCGATGTAGTCGCCTTGTGCCTTCTCGACGGCTTTGTTTCGCGCCAAGGAGATGCTTTGCCGCGACTCCACGCAGTAGCTGACAGAAATGGCAGAAGCGTTCGCGAACGCTGAGACGACCGGCTCCGCAGATCGTAACTGATCATTGTCTACAACGACGATCGAGTACGTGAACAATCCAGCCGTTTCCTGATGACCGAGTTCGTCGAGCAAACGCTTGAGAAAGTGCACGCGCTTATACGTGCAAATACAGACGCTAATGTGAGGCATCTCGCTGGTCACTGGTGTCGCCAAGACTGCACAGGAAACGGGAAGTTTTCTCGCACCGGAGGCTGTTTGCGTTTGGGAGCCGACTCTCGGGAACTCGCGTGCCAGTCTCCATAAAGACCTCAAATACCCTTACCCATTGACGCTCGTTTGCCGAACAGTGCGGCGAGCGAAGGCAGCTCGAGAAGGCCTGGCAGGGGATCATCCCAAGCGAAAATCGCGGACTCCACGGGGACTCGGAACGATTTGAGGTACTCCCAAATCGAGAGGCGACCCTTGAAAATTTCAGAAATGGCCATGGGCAGATCGGCAGAGAAGCGCATCCAGCGCTCACCTGCGCGTCCGCGCACTTCCGGCAGCGGTTCGCCATTTACGAGGAGCCAAAGAAGGTGAGGGAAGTCGACGCCTGCACGCTGGCCGAGCGTGTGCCAACCCCAGACCCGCGGATTCACGTCGAGCAGCTTGTATTGGCCGTCGCGTATATCTCTCTTGAACTCGACTTCCACGATGCCGGTAAAGTCAATCTTCGCAAGCAATCGAACGGCGGCTTCAACGACTTGGGGCTCATCCACGGTCTCAACGTAAGTGCTGAACCTGCCGTAATCCATAGGAAATTGCCGGATACGCCGAGCCACAATTGAAGCAGCGGGTCGACCGTCTTTGAACAGAGCGGCATAAGAGAATTGGGCCTCGCCCCATCCGGGCACGGCTTCCTGCACCATGACCATATCCGGGCCGACGAGCTCACAGGCTTGCTCATAGCGCGCCAACAGAGACGCGCGATTATCGACGGGCCACGCTTTGTCTTTGGTGAACCGATTGAATCCGAGTCTTAAAGCGGGCTTTAGAATGACAGGAAACCGGCAGCGCAGTGAGACAAGCTCGTCACGATTACATGGGAAGAATGAACAGGGCTGGTTTATTCCCAGATCTTGCGCAAGGCGGTTCAGAAGCCGTTTGTCGCAAACCCACTGCAACGCATCCCAGGGTGGAATCGTTAGCCGGTAGTGAGCGGCGAGGGACTTGTGATGACGGGCGACCAGCATCACAAGCTCATCTGTGGTCGGAAATAGGGCCCACCCCTTCAGACCATCCCTAACAGCTAAATTCGCCAGGAACTCGACCTGCCTGAGGCCGTCGCCAACAGGCCAGCGCAGGTTCCGAGAGGCATACCGCGAAGCAGCTCCGAGAAAGTGCCCCTCTTCTCTCAACACGCAAACGGGTATGCCGCGCCGTCCCAGGCTCCGCACGATGCCAAGTCCACGGTAATCTGCACCGGTCACCACTGCGCCGGCGCATTCTGAAGGGCAGGCTTTGGTTGAATTCAAGGCTATTCTGATGGCTGAGGCCGACATAAGCTCAAACGAATCGGGGTCGTTCAGGCAGCGTTTACGGTTTTGGC
>Ga0210403_10003703_pt1 | contig 13347 bp, 20 predicted proteins | sample IncBWC19MmetaG_FD_150863 | JGI IMG/M metagenome (GOLD analysis project Ga0210403, IMG submission 150863) | Forest soil microbial communities from Barre Woods Harvard Forest LTER site, Petersham, Massachusetts, United States - Inc-BW-C-19-M | ecosystem: Environmental > Terrestrial > Soil >... | reverse complement strand
AATCGGGCGGCGAGAAGGGAAAATCGACGACGTGACGGTTGCGCATGTCTCCCCAGATCACCATCAAGCGCTCCGCTCTTCCGTATGGAAGCGGCTGCATCAGCACCGCGTTTACGACGCTAAATATGGCAGTACTCGCCCCGATGCCCAGCGCGATGGTCAGAACCGCAGTCAGGGTAAAGGCGGGGTTCTTCCGTAAAGTGCGAACTGCGTAAACCAGATCTTTTATGAACATAGTGTTACATCTCCGCCCGCCTGAATTACAAAACGAACCCGAGTTCAGGCACGTTGCCTTCCTCAGCGGGTGACGGTGGGCTGTTGAAAGAAAAGATAGTTAACGGATGATAAGTGAGGCGAGTGCCCGTTGTTGCGACGCGTGTCACCGAAAACGGACACTGGCTCGGGCAGGCTAGAATAGCGTTGGGGATAGAAATGGCACGAATCCGGGGAGTCGAAGACAGCGAGGCGGGATTGGTCACCCGTTTCCTTTATTGGATGACCAAGCGGAGGCTGGGACACGTGATCCTTCCCTTCCGCATTACGGCGCATCAACCCAGGCTGCTGCGGGCCATCGGCGAGATGGAGATGGGGCAACGCGCCTTGGAAACCGTCGAGCCCAAGCTCAAAGCGCTGGCGAGCATTAAGACCGCCTTGCTGATCGGTTGTCCTTTCTGAATCGACATCGGATCTGCCGTGGGCAGACAATCGGGCGTCACTGAGAGTCAGTTGGCGGCGCTCCCAGATTTCGAAAGTGCAGCTGAGTTCAGCGGAACTGAGAAGCTGGTGCTTCGTTATGCGCTCGCGATGACGGAAACGCCGGTGAATATTTCCGAAGATTTGTTTAAGGCGTTACAACAGCTTTTCGACGAGCGGCAGCTGGTCGAATTGACCTCGGCGATCGCCTGGGAGAACTACCGCGCCAGATTCGACCACGCATTCGGCATCGAATCGGAAGGGTTCTACAAAGGCGCTCTGTGCCTGCTCCCGCAAGCCCGCCGCGCGTCCGCCACCGGGCATACCTAGAGTGTTTTCAAGCACCTAGGGTGTTTCCCCGGAAAACGCCGGCGGTTTTACTTTAGCCACTATAAGGTTCAAGTACCGGTCAGCCGATAACTGAGCTTTCAGGTTGAACCTTGTCGCTGAAGTCTCTAGCTCAGAAATTCATCGAGCTGCGGGCCGACCGCATCCGTGATCCGGTTGCACGTTTACGGTTCTTGCAGCAGCGCATCGGCATGGCACGGCCGACGCCGAGGAGGCGCGACAAAGCGCCTATCTTGCTTTTTCTGCTCTTGCTGGCGTCTCTACTCATTGCCTACAAACCTTCTAAAACGGAGGCTCAACAATCGTTTGCTCCGCTGCCGCGTGTCACGGCTGCCGGCGCGGATGTTTTCGCCAATGTTTGGCTGGTGGACCACACCAAAGAGTTCGAAATCTATAGCAATGGACTCCGGATCGACGACCGCTATACGGTTTCAAGCGACAGCCGCGCATCATATCAGGTCTATCGGCGTTCGGCCATCGATCCGGCTCAACCCGAGTGGCGAACCGCGCCCGCCGGCATCATATACCACACCACGGAGAGCGACCAGGCACGCTTTGAAGAAGACGAGACCTCGAAGCTCAAGCGCATCGGCAAGGGCGTGCTGTCGTACGTCCAGCAGCATCATGCTTATCATTTCTTGATCGATCGATTTGGACAAGTCTTCCGCGTGGTGAAGGAGTCGGACATCGCCGATCATGCCGGAATGTCGATCTGGGCGGACAATCAAGTGGTCTATGTCAATCTGAACAGCAGCTTCTTCGGAGTCGCTTTCGAGACTCAGACTCAGTCCGGTGGGGAACTGCCCTCCGCCAACCCGGCTCAGATTCACGCCGCGCGAGTCCTGACAGAGATGTTACGTGGCAAGTACCACATTCCCCAATCCAACTGCGTCACTCATGCGCAGGTGTCGGTGAACCCCGGCAACATGTTGATCGGCTACCACACCGATTGGGCCGGCAATTTTCCGTTCCTCGAAGTCGGGCTGAGCGATAACTACACTGCGCCGCCTCCGAGTATCTACGCTTTCGGGTTCGATTACGATGCGACGTTCGTGCATCACACCGGAGTCCGGCTGTGGGAAGGACTCGCGCTGGCTGACGACGAGATGCGGACCGAAGCCGCGGCGCGGGGCCTGGCGGTTGCCAAATACCGGACGATCCTTCGAAAGAAATACAAAGAAATTCTGGAAACACTCAAGACAGCAAGTAATAGCAAGGAGAAAAGCAATGCAACATCGTGATAAAGTCAACGACTCCGCCGTGGGGTTGGATGTAGGCACCAGCCGGATCTGCCTGGCGAAACGGGCGGGCGAGGATTTCCAATTCGAAACCCAGCTCAATGCCTTCGTGACGATTCCGTCCTCAAAGATCACCGAAGGCGTACTGGCCAAAGAGCGCGTGCCGCACACCGTGCGGGGGACGGAGATCGTGGTGCACGGCAATGAGTCGGACCGCTTCGCCGATCTACTGAACGTAGAGACGCGGCGCACCATGGACAAGGGCCTGCTCAATCCGCAGGAGCCTGACAGTCTGGATATGATGCGCAAGATCACGGAGTCGCTGCTCGGCCCGGCCAAGGAAGGGCAGAAGCTATGCTTCACGGTGCCGGCCGCGCCGCTTGGGTCGGAAGAGAATCTGACGTATCACGAGGCTACTCTGCATCAGCTTTTTGCCGACATGGGTTACCAGGTGAAGAGCATCAACGAAGGGCTGGCAGTGGTTTACTCGGAGCTCGAGAGCTCCAACTTCACTGGCATCGGCATCAGTTGCGGCGGCGGGTTATGCAACGTATGCGTCTCGTATCTTTCCGTTCCGGTGTCGAGCTTTTCGATTGCCAAGGCGGGCGATTATATCGACAACAGTGCCGCAGCGATCACTGGGGAGCGCGCCAACCATATCCGCCTCGCGAAAGAGGAGACGTTCTATTTCAACGGATTCTTCGCCGAGAAACTGCATCAGGTGATCGGTGTCTATTACGACGAGATGATCCAATCGCTGGTTCAGGGATTGAAGCAGGCGTTCCAGAACACACGCAATCTGCCCAAGTCCGGCCGCCCGCTGCCGATCGTGCTGAGCGGCGGGACGGCACTGCCGACTGGCTTCCGGGATCGTTTCGAGAAGGCGCTGTTCGACGCCGACATGCCGATCGCGACCACGGATATCCGCCTGGCCACCGATCCGCTGCATACGTCGGCGAAGGGCGCGTTGATCGCGGCGCTGGCAGATTCTTAAGTTCTGGGGCGGTGCGGCCGTCCGCCGAACCGCTCCAATCCTGAGTCAGCGGCATGATCGTTGTTTCACACGCGCTTGTAGACCTGCCCACGGCGCTCGATCGTCACTACGGAGAGAGTCTTGGTCTTGTCGTCGACCAGAAAGATGATCCGCCATCCGGCTATGCGCGATCTTCGGAGTCCACCTTGATTGGTAAGCTTTATCGAAAGCCTGGGATCGTACGGCGCATCGGCTAATTCTGTAATCCGATCGAGCATGCGCTTCTTGGTTTTATTATGGAGCGCATCAAGGTCCTTGATAGCGCGCGCAGACAGCGTCTGAGCGTAACTCACAGACCGCGCAGGCGACGATATTCCTGGACATCCATCACCCGGCCGTGTTCGATGTCATCCAGTCCTTCGCGGATCGCTGCCAGCGTCTCTTCGCTGAGAGACTCCACGCCACGCAACTCGTCGATATACTGCCGCACTTCAGCGATCTGATCGTCGGCGAGCGAATCGATGAGCTTATGCAACTCTTCTCGGGCAGTCATATCGCTTCTGCTTTATCATACCGTTTGGTTTTTGTCGGTTGCTCGGTAGTGTCCTAAATCTGTGTGGGGCTTGGTGGCGGCCTCGCGAGTGCGGGCCGCCAGTGGATCACGTTGTTGACTCCGGACCTTTAACCAATTTCAGCTCGCACTGGAAGGAAGGCCTCTTCCCGTACAGGTTCTCCATCTTATTCTTGAGCTCCTTGATATCCTCGCACACGCTTGCTATGCCGATTACCTTCCAGATGTGCTCAATCAACTTGCGAAGCCCGTATTGCTCGGTTAGCCACTGATGATAGTTTTGGCCATGCATGGGCGCTGGTGCATTCTCACGAAGCCACTGTGCTACGTCCGGGTCGAGATACTCATAAATCTACCCCAGCGCGATTGAAAACACACTGAGCGACCGCGTAGACTTCGCGCAACTGATCAAGGTTTATCGCGCAACGCCGGAAGGCGAACGCCGGTACAGCCCTGCCGAAGTAGTTTCGACGGAGCGAGTCCCAGTCATCGGTAACCCTGATCGCGCCCGCATTTGTACGTCGATTGTGGAGCGCCAGAACCTCACTACGAGAATGCAGATTCGCAGGCTGACGCGGTTAACAAACGCTTTTAGCAAAAAGTGGGAGAACCTGTGGGCTGCGCTGTGTTTACACTTCGCGTGGTACAACTTTTGTCGGATTCATCGCACTCTGCGTGTGACACCCGCGATGGAGGCAGGAATCACCCACAAAGTGTGGGCAATTTCTGATCTATCGGCGTAGAATTAGAGGCGAGAGCGATTCTAAAACTTCAGTCTGACTGCCAATGATTCGGGGTACTGCGAATACTCCGTCTCAGCGTTTAAACGCGGCCTGTTTGGAGTGTACCATGAATCGGCACGCCATCAAATGCTGCTGCCATACGTCATCGGATTTCTTGCGGTCGCGGTCTTCCCGCTCGCCTTGGCTGGATACGGGGGGCACTTGGCTACGCTAGCGCTAGCAGACGGGACTAAGCGACGGCGAGCATTGATTCTGGTGTGGGGGCTAGCTGCCTTAGGAGTCGTATTCGCTGGGCTACAACAAATAGAGGCATATCGCTCCGATAAAGAGCATGACGCCAGCCAAGATACACTGAAAAGTAAACTCGACACAAGCTTACAACGCCAAGAATATATGCGTGGACAACTTGACAGCATCGGCCTAATGGTCGGGAAAGTTGGTGAAAAAACTACCGACCCCGCCGTGGGTCAATTAGCCGGAGCAATTATCAAGGCATGAGTACGTTGGTTACTGGACTTGTCCCCATTTTTGACACAACCAGTTAAGACTCAGAATCCATTCAAAGGAGAATTGAGTCATGGGATTGTCGAGAAGGATGTACACCAAGGAGTTCAAGCTGGCAGCGGTCCAGCGGCTGGAGCAAGGGGTATCGCTGGGCGAGGTGGCTCGGGCTCTGGAAGTGAACCCAAACGTTCTGCACCGCTGGCGGCGTGAGATTCGCCAGGGGCCAGGCAATGCGTTTCCGGGCAACGGGAAGCAGCGCTGGTCCGAAGGACGGATCGCTGAGCTGGAGCGCAAGATCGGCCAACAAGCGCTGGAGATCGATTTTTTGAAGGGGTGCTTGCAGCGCATCGAGGAGCAGCGGATGCTGCAGGCCGTGACTGGAAATCCGCGGTCTACCGGAAGGTCCAAGAAGAAGTGAAGGCCGATCGCGGACTGACGATTGAGCGCATGGCGGAGCTGGGCCGGGTTTCCCGGTCCGGCTTCTACCGTTTCGACGACACCGAACCCGGTCCGGACCGGGACATGGAGCTACGCGACGCGATTCAGAAGATCGCCGTGGAATGGCCCAGCTATGGTCGTCCTCGGATCACCAAGGAACTGCGCCGGCGCGGCTGGGTGGTGAATCCCAAACGGGTTCGCCGTCTGATGCGCGAGGACAACTTGTTGTGCGTGCGGAAACGGAAGTTCGTGGTAACCACCGACTCCCACCACGGGCGCAAAATTTACCCCAACCTGGCGCGGAAAATGATCCTGAGCGGCACCGATCAGTTGTGGGTGGCTGACATCACTTACATCCGGCTGCGCGACGAGTTTGTGTTCCTGGCCGTCATCCTGGACGCTCACTCACGCCGCGTCATCGGCTGGGCGCTGGACCGAACTATGGACGATGAACTGACGCTCGGCGCCCTGCGCATGGCTCTGGTCCGACGCATCGTCCAGCCGGGACTGGTCCATCACTCCGACCGGGGCACGCAGTACGCCAGCTCCGACTACACCAACCTGCTGAAGGAGCACGGCATCACGATTAGCATGTCGCGCAAGGGCAACCCTTGGGACAACGCGGCCTGCGAATCGTTCATGAAAACGTTGAAGTACGAAGAGGTTTACCGCAACGAATATCGTGACTTGGCCGAGGTGCGCGCTTCGATCCGCGAGTTCCTGGAGAAGATCTACAACCAGAAACGACTGCATTCAGCTCTGGGCTACTTGCCACCGGTGGAGTTCGAAGCCAACTTCGCGACCCAGAAAAACAGGGAGGCCGCTACGCGGCAGCTTTCTGTATGAGTTTTCTCAGGCATGCGCGATCTATCGGTCCGATGTTGGTCTTGACTTCGCGCAAAGCTGAACCGGGGTGCCGCCTCCCGTTGGTCGGCACCGGGAATCGGCACAAGGGCGCGACAGAGATCGCGCCCCTGCTCATCGTCCGCGATGAGTCGCACCGGCTATCCCTTGGCGGGTTGCTCTCCAGCAGAGCCAGCCTCCGTTTCACCGGATGCGTTCAGTTTGCTATGAAAGAGTACGGCCGGTCGAGGAATTTTCAGCGAACGGCGAACAGTGTCTTAACCGTTTGTGTCAGCTCAGGGGACAAGCGCAATCCGACTCTGGGTGGTCAGGTGACCGAGTGTGGTCAAAGTCTCGTTTCGAACATCGCGTTCCGTTGTCGGCGTTTCTACGCGACTGAGGCTTGGGCCTTCACTTGCACTATCAGATTCGGAAGGTAGAGGTAACTTATGTCAATTCTTGCTTGGATAGTCTTAGGTCTGATCGCCGGGTTCATCGGCAGTAAACTTGTCAACAGGACGGGTGAAGGCCTTGTCCTTGACATCGTGTTGGGAATAGTCGGAGCCTTCGTTGGAGGATGGTTGTTCAACAGGTTCGGCGAAGCTGGAGTTAGCGGATTGAATCTCTACAGCCTATTGGTAGCTGTAGTGGGTGCCGTAGTTGTTTTAGTCGTGTACCACGCGATAAGACGCGTTGCCTGACCATTAGTTCAAGCCCCGGACGAGACGTGGGATGAGCGGGAACGCTTCCACCGTTTCGTTACCTTCGATCGGATCGAATCCGATCTCGAATGCCTATGAATCTACCCGCGAAATATCCGATGACAATCGCGAGTACAAAACACAGAACTACAGTGGGTGGCGCTTCCAAGACTATCTATCGGCAGCACGATGGGTGTACTTGATAGAGACAATCTGGATCACTGAAGCCCCTTTTTCTTTGGATCTTCGATCTGCATAATGAGGCTTAGGGCGGACTCCTTCCGCCCCTGCCTAGATTACTGGATCTTAGTTTCGGGCAGCTACTGCCGCGGTGATCTTGTGGAACGTCGAATTAGCAACTTCATAGGTTTGAACCGTGGGAGTGCCTTCGACCAGCTTGTTCAGGTTCTTCACAATTTCCGGATAGGCGTTCCTGGCGTAAGCGTCGGCATTCTCCTTGGTATCCCACAAGCTAATCCCAACAGCTTCCACTCCACCCGGAGCTAGGAACGTAAGTTCGCCTTGAAAGCCCGCTTGCTTTCGAAGAGTCGGAATCGTTTCGTTCTCAATCTGCTGGGTGAATGCTACAGAGCTATTGGGTTTCAGATGAATAGAGACATTACGAGCAAACATGGCAACCTCCTTGGTTGTGGTTTGGCTAAGAGGGTGGGAAAGAAAAAATCAAATTACCTGACTTAGGTCAGATGATCTGAGGAGTGCAGCAGAATTGCTCAGTCAGCCACTAAGTGTGGGCCGACCTGACATGCTTGTCAAGAGCAGGCATACAATATTCTCAATAACTTCCCCCAGTTCGCTCATTCGATTCAACATTCATTTTGGAATCGCAGTTGTCGAAGCAACCGTTCATGCGTCGCCCTAGCCGATTAGCCACGAGTTCACGGCTGGTAACGATATACGGTCAGTTGACCGGGGATGGTTAAATCAGGAAGCTCAATCCACAGAGACACAACCGGAAGTCGTGCGTTGGGCGCTTGTTTGCTTTGACGAGTACACTGGACCTTCACATGCAGAATCACCCAGTTGTAATCGAAATTTGATAAGGAGACCAGATCATGGCAGGAAAAAAGACAGCAGTGTTTGGTATTTACCAAAACGCAAAGCAAGCCGAACGGACCGTCGACGACCTATTGGCCGCGGGGTTCTCCAACGACGATATTTCGGTGCTGCTTCCGGACAATGAGGGCACCAAAGACTTTGCGCACGACAAGAGTACAAAAGCGCCAGAAGGCACGACGGCAGGAGTTACGACCGGCGGAATCATCGGTGGGACTCTTGGATTGCTGGCCGGGATCGGCGTTCTTGCCATTCCCGGAGTCGGTCCGTTCATCGCGGCCGGTCCGATTATGAGCGCTCTTGCAGGCCTCGGAGTCGGCGGCGCGGTTGGTGGCCTGATCGGCGCGCTGGTTGGGATGGGCATCCCGGAATACGAAGCGAAGCGTTACGAGGGGCACATCAAAGCTGGTGGAATCCTGCTTTCAGTTCACTGTGACACATCCGAGCAAATCACCCGCGCGAAAGATCTGCTAAAGCATACGGGCGCCCAAGATATTTCATCGTCTAGTGAAGCGCGCGCTGACCTCCCAACGGCCGCAGAGGTCGCGGCTCACCGCTAAAGATTTATGCCGGGGTGGGCAGCGGAGGAATGCCTGCCCCATTTTCTGTCGGGCACTACATTCCTAAGGATGCCAAGCCAGCGCGAGTCCATAACGGTGCTCTCCCGGCTGGACGTCCGCGCTCAGCTGGGGAGACAGTATGGCCTGGATCTGACCGTTGGGATCGGGATGCGTTCTGGTGTGTGTGGAAAACATAAGTGCCTATAAACCATCCCATTGCTCCCCCTACCACTACGTCCGAGGCGAAGTGCTGCCGTCCGCTGAGGCGAGATGCGCTTACCAGGGCGGCCAGTCCATAGGCGAGCACAGGAACTATTTTCTTGTTCCGATACTCGTGCGCGATTACTGAGGCCAGGGCAAAGCTCTCCATGGCGTGACCGGAAGGAAATGAATCGCCGCCGTGAAAGAAGTGGCCGTGCCCGTCACTGACCGTAGGCCGCTCTCGCCCGGTCACAAGCTTGAGTCCTTCGAATAAGACCAGACCATCGACGAGCGCCTCAGCACCGAGCAGTCCGGTTTCGCGCGCCTTGGCATTGCCCGAGAAAACGCCCACCAGGTAGAGGCCGCCAGTCAGCGGAGCTAGCGCGTAGATCCCGGCATTCGAAACCTGTCCGCTAAATCTGACCTGGTCCTTTGTGTTGGGAAGTTGTTGCGAAGTCCAGTGATCGGTTGCGACCAACACGCCGGTGGCGGCGCCAACGAGGACCCACCACTTGGCGTCGCTGCGCTTCATACGGAATGGACTCGTCCAGATTGCCTTCTGGTCGAGCAAAATGTTCTTGAAGAATTTTTTTCCTAGGGGCTTCAAAGGCTCCGTCTCGGTCGAGTAGCAAGCCTGCTCGCGCGGAGTCAGCAGCGAGCTAAAGGGCGAACCTGTTTGTTCTTGCGCCGTGGCGCTCGAGACCGTAGAGCAGGCCACAATTAAGCCCAGCGCCGGTAGTCTCATGGCATTCATTGGAGAACCTCCGCTCCCAGATTCACGGCCTTTAGTTCATCCAGTTCCTTGATCACTTTCGCCCACTCGCCGGCATCGGTCTTGGTCGAGATGGGAGCACTCAGGTCGCCGTAGAAGGCTAGAATATCGAGCCGCAGGTTCGGAGGTATGTCGCTGTAGTGGTTCTCCAGTTTGTCCAGCAGGTGCGCATAAGCGTCATCACTCAGCTTGTAGGCCCCTGCCCCGGTGGGTTCGCCCACGTCGAAATTCTGGTTCGGCAGCTCCAGCCGGTCTGCTTTCTGTGCGGACAGCAGTGCCCGATAACGGTCCAGCGTTGCATTGAAGCTCGCCATGAACATTTTCTCTACCACCGGCGTTGGAGTGCGAAAAGCAAAGGCTCTGGAACGGCCCACTCTCGGCATCAATCGAATAAAAAAGGTGAGCAGTTGTGACCGGAATCCCGGCCGCTGGTATTCATTGCCCCAGCTCTTCTTGTAGCTGGCGCGGGACAGATTGTAGAGGAACTTCTTACGAGTGACGCTGGGAGCATCCTTGATGATCTCGGACTTCTTCAGTTGCCACGCAACTCGGGTCATAGCAGGAATACTCGAACTGACTGACCGCCGATATGAACCGATGGCGAGACTGACGTTGGTGAATACCTGGCCGAGTTTCATCCCATAGGTCTCCTCAAACGCCCGCTCCAGCACCGGCCTCGCAACTTCAAAACCGATGAATGCATGATATCCGTCCGGGGCGTAATGGCCTTGCGCGACCTGAAGCACGTCAAAGGCGAACTCCGTTTTGATGTGGGAAAGAGCATCGTCGGCATAGGTCACTTGTTTTCCGAATCGAAGACCAAGCTTCGGGTAGAGCAGAGGAACGGCCAGGTTGACCGCCATGCGGTGGCCATCGTTGTCCGCGGCATAATGCGCTAGGGCTCCCAACGAAAACGCGTACTCGTTCAGGTCTTGGGAATTGCGAATCAGACTGAGGATGAAATCGCCGCTGCGGACGTAATGCAGCAGGTCGCTGAAGAACCTGCTGCCGAACGGGCAGTAGCCCATGTCCTGAATGATGCTCCCGCCGTAAGCGTAGGCATGCGCTTTTGTCAGCTCATCCGCGGTTGCATCGGGGAACCGTTGCAGCAGGAGTCCCTTGATGGAACTGTCCCAGACAGAGTCGATAATCGCCTCGTGCGTGAGGACGGAATAAGAAGATGCTACGGAACCTGAAAACAAAAGCAAAAGCCCCAGAGCGAGGCTAGGCGGGAGCTTCCACAGTTTAGGCACCTGAGCATCCTCCCCACTCCTGGAACCATCGTCTTTTCGGCCTCGCCACGTCGATACTCAAAGCAGATCCATCGCCAACTCAAGAAGCGAGTGCGTCCAGTAAATTTCGATCCCAACAGCCGACGTTATGGGGTCACATGACCAAATACGGTCGAACGGCTGCCTGGGGATCGTGCTATGAAACTTCGCTCCCCCTTGTTCTTCCTAGCACCTCAGCCAACGGCGAGCGGCTTGCTCTTGCTTCGAACCAGAGGTTTACCAAATGCATCGTTTCCTATTTGTAGGCGGGTTAGTCCTGAGCGCCGCCCTTATTGCCCCACTGGCCCTGAGAGCTGACGACGACCACCATCGCGAAAGGCGCTATTACGATCGGGAACACCATGACTATCACGTGTGGAACGACCACGAAGATCGTGCTTACCGGGTCTACCTGGGGGAGCAGCACCAGGAGTACCGTGAGTGGCATAGGGTGAACCACGTCCACCAACGGGAATACTATCGGTGGCGCCATGAACATCCGGATCACACGCTATTCAAGGTTGAGATCAGATAGGCGTTTTATCGAGCTGGAGTGTGTATGCGAACCATGTTTGTAGTTGTTCCCGCTCTTCTGGCCGGCATGGGTTTCAGCCAGACGTCCGGCCCCGTTCCAGCGTCCAACCACGATCGAGCTCGCAGTTTTCTCGAAGAGTCATTGAAAGACAGAAACCCGGACACTCGTAAGCACGCGGTACAGGCGCTAGGCCTGGTCAGCGCCAGGGAGCCGTATCTTTCCGAACTCGAAGCGATGCTGGATGACAAAGACGTCGAAGTGAGACTGGCTACGATCACCAGTCTCGTCGATTTGAACAGCAGCCGTACGCTTCCCGCACTCCGGAAGGCGCTCGATAGTGAGGTCCCCGAGGTGAGCTTCGCTGCTGCAAAAGCGCTCTGGACGCTCAACGATCCACTTGGACGGGAGGCCCTGATTTCCGTTCTCAGCGGTGATACGAAAACGTCATCCGGGTTCATCACCAAGCAGAAACGCGACGCGCTGAGGATGCTGCACACGCCCAAGACGATGTTCATGTTTGCGATTCAACAAGGAGCAAACTTCGCACCGATCCCAGGATTGGGCGCCGGCGTTTCGTCGCTGCAAGGAATCCTGTCCGATCCAAGCGTATCCGGGCGGGCGGCGACGGCGCTCCTCCTCGGCACGGATAAAGATCCGAACGTATTGCTGGCGCTTCAGGATGCGCTCGCCGACAAAGACTGGTCGGTGCGCGCGGCCGCGGTCCATGCGATCGCTATGAGAAACGATCCCACCTTGAAGTCGGAGCTAGTACCGCTGCTCGAAGATAAGAAAGAAGCCGTGCGAGTCCGCGCATCCGCCGGCTACCTGCGGCTTGAGTCGATCAAATCCAAGCGAGTTCAGAAAACCTCTAGAAGCGAATGATGGCAACTCACTGAAAAAGAGAAGCGATAATTCGACCTGGGGTTCGGCACGTACTCCACCTGGTCTGGATCCCTTTGCCACTCGCCTTTATTTTCGTGCTGCTTACCACGATGGCTCGTTAGGGAAATGTAAACATCCTTACTAGGTACTCCCTAGTAAGTTCCCCAGTATTCGTGTACTATAGCCTCAAGCCTCAAAGAGAAAGTTTCCTCTCGTTAACTTGGGATGGGGATTGTCTCTTTGCCGGCAGAAAGAAGGTTGGCGATGCCCAACTCTTCACGCTTTGACGATTTGGCCACCCCAAGGCAAATCGAAGTCCTGGTCGTACAAGGCAATCGCGATGAGACCTTCCTCACCGTGGAAGCCTTCTATGCCGCGGGTTTGGCAACCGGTCTAAGTTGCGTCACGGAAGGAGAAGACGCGCTTAGTTATGTTCGTCGTGAAGGTAAGTACGCGGACGTCCCCACTCCAGATCTCATCTTTCTGGACTTATCGCAACCAAGAGTTTCCGGGTTGGAAGTCTTGAAGGTTATTAAATCGACGCCGGAATTGATGCACATCCCGATTGTCGTTGCGGCAGGTTCAGATGATCCCCAGCTCGTAAGGGCGGTCTACGCACTGAACGGCAACTGTTTCATCCGGAAACCTGGTGAACTGCGCGAATTCGTCCAATTCATCGAAACGTGCTACGAATTTTGGAGTAGAGTAGTTACTCTCAGCCGACAACCGCAAGCCGCGAGGTATCGCGCCCGGGAACCCCTTTTGGCACTTCGGACGGAAGCTGGAACGGCAACCAAATTCATAACGATTGAGCGTGGTTCTGTGATCTCGGTGGAAAGCGATGTGGAACAAAAGACCGAGTTCGTGGATGTGGCTTACAAGGGCCAAATAGTCAAGGTCTACATGCGAGACATCCAAAAAAGCGCGGAGCGCGTGCAGCATCAGATAGGCTGACTGAAGCTAGAACCAAACCGCACACTGAAGACACATAATAGATAAT
>Ga0210403_10003701_pt1 | contig 13349 bp, 7 predicted proteins | sample IncBWC19MmetaG_FD_150863 | JGI IMG/M metagenome (GOLD analysis project Ga0210403, IMG submission 150863) | Forest soil microbial communities from Barre Woods Harvard Forest LTER site, Petersham, Massachusetts, United States - Inc-BW-C-19-M | ecosystem: Environmental > Terrestrial > Soil >... | reverse complement strand
GATCGCCAGGATGTCGTGCGGTGCCGGGTTGCCTTCGACGATGAAGTCGCCCTTTTCGACGATATCGCCGTCCTGCAGATGGATGTGCTTGCCCTTCGGGATCAGGTACTCCCTGGTCTCCTCGGTCTTGTCCATCGGCTCGATCGAGATGCGGCGCTTGTTCTTGTAGTCGCGGCCGAAGCGGATCGTGCCCGCGATTTCCGCGATGATCGCCGCGTCCTTTGGCTTGCGAGCCTCGAACAGTTCCGCCACCCGCGGCAAGCCGCCGGTGATGTCGCGCGTCTTGGCGCTTTCGGTCGAGATACGGGCGAGGATGTCGCCCGGCTTGACCTTGGCGTTGACGTCAACCGACAGGATGGCGTCGACCGACAGCATGTAGCGGGCATCGCCGCCACGCGCGAGCTTCAGCACCTTGCCGTCCTTGCCCTTGACCACGATGGCCGGACGCAGGTCCGCACCACCGCGCGTCGTGCGCCAGTCAATGACGACGCGCTTGGCGATACCGGTGGATTCGTCGAGCGTTTCCGAGATCGACTGACCCTCGACCAGATCCTCGAAGGCGATCGTGCCGTCCGCTTCCGACAGAATCGGACGGGTATAGGGGTCCCACTCCGCGATACGCTGGCCGCGCTTGACCGTATCGCCCTCGTCGACGTGCATGCGCGCGCCGTACTGGATGCGATGGGTCGCACGCTCCGTGCCGTCGGCATCGACAATCGCAACCACCATGTTGCGGACCATCGCAACCAGGTGGCCTTCGCTGTTGCGGGCGATGGCCTTGTTCTTGATGACGACCTTGCCCTCGAAGTTCGACTCCACGAACGACTGCTCGTTGATCTGCGCCGCACCGCCGATGTGGAAGGTGCGCATGGTCAACTGCGTGCCGGGCTCGCCGATCGACTGCGCCGCGATGACGCCGACGGCCTCACCATGGTTGACCGGGGTGCCGCGGGCGAGATCGCGGCCGTAGCACTTGCCGCAGATGCCGTTGACGAGTTCGCAGGTCAGTGCCGAGCGGATCTTCACTTCCTGGACGCCGGCCTGCTGGATGGCATCCACGTGGGTTTCTTCCATCAAGGTGCCGCGCTTGACCAGAACCTTGTTGGTCGCTGCATCGCGCACGTCGTCACATGCCGTGCGGCCCAGGATACGCGAGCCAAGCGAGGCCACGACCGTGCCGGCATCGACGATGGCGCGCATCTTGATGCCGAGCTTGGTGCCGCAGTCGTCCTGCGTGATGATGCAGTCCTGCGCCACGTCGACCAGACGACGGGTCAGGTAGCCGGAGTTCGCGGTCTTCAACGCCGTATCCGCGAGGCCCTTGCGGGCGCCGTGGGTCGAGTTGAAGTATTCGAGCACCGTCAGACCTTCCTTGAAGTTGGAAATGATCGGCGTCTCGATGATCTCGCCCGACGGTTTCGCCATCAGGCCGCGCATGCCCGCGAGCTGACGCATCTGCGCCGGCGAACCGCGCGCACCCGAATGCGCCATCATGTAGATCGAGTTGATGTCGGCATCCGCGCCCTTCGCGGTCTTCTTGGTCGCGGAGATTTCCTTCATCATCTCCTTGGCGATTTCCTCGGTCGCCTTCGACCAGGCGTCGACGACCTTGTTGTACTTCTCGCCATGGGTGATCAGACCGTCGTTGTACTGCTGCTCGAAATCCTTCGCCAGCGTACGGGTGCTTTCGACGATCTTCCACTTGCCGTGCGGCACCACCATGTCGTCCTTGCCGAAGGAAATGCCGGCCTTGAACGCATTGTAGAAGCCAAGCGCCATGATGCGGTCGCAGAAGATCACCGTCTCCTTCTGGCCGCAGTGACGGTAGACCTGGTCGATCACGCCGGAGATCTCACGCTTGGTCATCAGCTTGTTGATGATGTCGTAGGAGATCTTCGGCGACTTCGGCAGCAGATTGCCGAGCATGACGCGGCCCGCGGTGGTTTCGATCCAGCGCCTGGCCTGCTTGCCGGTCTCGTCGATGCCATCCCACCGGTACTTGATCTTGGTGTGGAGGTGGATGACCTTCGAGTGCAACGCATGCTCGAGCTCGGACATGTCGCCGAAGATCTTGCCCTCGCCGGGCAGGCCTTCGCGCATGATCGACACGTAGTACAGGCCGAGCACGATGTCCTGCGACGGCACGATGATTGGCTGGCCGTTCGCGGGATGCAGGATGTTGTTGGTCGACATCATCAGCACGCGCGCTTCGAGCTGCGCTTCCAGCGACAGCGGAACGTGCACGGCCATCTGGTCGCCGTCGAAGTCGGCGTTGAAGGCGGCGCAGACCAGCGGGTGAAGCTGGATCGCCTTGCCTTCGATCAGCACCGGCTCGAACGCCTGGATACCGAGGCGATGCAGCGTCGGCGCGCGGTTGAGCAGCACCGGATGCTCGCGGATCACCTCGTCCAGGATGTCCCAGACCTCGGGCCGCTCTTTTTCGACCAGCTTCTTCGCCTGCTTCACGGTGGTGGACAGGCCCTTGGCGTCCAGCCGCGAATAGATGAACGGCTTGAACAGCTCGAGCGCCATCTTCTTCGGCAGGCCGCACTGATGCAGGCGCAGCTCCGGACCGACCACGATCACCGAGCGGCCGGAATAGTCGACGCGCTTGCCGAGCAGGTTCTGACGGAAGCGGCCCTGCTTGCCCTTCAGCATGTCGGCGAGCGACTTCAGCGGGCGCTTGTTGGCGCCGGTGATGACGCGGCCGCGGCGGCCGTTGTCGAACAGCGCGTCGACGGCCTCCTGCAGCATGCGCTTTTCGTTGCGGATGATGATGTCGGGCGCGCGCAGCTCCATCAGCCGCTTCAGACGGTTGTTGCGGTTGATGACGCGACGATAGAGGTCGTTGAGGTCGGAGGTCGCAAAGCGGCCGCCATCGAGCGGCACCAGCGGCCGCAGGTCCGGCGGGATCACCGGCACCACGGTCATGATCATCCATTCCGGCTTGTTGCCGGAAACGCGGAAGGCCTCGACGATCTTCAGACGCTTGGCGAGCTTCTTGTGCTTGATGTCGGAATCGGTGTCCGCCATCTCGGCGCGCAGCGTCGCCTCGAGCTTCTCGAGGTCGAGACCCTTCAAGAGCTCGCGGATCGCCTCCGCACCGATCATGGCGGTGAACGAATCCTGGCCGTATTCGTCCTGCGCCTTCAGATACTCGTCTTCCGACAGCAGTTGGCGGTCCTTGAGCGCGGTGAGACCCGGCTCAAGCACGACGTAATATTCGAAGTACAGGATGCGCTCGAGGTCCTTCAGCGTCATGTCGAGCAGAAGGCCGATGCGCGACGGCAGCGACTTCAAGAACCAGATGTGGGCGACGGGCGCCGCAAGCTCGATATGACCCATGCGCTCGCGCCGGACGCGCGACAGCGTCACCTCGACCGAGCACTTTTCGCAGATGATGCCCTTGTACTTCATGCGCTTGTACTTGCCGCACAAGCACTCGTAATCCTTGATCGGCCCGAAGATGCGCGCGCAGAACAGGCCGTCGCGCTCGGGCTTGAAGGTACGGTAGTTGATGGTCTCCGGCTTCTTGATCTCGCCGTAGGACCAGGACAGAATCTTCTCCGGTGACGCGATCGAAATCCGGATCTGGTCGAAGACCTGAGCCGGCGTCGTCGGGTTAAAAAGATTCATAATTTCTTGGTTCATCGTCTTCTCCTCGCGTGCCGGTCGCCTCCGGCAGCAAATTCGAAAATCTCTTTAGGATAGGCGCCCTGCCCCGGCATCCGGCAGCGCGCGATGCCCGGCCCATTTGAGCGAAGACGCGCTTCGCGCTTTGGGCCGGGCATGGAACATGTGGATTACTCGGCCGCCTCGGAGGTCGTCCCCGGCCCCACCTTGGAATTGTGCAGGTCGACGTTGAGGCCGAGCGAGCGCATTTCCTTGACCAGCACGTTGAAGGACTCCGGAATACCGGCTTCGAACGTGTCGTCGCCGCGCACGATCGCCTCGTACACCTTGGTACGGCCGGCGACGTCGTCCGACTTCACGGTCAGCATTTCCTGCAGCGTGTAGGCCGCGCCGTAAGCTTCGAGCGCCCACACCTCCATTTCGCCGAAGCGCTGGCCGCCGAACTGCGCCTTGCCGCCCAGCGGCTGCTGGGTAACGAGCGAATACGGACCGATCGAACGCGCATGGATCTTGTCGTCGACGAGATGGTGCAGCTTCAGCATGTAGATGTAGCCCACGGTGACCTTGCGATCGAAGGGATCGCCGGTACGACCGTCATAGACGGTCGACTGGCCCGATGCATCGAGGCCGGCGGCCTTCAGCATCTCCTCGATATCGGCCTCCTTGGCGCCGTCGAACACCGGCGTCGCGATCGGCACGCCGTGGCTCAGGTTACGGCCAAGCTCGATCAGCTCGCTGTCGTTGAGCGATTTGATCGTCTCGTCGTCGCCGTAGATCTTCTTCAAGGTCTCCTTCAGCGGCCTGGTGTCCTTGTTGGCGCCGGCAAGATAGGCGTCGACCGTCTGGCCGATCCGCTTGCCAAGGCCCGCGCAGGCCCAGCCGAGATGGGTTTCGAGAATCTGACCGACGTTCATGCGCGAGGGCACACCGAGCGGATTGAGCACGATGTCCGCATGGGTGCCGTCCTCGAGGAACGGCATGTCCTCGATCGGCACGATCTTCGACACCACGCCCTTGTTGCCGTGACGGCCGGCCATCTTGTCGCCGGGCTGGATCTTGCGCTTCACCGCGACGAAGACCTTGACCATCTTCATCACGCCGGGCGGCAATTCGTCGCCGCGCTGCAGCTTCTCGACCTTGTCGAGGAAGCGCTGCTCGAGGCCCTTCTTCGACTCGTCGTACTGCTTCCGCATGGCCTCGATCTCGGCCATCAGCTTGTCGTTCGGCGAGGCGAACAGCCACCACTGCGACTTCGGATACTCTTCAAGAACGGCGCGCGTAATCTTGGTGTCCTTCTTGAAGCCCTTCGGACCCGCGATGCCCTGGCGGTTTTCCAGGAGCTCGGCGAGGCGGCTGTAGACGTTGCGGTCGAGGATCGCCTGCTCGTCGTCGCGGTCCTTGGCGAGACGCTCGATCTCTTCCCGCTCGATAGCCAGCGCACGCTCGTCCTTGTCGACGCCGTGGCGGTTGAACACGCGCACTTCCACGATCGTGCCCTGCACGCCCGGAGGCACGCGCAGCGACGTATCGCGGACGTCGGAAGCCTTTTCGCCGAAGATGGCGCGCAAGAGCTTCTCTTCCGGCGTCATCGGGCTTTCGCCCTTCGGCGTGATCTTGCCGACCAGGATGTCGCCGGCGCGCACTTCTGCGCCGATATAGACGATGCCGGCTTCGTCGAGGTTCTTCAGCGCTTCTTCCGAGACGTTCGGAATGTCGCGGGTGATTTCCTCCGGGCCCAACTTGGTGTCGCGGGCCATCACCTCGAACTCCTCGATGTGGATCGAGGTGAAGACGTCGTCCTTCACGATCCGCTCGGAGAGCAGGATCGAGTCTTCGAAGTTGTAGCCGTTCCACGGCATGAACGCGACCAGCACGTTGCGGCCGAGCGCGAGCTCGCCGAGATCGGTCGAGGGACCGTCGGCGATGATGTCGCCCTTCTTGACGATGTCGCCGACCTTCACCAGCGGCCGCTGGTTGATGCAGGTCGACTGGTTGGAGCGCTGGTACTTCATCAGCCGGTAGATATCGACGCCCGACTTGGTCGGATCGAGATCCTCGGTGGCACGGATGACGACGCGGGTGGCGTCGATCTGGTCGATCACGCCCGAACGGCGGGCCGCGATCGCGGCGCCGGAGTCACGGGCCACCACGCCTTCCATGCCGGTACCGACAAACGGCGCCTCGGCGCGAACCAGCGGCACCGCCTGGCGCTGCATGTTCGAGCCCATCAGCGCGCGGTTGGCGTCGTCGTTCTCCAGGAACGGGATCAGCGCCGCAGCAACCGAAACGAGCTGCTTCGGCGACACGTCCATATAGTCGACCTTGTCCGGCGTCACCGGCAGCACTTCGCCGGCGTGACGGCAGACCACGAGGTCTTCGGTGAAGCGGCCGCGGTTATCGAGCGGTACGTTGGCCTGCGCCACGCGATAGCGGCCCTCTTCCATCGCCGAGAGATAGACCACGTCATCGGTGACGCGGCCGTCCTTCACCTTGCGATAGGGCGTTTCGACAAAGCCGTACTTGTTCACGCGCGCGAACGTCGCGAGCGAGTTGATCAGGCCGATGTTCGGACCTTCCGGCGTCTCGATCGGGCAGATGCGGCCGTAATGCGTCGGGTGCACGTCGCGCACCTCGAAGCCGGCGCGCTCGCGGGTCAGACCGCCCGGGCCAAGGGCCGAGAGACGGCGCTTGTGGGTGATCTCCGACAGCGGGTTGGTCTGGTCCATGAACTGCGACAGCTGCGAGGAGCCGAAGAACTCGCGCACCGCGGCAGCCGCCGGCTTGGCGTTGATCAGGTCCTGCGGCATCACGGTGTCGATATCGACACTCGACATGCGCTCCTTGATCGCGCGCTCCATGCGGAGCAAGCCGATGCGGTACTGGTTCTCCATGAGCTCGCCGACGGAACGGACGCGGCGGTTGCCGAGATGGTCGATGTCGTCGATCTCGCCCTTGCCGTCGCGCAGGTCGACCAGCGTCTTGATGACGGCCAGGATGTCTTCCTTGCGCAGCGTGCGATGGGTGTCGGGCGCGTCGAGTTCGAGGCGCATGTTCATCTTGACGCGGCCGACCGCGGAGAGGTCGTAGCGCTCGCTATCGAAGAACAGCGACTGGAACATGGCCTGCGCCGAGTCCAGCGTCGGCGGCTCGCCCGGACGCATGACGCGGTAGATGTCGAACAGCGCGTCTTCACGCGTCATGTTCTTGTCGGCATGCAGCGTGTTGCGGATGTAGGCGCCGACATTGACATGGTCGATGTCAAGCAGCGGCAGGTCCTTGTAGCCCTGCTCGTTCAGCACCTTCAGCAACTTTTCGGTAATCTCTTCGCCCGCTTCGGCATAGATCTCGCCGGTCTTCGGATTGACGAGGTCTTCGGCAACATAGTTGCCGACCAGCTCTTCATCCGACAGGCGCAGGGCCTTGAGGCCCTTTTCCTGCATCTGACGCGCGCTACGCACGGTCAGCTTCTTGCCGGCTTCGAGCACAACCTTGCCGGTGTCGGCATCGATCAGGTCGTTGATGGTGGAATAGCCGCGGAAACGGTTGGCGTCGAACGGCACGCGCCAACCATCCTTGGTCCGCTTGTAGCTGATCTTCTTGTAGAACGTCGACAGGATCTGTTCACCGTCGAGCCCGAGCGCGAACATCAGCGACGTCACCGGAATCTTGCGGCGGCGGTCGATGCGCGCGAACACGATGTCCTTGGCGTCGAACTCGATGTCGAGCCAGGAACCGCGATAGGGAATGACGCGGGCGGCGAACAGGAGCTTGCCCGAGGAATGGGTCTTGCCCTTGTCGTGGTCGAAGAACACGCCGGGCGAACGGTGCATCTGCGAGACGATGACGCGCTCGGTGCCGTTGACGACGAAGGTGCCGTTCATGGTCATGAGCGGGATGTCGCCCATGTACACGTCCTGCTCCTTGATGTCCTTCACCGACTTGGCGCCGGTCTCTTCATCGATATCGAACACGATGAGGCGCAGCGTCACCTTGAGCGGCGCGGCGAAAGTCATGCCGCGCTGGCGGCACTCGTCGACGTCGTATTTCGGGGGCTCGAATTCGTAGCGGACGAATTCCAGCATCGACGTGCCCGAGAAGTCGGAAATCGGAAACACCGAGCGGAAAACCGCCTGCAGGCCTTCGTCAAGGCGGCCGCCCTGCGGCTCGTCCACCATCAGGAACTGGTCATAGGACGCCTTCTGAACCTCGATGAGGTTCGGCATTTCCGCGACTTCCTTGATGTGTCCGAAGAACTTGCGAACGCGTTTGCGACCGGTGAATGTCTGCTGCGCCATCGTGGCCTCTCGTTATCGTCGCCCGTGAGGGGCGAACCTTCCGAGGCGCGGTTGCGGCCGCCCCCGGGTTTGAATTTTCTTCCGCTTTGAGGGCCGGAAGCGCAATTTCAGGGAACCCAAGGAGGATTCAAGTCCTGAATTTGTTCTTCAGACCTTCAGAACGCAAAACGACGCGCGGGGCGCTGGACCGCACCCGCCCGTCAGATCGATTTCGTTACGGACTGCAATAGCCCGAAATTGCCAATTCTCCCAACGGCTTACAGAAGCAATACCCGCTCTCGCCCCTTTGAAGCCGCGTTTTCGTGCTGCCAGCCCGATATGGGATGGCGATCGTGGAGATTCGAGGGTCAAGTCACCGAATCCCCACAAATTTTCGTGTTCGACCTGCGCCGGGGCATCCCTTTTGCAGTCCCGCTTGTCTCGTTCGTCATGGCCGGGCTTGGCCCGGCCACCCACGTCGCTGGCGACCAGATGCCGGATCGCGCTTCGCTCGTCCGGGGCGGCTGGATCCCGGGTTTCGCTTCCGCCTTCGCTCTTCGAGCCACGGCGGACGAGGCGCTCGCCCGGGATTTCGCTGAGGTAACTTCCGTTACTTCAGCTCAACCTTCGCGCCAGCCTTCTCGAGCTGGGCCTTGACCTTCTCGGCCTCGTCCTTATTCACGCCTTCCTTGACGTTCTTCGGCGCGCCTTCGACCAGGTCCTTGGCTTCCTTCAGGCCGAGACCGGTAATGGCGCGGACTTCCTTGATGACTTCGATCTTCTTGTCGCCGACGGCAGCCAGCACGACCGTGAACTCGGTCTTCTCTTCCACAGGCGCTGCGGCGGCGCCACCGCCCGCGGGGCCAGCCACTGCGACTGCAGCCGCGGCGGAGACGCCCCACTTCTCTTCGAGGAGCTTTGCGAGTTCGGCCGCTTCGAGCACCGTGAGGCTCGAGAGGTCGTCGACGATTTTTTGCAAGTCAGCCATTGATCAGTTTCCTTAAGATGTAGGTTCGAACCAGGGTTTGAGTTTTGCGAAGGGCGTCAGGCCGCTTCGCCCTTTGAGGCATGAGCCTGAATGACGCGCGCGAGCTTGGCCGCGGGCGCGTTCGCAAGCTGAGCAAGCTTGGTCGCCGGCGCCACGATGAGGCCGACAATCTTGCCGCGCAGTTCGTCGAGCGACGGCAGCGAGGCGAGCGCCTTGACGCTGTCGACATTCAGGACGGTTTTACCCATCGATCCGCCGAGGATGACGAACTGTTCGTTCGCCTTGGCGAATTCGATGGCAACCTTTGGCGCCGCCACCGGATCTTTCGAAGTAGCGATCACGGTCGGCCCCTTTAGCATGGAGCCGATGGCAACGACGTCAGTGCCTTCAAGAGCAATTTTGGCGAGACGGTTCTTCGAGACCTTCACCGACGCGCCCGCCTGCTTCATCTGCGTGCGCAGCTTCTGCATCTGGGCCACGGTGAGGCCGGAATAATGAGCAACGACCGCGACGCCCGTGGTCTTGAAGACCTCGTGCAGTTCTTCGACCGCCTCTTTTTTTGCCGCTCGTTCCACAGCAAGCTCTCTCCGGTTGGCGGTCGTCGCGCGAAGCGGGACCGCCGGGTTGCACCCATCGTCCCGCCCAAAACCTGACCTCTGGATATCAACCCCAGGGACACGCCGGGCACGACGACGATTTGGAAGCCTGCCCTCCCGCCTGCCCTGACAGGGCATTCGGGGTGTCGAGGTTCGAACCAAATAAGCTTCCCGTCGCGTGAACGCGCGGAAAGCGAAATCCGGTCTTCACCCGTCTATGCAGGCCGTACGATTAAGCCGTTGAGGAAATTGGATTTCCTCGCAGAGCGCCTGCAGTCTCGGACAGGATCGAGGCACTCCGGCAAGCCGGAACACCCCTGTTCCATTCCACCCAAGCGTCGAAGCTTTCCCTTCCTTTCGAGCAACCCTTGCGGATGTCCCGAGGTGAGGAATAATCTCCTATCGCGTCAAGCTTTCGGAATGCGAACACGAACGCGCCAGCGCTAGCCAGCACGTCCGGAGGCGGCTATTTAGCCGGTCTCTCCTGCCTTGCCAAGAGCAAAATTCAGACCAGTTTGACGCAGCGTTTGCCGCCCAAATCGGCCCGAAACGGGCTGTTTCAGGCCTTCACCGCATAGGGCAACGGCTTTCCCGCGAAGAAGGCGGTCAGGTTGGCGAGCACGCAGTCCTGCATGTTCCGGTGCGATTCCAGCGTGTGGCCGCCGATATGCGGCGTCAGCACCACATTCGGGAGCGCGGTCAGCGCATCCGGCGCCTGCGGCTCCTTGGCGTAAACGTCGAGGCCGGCGCCGGCGATGGTCTTGTCGGTGAGCGCCTGCACCAGCGCGGCCTGGTCGATCACCGAACCGCGCGCGATGTTGACGACATAGCCATCCTCGCCGAGCCGCTTCAGGATGTCCGCGTTGACGATGTGATGCGTATCGGGACCCGCACGCACCGCGATCATCAAGACGCTGCACCAGTCGGCGAGCGCTTCCAGCGTCGGGAAATATTGATAGGGCACGTCGTGGCGGCTGCGGCTGAAATAGCCGACCTCGGATTCAAAGGCCGCCGCGCGCGCGGCGATCTTTCGTCCGATTTCGCCCATGCCGTAGACGCCGATCTTCCGTCCCGGCATCCCCGCCTGCGGCCGCATCATCGGCGACGGCTTGGCCGCGCCCCAGTCGCCGCTGCGCACATAATTGTCAGCGACCAGAATACGCCGCGTCGTCGCCAGCAACAGCGTGACCGCGATGTCGGCGACCGAGGCTGCATTGGCGCCAGGACTATGGCCGACCGTGATCCTTCGCTCGGCGGCTGCCTTCAAATCCACGCCGTCATAGCCGGTGCCGTAGCAAACGATGGACCCCAGCTTCGGCAACAGGTCCATCATCTTGCCCGGCAGCGGCGAGCCGCCGGCGGTGATCATGGCGCGAATGCCCGCCAGCGCATCGGCCGGAAACATCTCGTTCGGCGGCTTGCCGCCGGCATCGAGCAGCTCGAATTTTTCGCCGATGCGCTGCATCAGCGCCTTGGGAAAGCGCGAAAAGACCAAAACTTTCTCGGGCATCGCCGCCACTCTCAACTCAACAAAAACGAGGGGCGGAAGTGGTTGCCCAGTTCCGCCCCTCTCCCAAATCATTTGCGTTCCGCGAGCCTCAATTGAGCAGTGTGCTCGGCTCGACCTTCACGCCCGGTCCCATGGTGGAGGAGACCGCGACGCGCTGGATATAGGTGCCCTTCGCTCCGGTCGGCTTCGCCTTCGAAACCGCATCCGCCAGCGCCTTGACGTTGGCGACCAGCTTGTCCTCGGAGAACGAGGCCTTGCCGACGCCCGCCTGCACGATACCGGCCTTCTCGACACGGAACTCGACCGAGCCGCCCTTGGCGCCCTTGACCGCGCCGGTGACGTCCATGGTCACGGTGCCGATCTTCGGGTTCGGCATCATGCCGCGCGGACCGAGCACCTTACCGAGGCGGCCGACCAGCGGCATCATGTCGGGGGTGGCGATGCAGCGGTCGAACTCGATGGTCCCGCCCTGCACCTTCTCCACGAGGTCCTCGGCGCCGACGACGTCGGCACCTGCGGCCCTGGCTTCGTCCGCCTTGGCGCCGCGCGCGAATACGCCGACGCGCAGGGTGCGGCCGGTACCGTTCGGCAGGGTCACCACGCCGCGGACCATCTGGTCTGCGTGGCGGGGATCGACGCCGAGATTGATCGCGAGTTCGATGGTTTCATCGAACTTCGACTTGGCGCGTTCCTTGACCATCTTGATGGCCTCCGCGAGCGGATAAAGCTTCTCGCGATCAACGCCTTCGCGGGCCTTCTTCAAACGTTTTCCAATTGCCATGACCGTTACCCCGCAACTTCCAGACCCATCGAACGGGCGGAGCCCTCGACCATCTTCATGGCCGATTCGATGGTATCGCAATTGAGATCCTTCATCTTCTTCTCGGCGATCTCGCGCACCTGCGCCTTGGTCACCGCGCCGGCCTTGTCACGGCCCGGCGCCTTCGAGCCGGACTGGATTTTGGCGGCCTGCTTCAAGAAGTAGGACATCGGCGGCGTCCTCATCTCGAAGGTGAAGGAACGGTCCGCATAGATGGTGATGATCACGGGGATCGGGGTATTCTTCTCTTCCTTCTGGGTCTGGGCGTTGAACGCCTTGCAGAACTCCATGATGTTGAGACCGCGCTGACCAAGCGCGGGACCGATCGGGGGCGAAGGATTCGCCGCACCGGCCGGGACCTGAAGCTTCAGGTATCCGGTCACTTTCTTTGCCATTTATCACTCCTGTTGTGCCGGCCTCTTTCAGCCGGCGGTTTCAGGTTCGTGGTTCGGTTCGGACGGCTGGCGACCGCCCTCTCCTCCCACGGCCTCTCCAATATACGCGAAGCCGGAGCCTCACGCCTACCCGGTCAGACCTTCTCGACCTGACCGAATTCCAGTTCCACCGGCGTGGCGCGGCCGAAGATCGACACCGCGACCTTCACGCGCGAGCGCGCTTCGTCGATTTCCTCGACCACACCCGAGAATGAGGCGAACGGGCCATCGGCCACGCGCACGTTCTCGCCGATCTCGAACGACACCGACGCCTTGGGCCGCTCCACACCCTCCTGCACCTGGTGCAGGATGCGCATGGCCTCGGTCTCCGAGATCGGCATCGGCTTGTTTTCCGCACCGAGGAAGCCGGTCACCTTCGGCGTGTTCTTGATCAGATGAAACGCCTCGTCGGTCAGCTTCATCTTCACCAGGACGTAGCCCGGGAAGAACTTCCGTTCCGCGTCGATCTTGCGGCCGCGGCGGACTTCCGTGACCTTTTCGGTCGGCACCAGCACCTGCTCGAACAGCTCCTCAAGCCCGCGCTGCTTGGCCTGCTCGCGGATCGATTCCGCGACCTTCTTCTCGAAGTTCGAATAGGCGTGGACGATGTACCAGCGCTTGTCCATGATCTCTGCTGCAGCGGTTGCCATCAGTGAATGCCCAATAGCAGTGTAACGAGGTAGCGGATGATCTGATCCGCGGCGAAAAAGAAGATCGACGCAAACGCAACCATCACAAACACCATGATGGTGGTGATCGTGGTCTCACGACGGGTCGGCCAGGTGACCTTGGCGGTCTCCGAGCGCACTTCCTGCAAGAATTTGAACGGGCTGAAAGCCATCGTTTGGGATCCGCGTCCGTCGCCAGACGAATTACTGATTTAAGGGGAACCGAACCGCCTTGCTCGACACAAGCCTGTTTTGGCCCAACCCTCTGTTCGAAGGATGAGCCGGCAAGCGGGCTCGATGGTTCGGGGATTTCAAAAGCCGCGCCGGATATCCGCGTTCAACGGGCCGGCTGCAGGTGCCGGCTATGTACTGCCGGATCGGCCAAAGGTCAAGGTCGGAGACGGTACAAGGGCTTAGCTGGCAGTT
>Ga0210403_10003700_pt1 | contig 13351 bp, 10 predicted proteins | sample IncBWC19MmetaG_FD_150863 | JGI IMG/M metagenome (GOLD analysis project Ga0210403, IMG submission 150863) | Forest soil microbial communities from Barre Woods Harvard Forest LTER site, Petersham, Massachusetts, United States - Inc-BW-C-19-M | ecosystem: Environmental > Terrestrial > Soil >... | reverse complement strand
AAACTTGATTTTAAAATGAAATCATCTATTCCTTCCTTGAGACATTCGAGCGCCAGTTCCTCGCTCAGGACTCCTGTCACCAGAATAAAAGGCACAACCATGTTTTTCTCTTTCAGCATGCGAAAGGCCTGTACTCCGTTAAACATGGACAGTGAATAATCAGCAAGAATAATATCGGGGCCAAAGTCGGATACTTCCTTAAGAAACTGATTCTTATTATCAGTTCTCCTGGACTCAAATTTCATTCCAGCTTCCGTCAACTCATTTTCAATCAACTCCACATCATCAGGATTGTCTTCCAGAAAGAGAATTTGATAAACCACCAGATCTTTCTCGTTCACATCTTCTTCCAGCTGATCGTTCATTTTTTCTTTCATCATTAAACAGGTTTTTCATTCACCAGGCTCCAATAAAACGCGAGTGAGCTTATTGTTTTTACATAATTGTCAAACCCTACCGGCTTAACGACATAACTGTTCACTCCTAACTTGTACGCTTCAGCGATATCTCTCCGCTCACGGGAAGAAGTAAGAATAACCACTGGCAGGGTTCGGGTCCGTTCATCCTCTCTGATCTTGCGAAGGACTTCCAGCCCGTCCAGCCTTGGTAATTTCAAATCCAGTAGCACCAGTTTGAGTTCATTTTGGACTTTTTGCTTATCGGACGATTTTTTGGCAAAAATAAAACTCAATGCTTCAACTCCATCCTTCAGATGAAGTAGGTGAAGAGCCTTGTTCCCTTCGGTAAGCGCATGGGTAGTAAGTTCCGTATCATCAGGATTATCCTCTACCAGGAGCACATCAATCAGGTCATCTTTTTCCATCTAATGAGGTTTAAGTGTAAAGTAAAATGTTGCGCCTTGCCCCTCTTTACCTTCAGCCCACACGCGGCCCCCGTGCCTGATAATAATTCTCTTCACGATCGCCAGCCCAACACCTGTGCCCTGGTATTCCTGCGGATCGTGAAGGCGCTGAAACACACCGAATAACTTGTTGGAGTATTCCATATCAAACCCAACACCATTATCTTTAATATAGTATTGCACTTCGCCATCTTCGGTCGAGCAGCCAATTTCGATCAACGGCTTTTCCGTCTTGTTGGAGTATTTAAATGCGTTGGAGATCAGGTTTACTAAAACTTGCTTAATCAATGCGATATCACCTGGCGCTTTTGCCAGTGAATTTACATTCACTGTTGATCTTCCCTTCATCTCGTTAAGCTCGTCCAATACGGTATGAACCAGTTCGTCCATATTAATAGTGGTAATCTGGATATCTTTCATTCCAATTCTGGAGAGCGTCAATAACTCATCGATCAGGCTACCCATTTTATTTACATTCCTCCGAACATTGCCCAGCAATCGCTGCCCTTCACTGTCCACCTTTTCAAAATATTTAGAGAGAAAAATGGCAATGAACCCGTCAATTCCGCGAAGTGGTGCCCGTAAGTCGTGCGAAACGGAATAGGAAAATGATTCAAGTTCAATGATACGTTGTTCAAGTTCTTCATTCAGGCTTTTAATTCTCACTTCCTGCTTTCGTTGAGCGGTAATGTCGCGGGCTGAAGCAAATGCTCCCAACACCTTGTCTTTTTCGTCACGATACACCGAGGCATTGTAAAGTACATCTCGAAGATTATGACGAATTGTAAGCGGTGAATCTGCCACGAATCCTTTGGCGAATATTTGCTGATAACCTTCGCGAGCCTTTTCCGGCTCTGTAAAATAATCTGAAAAGTCGGTGCCAATAAGTTTTTCCCTCTCAACACCTGTAGCTTTTACGAGCGCTTCGTTAACATCCGTAATTTTACCTTCAGGACTGATAGCCACCATGGGGTCCAAGCTGGCTTCAATCAAGCTCCGGGTATACACCTGCTGCTTTTTGATTTCTTCTTCAGCTTGTTTTCGATCGGTAATATCCCGAGCTGAAGCGAAGGCGCCCAGTACTTTCCCTTTTTCATCGCGGTACACTGACGCGTTGTACAAAACGTCTCTTTTATTATGGCGAATCCGCAGTGGCAAGTCGGCAACAAAACCTTCGGCAAATACTTTTTGATACCCTTCCCGCGCTTTTTCCGGTTCAGTAAAATAATCGGAGAAGTCGGTACCAATGAGTTTTTCCCGATCTACATCGGTTGCTTTTACCAACGCTTCATTTACGTCTGTGATTTTTCCTTCAGGACTGATGGCAACCATCGGGTCCAAACTCGCTTCAATCAAACTACGGGTATACACTTGCTGTTTTTTGATTTCTTCTTCTACCTGCTTTCGATCCGTGATATCACGCGCAGACGCAAACGCGCCCAGCACATTTCCCTTTTCATCACGATACACCGAAGCGTTGTACAAGACGTCTCTTTTATTATGCCGTATCCTTAATGGCAAGTCAGCAACAAAACCTTCGGCAAATACTTTTTGATAACCTTCCCGTGCTTTTTCCGGTTCGGTAAAATAATCAGAGAAGTCTGTTCCAATAAGTTTCTCACGGACCACATCAGTAGCCTTTACCAACGCTTCATTAACGTCTGTGATTTTTCCTTCGGGGCTGATCGCCACCATCGGGTCCAAACTCGCCTCAATCAAACTACGGGTATATACCTGCTGTTTTTTTATTTCCTCTTCCGCTTGTTTTCTGTCGGTGATGTCACGAGCCGATGCAAACACGCCAAGCACTTTTCCGTTTTCGTCGCGGTAAACCGAGGCATTGTACAAAACATCTCTTTTGTTGTGTCGAATCCTTAACGGCAAATCAGCTACATAGCCTTCGGCAAATACTTTCTGATAACCTTCACGTGCTTTATCCGGTTCGGTGAAATAATCAGAGAAGTCTGTTCCAATAAGTTTTACTCGTTTGATCCCCGTAGCTTTAACAAGCGCCTCGTTTACGTCCGTGATTTTTCCACCGGGACTAATAGCAACCATTGGGTCCAAACTCGCTTCAATCAAACTTCGTGTATAAGCTTGTTGCTTTTTAAGCTCCTCTTCTACCTGTTTGCGGTCGGTGATATCACGTGCGGATGCAAATACACCCTGAACCATTCCATCTTCGTCTTTGAACACGGTTGCATTGTAAAGTACGTCTGTAATTTTGCCCGACACATGTCGTATGGCCAGTGGATAGTTGCGAACAATCCCTTTGTAGAACGCCTGTTGGTATGCATCTTCTGCTTTTTCAGGCTCTGTAAAATAGTCTGGAAACTGAGTACCGATTAATTTTTCGCGGGGTACTCCTGTAACCTGCACCGTTGCTTCGTTAACGTCTGTTATTCTTCCATCGGGACCTTTTGTAATTTGCGGGTCAAGACTGGTTTCGATGAGTGATCGCGTATAGGCCTGAATCTTTCTGAATTTCTCTTCCGTCAGTTTCAATCGGGTAATGTCGCGCGCCGCCGCGAGCACACCGAGAACGTTCCCAAGATCATCTTTATACACAGAAGCATTGTAGAGTACATCCGTAAGTTTGCCTTTTTTGTCAATTAAAGTAAGTGGATAGTCCGCAACAAACCCTTTAGCGAACACTTGTTGATAACCTTCGCGCGCTTTTTGTGGTTCAGTAAAATAATCCGAGAAATCCGTGCCTATCAATTTCTCACGCGGAACACCCGTTGCCTTTACTGATGCTTCATTTACGTCAGTAATTTTTCCCTCAGGGCTTATGGTAACCAACGGATCAAGCGCTGCTTCAATCAAACTTCGGGCATACGCCTGCGTAATTTTCGGATCGTCATCTTTAAATCTTTGATCTGAAATTTTTCTTATAGCGACCCAGGAGTAAACTACATTTTCGATCCTAACAGGGCTGGCGCTTACATCAATCAAGAACTTATTCCCGGTTTTTTGAATAACATATAATTTGGAGTCCGCACCAACCCGGTACATTTTGGGAGATGTAAAAAACGACTTACTCCCATTCCTGAGCTTTCCACGTATCCCGGGAATCAAGGAATCAATGTCTTTCCCTATCAAAACTCTCTTTGTATAACCAAATAATTCCGAGGCGGCGTTGTTGCATAGGGTAATGCACCCGGACTTATCTAAGATAAGTGTAGGATCAGGCGCGAACTCAACAAACATTTTTGATTTGTAAGACCCATTTGGCTTTAAATTATCTCTTCTGGGTCTCGTCCGTACAGATGGAAACTCTAGGGTGCTTCTTTGACTCATCTTTTCCTTTATTTTTGATTGACCTACTACTGATCAAAGTTTTGAAAGATAAAATCGACTGAAGCCTTACTATGAATTCGACATGGTGAAACTACTAAACAATTTTTTCAAAAATCCTTTAGCCATTCAATTTTATATGAATTATTCGCCATACTTTATTATTTGAATATAACTGGCATAAATTGTCGCTGTGTTGTCATTAAAATAATGACAATTGGTAATAACTCATCGTACAAAAAGCCATTTGAAAAAAAATGTTTACCTAGGCCCGAATAGAATGAGGTTGACTAGAATTTTCAAAAAGAAATGGGTCTTTTTCAATTTTAGAAATCAAAATTGAGATTAGAAGAACATGGGGATTATTAGCGCGATAGAGCAAATGATCTCTGCCATCCCTATAATCCATAGCATTCTATATTTTTTAGAATATACTTCGATCCTCTTTTGCCTCTTAAAATTCCAAACCACACCTAAAGCAAAATTAAGCGTTCCAGAGACAACAATAGAAGTATTGTGGCATTCATTCTGGATTCATCATATGCACAGTTGGCCTTTTAAATTTATTTTCTCAGAAATCAGCCGGAATTTCACTGATGATTTTTTGTTGCTGAAAGCAAATTTTCGCAGTCAAAACGAAAAATTCTGCTTTGGCTAAGCCTGAGCTAATATTAAATCCACCAAACCAGGATTATGGCTTCAGTGACTACGTATTGCATCTTAAATTTTATACTATCAGGAGTGCGAAAAGTAAAAGCACCACCATTACGCTCCCAATGATCAAGATCACCGTGTCGTATCTTTGACTATTAATTTGTTTTATTTTCATGTGTAATATTTATTTTTTTAAGGTCACATGGTCCCGAGAGCTTCCGGGAGGCCGGAACCATCATTCCCTTGGGTGCAGCGTATCTTAATCGCCATTTCATCTGTTAATAATTTCAGGTTAAGGTCAGATGCCCGAGCGGACGGGCAAGAATGCCCATCACGGTCCCGATAGTTATCGGTCCTCTGGCTCTGCTTGGTTGATGGGCATTTCATGAGCCAAAAGTATAAGCTGAGATTTCCATTGATTGTAATTCCTTTATGGTTTTATATGTCGTTGAATAGATGACAACGCAAACTGTCTTCTGAATTTTCTGGGTTAACAAAATTTTTTTGTCGCCAACACCTTTACATTCTATATTGCATCAATTCATATAATTCAATTCATTACAATCAAGTGTTTTGGGCTATGTTTTCATTCACGCACTCCAGAATCCTATAACATTTTGACTTCGCTTTTCTTACACGCTTTGTACATGCTTATCCCTGTTATTAGTAAGATGGCACCAATCATAGGTTCCCAAATTCGATGGTGAATCTTTATTTGAGCAATTTCGATCTTCACCGGATCTGTAATATGTTCCTTTACCACTTTTTTCAGTGATCTTTAGAATCACAATTTATCTATTCACATACTAAATTGAAACCATTGAACACATCAACTCGGCTAAGTCTAAAAATCAGGAAATTTCTCCGCCTGTTTGGTCCAGGCCTCATCACCGGAGCGAGCGATGATGACCCTTCCGGAATAGCAACTTATTCGCAGGCTGGCGCGCGATTTGGCTACGCTACTTTATGGACTGCCCTGTTCACATTCCCTCTCATGGCCGCAATACAAGGAATGTGTGGGAGGATTGGCCTTGTGACTCAGCAGGGACTTGCCGGAACTTTGAAGCGCTATTATTCAAAAGGTTATTTGTACTTCATTCTCGCTCTTAGTTTTCCCGCTATCACTTTTAATATCGGAGCCGACCTTCAGGGAATGGGTGCTGTAGCAAACATGCTGGTCCCTGCTGTGCCCGTCTGGGCGTTTTGCGTGTTATTTACCGCATTCTTACTGTTTGTCATTATTAAATATTCATTCGATAAAATCTCCACCATTTTAAAATGGCTATGCTTATCACTTCTTCTTTATATCATCATCCCGTTTTTAGTTAGTACGGATATCTGGCCCATCCTGCGCTCGTCATTAATTCCTAGCATCCATTTTAACAGCAACTTCTTTTCCATTCTCGTTGCTATTTTAGGGACGACGATCTCACCCTACTTATTTTTCTGGCAGGCTACCATGGAAGCGGAAGTGGTTTCACGTCAACCTGAAAATAATAAACCGGTAAAACATTTGCTCAAAGACATGCGCCTTGATGTAAATGTCGGAATGTTTTTTTCTAATGCCGTGATGTTTTTCATCATATTGGCTTCGGGAGAAGTTTTGTACAAGGCAGGGATCACTCAAATAGAAACTGTCGATCAGGCGGCAAAAGCGCTGGAGCCCCTTACCGGAGAATTGTCCTATCTTTTTTTTGCGGTTGGTGTGATCGGTACCGGATTTCTTGCTATTCCCGTTTTTGCCAGTTCCCTCGCTTACATTCTGGCAGAAACATTTGAATGGCGTCAGGGCCTGGACAAGAAGTTTTCACAGGCGCGTGGGTTTTACATCACACTGAGCGCATCATTACTCATTGGCCTTGGTCTTGATTTCATTGGCCTAAGTCCCATCAAGGCATTGTTGTACACGGCCATCCTCTATGGAATAACTGCACCGGTACTGATCGGAGTAATTCTTCACATCAGCAACAGCCCCAAAATTATGGGCGAACATACTAACTCATGGTTGTCCAATATTCTCGGTTTTATCACGCTCGTTTTAATGACGTTTGCAGCAATAGGTCTTTTATATTTTCAACTAACCTGATAAAGCATCTTCAGATTGCGGTATAAAAAATTGCGACACCGCTATTTTGGTGGTGAAAACTCTTGTTGCAATGAATTAATTTTTGAAAAATTTCCGAAATCCGATTCATTTAATTTTGACAAGACGCTGATACCTTGTCTAAAACAGGTAGTGTCGGCTTAAGCTTATATTTTTTTCTAAGCTATTTCTTTGCAGCTGCCCCAGCGATGACAAAAGCAATTCCGCCATAGGCAAGGGCTAAAAATGCGCTGGCAATTTCACTTCGCAAGTATTCCGATGGTGATGCGATCACTCTGGGGATGTGGAGCATAACAAACCAGGTAAAAATCATTGTGCCTAAGAGAGCAGCAGCTAGTCCACGCTTGATTTTTAAAATAATGACAAGGCCCGAACCAAGTAATGCTATGCCCGTGAAATAAATCCAGAACAAATGATAAGGCACCCATGATGGAACATAGTCTGCTGCCTCATTGGCATATAGAAAATGATCAACACTGAAGCTGATAATCGTTAGTGAAAAGAAAATGGCCCCGAAAGGTATTAGCTTGCCCATAAAACTTATGAGCGGGGGTTCATTTTTTTCTGAATAGCAGCCTGCAATGACAAATGCGCCACTGGCTAATGCCAGTTCTTTCGCTGCATTCTCCCAATCTCCAAAATGCATATAATTGGGACTTGCGATAAATTCATAGGGGATAAAGCTAAAACAAAATATCAGCAACAGCACACTTCCTAAGAAGAGAGAAATCAGTCTGATTTTCTTTTCAAAAACAATTGACGCTCCGGCTAAAATCAACAGGGCTCCGGAGATATAAGCAAGCATTCGAAAACCAGGGATCCACAAATGCTTTGGAGGTATTAACATGTAAGGAAAATCTCCATAATAAATTGTCAGAAACCCGAAGATGGCTATCGATATGCCAAAGAAAATGCGGCCGATGTTCGATAGATTTCTCATTTTGATAAAATTGGTTAATTATCTTGACCTATAAAAAGAAATTCATGTTCCACCTTTCATTTTATTCAACCACAAGTAGAATGACCAGGCAACTGTGACTCCAAAGACGATGAGAACAGCAATGTAATATCGATGAAAGAAGCTGTGCCAGTAACCACCGACTAAAATATAAGCTGTGGCAACAGCAAGTTTGAGCGGGATCAATTCGGCATTTGTCCAGGTAGTTTTGATTTTGAAGAAATTCATTTGTGCTGTTTTTGATATTATGATGGGTGTCTAAAATGCTAAAGACATAATCAAAGATAAAGAGTTTTGCAGATTGCTTAAAGTATAATAGAGGAGGGATTGGCTCTAAATACAAAGTTAGGAACGTAACATGTCCATTGCGATTGCTTAGGTTGTTTTCCGGTAATTCAATACGGCCCAGCCATTCAACAATAAAGCCATAACCAGAACAACAATGAAGTCAGATAGAATATCGCGAAACCCACTTCCTTTCAACAACACCAGGCGCATGACGTTGATCATATAATTCACCGGGTTTATTTTTGTGATCATCTTCGCCCACTCCGGCATGCTGTCGATGGAAGTAAAAAGCCCTCCCAATAAAATAAAGATCATCACAAAAAAGAAGGCCAGGAACATAGCCTCTTGCTGCGTGTTGCAAAAGGTGGAAATCAACAAACCAAAACCAAGCACGGCCAGAAGGTAAACGGAAATGAAACAGTACAACACCAACAAATTCCCCTGTGGTACAATATCGTAAATAAGGTAAGCCAGTGTAAGGCCGATGGTAAACACAATCATCGCCAGTATCCAAAAGGGTATCAGCTTACCCAAAATGAAATCTATTTTCCGAATTGGCGTTACGTTGATTTGCTCAATCGTACCCGATTCTTTTTCTTTTACAATATTTAAGGCGGAGAGGAAGCCACCAATCATCGTAACAAGAATGGCAAGGATGCCGGGGATGAGTGCAATCTTGTAATTAAGTTTTGGATTAAACCAATAGGTAGTAGCCAAATCTACTCCTTGTTTAAGATTCACATTCGGAATAAGTTCGACGAGAATGTTTTTGTTGGTTTCGGCAATAATTCCATCAAGATAGTTTCCTCCCACCACGGCCTTGGTTCCATTGATTGCATTGACGGCAATGAAAATTTTTCCAGAATTCTCCCGCATTAGGTTCTGCTCGAAGTCAACTGGAACCTCCAAAATCAGATCTGCTTTGTCGGTTTCAATAAGATGATAAGCCTGTTTGAAGGATGAACTGTAATCCACAAGCTTAAAAAATCCCGACCCTGTAATTTGCGACGTCAGTTTTTGTGAGGTGCTGCTCCGATCGTGGTCGACAATGGCGAGGTTAATATTTTTGATTTCAAAGTTCGCCGCCAGAGGCAGAATTAGAAATTGCATAACCGGCGCGATGAAGGATATTATCAGAATGGTTTTGTTCCGGAATATCTGCCTGAATTCCTTTTGTAATAAAACCTTGAGCATACCCATTTTATTTGCCTGTTTCACACCAGACGGATTTTAAATTTCTTCATACTGATACCCAATAAGGCTATCGACATGGTGATCAGAATAAGCGTCTCTTTCCACACTGATGAAAAGCCCGCGCCTTTTATCATCACATCTTTGACAATGATGTAATACCACCGAGATGGAACAATATTGGAAATAAGCTGCAGAGGCCACGGCATGTTTTCAATCGGAAACATGAAGCCGCTCAACATAATAGTAGGAAGCAACATGCCGAGCAAGGAAGCAAACATAGCAGCCTGCTGCGAGTCGGTCTGAATAGAGATGAGGATACCAAGCGCCAGGCACGTGATTATAAAAAGGGTACTGAGCGACAGCAGGAGAACAACACTACCTTTTACCGGAACATCAAGAGCATAAACGCTAAGGAGAATAATTACGCTCAGGTTCACCAGCGAAAGCAGTAGGTACGGAACGGCTTTGGAAATAATAACCAACATTGGCCGCATCGGTGATACCAGTAAGACTTCCATCGTGCCCATCTCCTTTTCTTTAACGATAGCAACCGCCGTCATCATGACGCAAACCAACATTAGTACCATAGCCATTACGCCCGGAACAAAATTGGGTGCTCCCAGTAATTGCGGATTGTACAGCATGCGCACTTCCGGAACGATTCGGGGTATTTTTTCTCCTGCATTGCTAGTGGAAGAAAAGTCCTGAATGACCGACATGATGTACCCATTAACGGTGTTTGCAGCATTCACGTCGGTACCATCAGTAATGATCTGAACCTGGGCCGTATTGCCATGTTGTAAGTCGTGCTGAAAATTCTGGGGGAATACGACTGCCGCTTTGATCTTCCCCTTCCTGAAGGTGGGTTCTATTTCATGTTCATCAGAACTGATATGATCCACCTGAAAATAACGGTTCGCCTCCAGCTTGCTGATCAGCTGACGGGATGCCTCATCACGGGCAACATCAATCACAATAATTCTCGTGTCCTTCACCTCATTTGATAATACAAAACCGAACAATAGCACCTGAACAACCGGCATCCCGAACAAAATCAGCAATACTTTTTTATCGCGTAGCACATGATAAAATTCTTTCCGCATGAAGCTGAAAAGTTGATTTCTCACGATTGAAAAAACGGAAGTGGTATTCATGTTTAGTTTCCGGTTCGTTTAGCCCCGCGGGCAAGTTCATAAAAAACATCATCCATGGATTCGGTACCAAATTTTTTTTTCAGGTTTGAAGGCGTATCCAACGCAGCAATGCTTCCATCCACCATAATGGAAATGCGGTTGCAATACTCAGCTTCGTCCAGATAATGCGTAGTGACGAAAACGGTTATGCCCGCATCAGCGGCATCATAAATCAAATCCCAAAATTGTCTCCGCGTAACTGGATCGACACCGCCTGTTGGTTCATCCAGAAAAACGATTTCCGGTTGATGGAGGACCGCTACCGAAAAAGCTAACTTCTGTTTCCATCCCAACGGTAAGCTACCTACCAGTTTCTTAGTTTCGCGCTGTAAACCCAGTTGAGTAATCAAGGCTTCACTTTTGATTTTTAGCTGTAATGGATTCATTCCGTAAATGCCCCCGAAAAAAGACACATTCTCGACAATGGTCAGGTCCTCGTACAACGAAAATTTTTGGCTCATGTACCCGATACGCTTTTTGATTTGTTCCGTTCCTTTGTAGACATCGAATCCGGCAATCATTGCTTTTCCAGCCGTTGGTGCTGACAAACCGCACAACATGCGCATCGCGGTAGTCTTGCCTGCACCGTTCGCTCCAAGAAATCCGAATATCTCCCCTTTCATTACCTCCAGCGTGATTTCATTCACCGCTGTGAAATCACCAAAGCGCTTGGTAAGCTTGTGGGTTTGAATGGAAAGGATATTATTGGCTGACTCCACGGCGTGAAAATGAAATAAATACGTCTTCAATAGTGGGTTGCGACTTCCTCACTTCAATCTCCAGTAAGTTCTGTGCAATCAAATGTTCTCTGATCCTGCTGATCATTTCATCGTTTCCATTCTCCACTACAACGTGCGCATATTCCCCAAAGCCATGGCAACTGATAACACCGCGCATCGATGCCAGCGATTTAATCACCCCGGACATTTTGTTGGCTTTCACTTTCAGGATAGGGTAAGGAAAAGAAGCTGAAATATTTTCCGGAGAATTAATGGTTAAAATTCTCCCGGATTGCAACAGGCATATGCGATCGCAAAGATTAGCCTCGTCCATGTAAGGTGTTGCTACCAGAATGGAGATGCCTTCCTTCTTCAGTCGCTTGAGCATTTCCCAAAATTCTTTTCGCGAAACAGGATCTACGCCCGTGGTAGGCTCATCAAGAAATAACACCGTTGGCTTGTGAATGAGCGCACAACAAAGCGCCAACTTCTGTTTCATACCACCTGAAAGTTTTCCGGCACGTCTTGTCTTGAAAGGTTCAATCTGCACATAGATGTCCTTTATCAAATGGTAATCCGCTTCAATGGTGGTATTAAACACGGTCGCAAAAAACTGAAGGTTCTCCTCGACACTTAAATCCGGATACAATGAAAATTTTCCCGGCATGTAACCAATCGTGTTTCGTATCTGCTTATAATCCTTCACAATATCAAATCCGCTTACCGATGCGCTGCCACCATCCGGCAATAACAAGGTGGTGAGCATTCGGAAAATGCTGGTCTTTCCGGAGCCATCCGGCCCGATGAGTCCGAAAATTTCTCCTGGCTCAACCTTAAAAGACACTCCATCTACTGCCACTGCTTTTTCCTTGCCATACCATTTGGTAAGGCCGTTGGCTTGAATGGAGAATGAAGAATTGAGAGTTGAAAATGAAGTTTCCATTTCAAACAAGTCTTCCTGAGGATTTTTTAGTACTCATGACAATTTTGACTAAAATACTGATCAGCTCCTCACATGAGTCATTTATTTCTTAGAGTCAACAGCTGACAGATAATCTGTATCCTTTAAACGCTTCAACCAATACGATGTATCATTTGCTTCTTTTAGTGCTATATTCATTTGCCGAGAAAGTCGGCCTTTTTTTGCGCATGCTCTCCTTGACATTCGGTCCAATTGACGTTCCACTTTTAATCAATTGTTTCGACAGAATAAATTCCCGGTTTTTTTCCGTTAACTACCGATAAGTCTTAACAATATTAATTGCAAACTCGTAGGCCTTAATCTTAATGATATTCTCTTTATTCATTTTGCAAGCATTCTCAACTCTCAATTTTCCATTTTCAGTTCTCAATTGAACTTCACCTCACCGTACATTCCAATCTTAAGTAAGCCATCATTCTTTACCAGCACTTTAATGGCATAGACCAGGTTGGCACGTTCGTCTTCCGTCTGAATGGTTTTAGGTGTGAACTCTGCTTTGCTGTTAATCCAGCTGATCGTGCCCACATACGTTCTCATTTTTCCATCTTCCGCATCAGCTAAAACCTGAATGGGCTGCCCTACCTTTATTTTTAAAAACTGATCCTGTGTGATGTACGCCTTGAGTTTAATGGTGGTGAGATCTGCTACTTTATAGAGAGGTTTCCCCGCCACCGTCATCTCAAAAGGATTGGCATACGTGGAGAGGATGGTTCCCGGTATTGGATTCAAAATTCTGCACTTCCGGAGTTGATCTTCAACTTGTGCGAGTTGCAAACCGATCGTACGGGCTTCTTCATTTAACGTAGAGGTGCTTGTACCGAGAAGGCTTTTCTGGGCTGCCATCTTCGACTGAAGCACAGCAATCCGGGTATTTGCATCATCCAGTTGTTTTTGAGAAGCCACCTCTCCTTTCACCAGGTTTTCAATTCGTTGCTTATCCGAGATGGCGTTATCGAGTTCGCGCTGCAAGGCTTCCAATTGTGTATTGATATCGGGTCGGCCAGAAAGCAGTGCCTTTTGGCTCTGCAGAAGTTGCAATCTGGTCAAATGCAATTGGGTGCTGTCGATGTAGCCCATCAACTGTCCTTCTTTTGCTTCAT
>Ga0210403_10003698_pt1 | contig 13354 bp, 26 predicted proteins | sample IncBWC19MmetaG_FD_150863 | JGI IMG/M metagenome (GOLD analysis project Ga0210403, IMG submission 150863) | Forest soil microbial communities from Barre Woods Harvard Forest LTER site, Petersham, Massachusetts, United States - Inc-BW-C-19-M | ecosystem: Environmental > Terrestrial > Soil >... | reverse complement strand
AGCCGTAGGCGCGCGCGCTCGGGCGCGCGCCGGTCTGTCGCTGCGTCGATGAAAAAGAATTTCTAGCCGGGTGATCCCAGTCCGATGCGGGCGGGCTTGGTTGGCAATGTCCGTGACTTTGGCTGGCAGTGCCGGCAGGGTCGTGTGGGTAAGCTGGCATGCCAGCTTGGCAGTGCTGCCGTGCCAGCTTTTCAGGCCGGCGTTGGCCTGGTGGCATGCCGGCCTTAGAATTAGTGCACCAGCGGGGCAGGGAATTGCGGCGCGAGGGGTTTTACACGTATGCTGAACCACCGTGTCACACGATCACCCGTACTACTGCCGTCGCTGCATGACTTCGAAGCCATTTCACCATCGGCATGACCCTATCATTGCCGTTATCCTTCGCTGGCTCGCAAATCTGTTCTCACGCGGCCGCGGGAGGCGGCACCGTCGGCGCCGGGGGAAGTTCCTTTAGCAGGGTAGCGATGTCAGCTGCGCTGTAACCGCGGTGGGTGAGGTGGTCTTTCACTTCTTGCAGGTCGAGCACACCAGCTTTATACGCGGCTTTGATTTGAGCCCAGCTGAGAGAGGGAACGGCGTGTGTGGTCCTGGTCGTTTTCCGGTTGGCTTGGTCTAGCAATAGATCCTGCGTCATTGCGGAGATCGCGTCGAAGTCGTATCCCGCCTGGGTGAGCGCGTCGTTCCATTCGACCAGGTCAATCACGCCGTCGAGAAACTCTTTGCGGAGCTGCTGGAACGTGCGCACCTTGTGGCGGATGTTTTTCGGTCGGCCGACGGCTTGTATCTCCATTTCGAACCCGATCACGAGCGATTCAGCGTCGGCCGATTCGTACCCCAATTTCCCGAGTCGTAGAAGGGTATCTGCGCGGTCGATTTCTCCATACTCGTAGAGCCGAAGAATTTCCGCTTTGTCCAGCTTGGGGCGTTCGAGGGCGACGAGGAAATCAAGTTCGTAGTCCTGATAGCCGCGTTGCTTTAGCGCGACCTTCATTGTTTCCGTGGAAATCAGTCCCTCGAAGTTTAGTCTCACTAGCTCGCGTACGGCCAGGAGAGGGCGAGCATCTTGTAGCAGGTCGTTGATGCGTTCGTCTGTCCATCCTTCCTGAGCTAGCTCGGTGCGCATCTGCGCTTCGGTGATCGCGTTGCGGAAGAAGGCTTGGATTAGCTTCTCTTTGGGGAGTCGCGCCGGCCGGTATTTCTCGTTCAGGTGCCAAGTGTAGGGTGTCGCGATCAGTGTATGAATGAGCGGTTGTAGGGCTTGGCGGTGGAGTCTTCCGAGACCGAGGTTGCGCGATACTTCAACTCCTAGTTCTCGAAATTGCTCTAGCATCCCGAGACTTTCTATCTCTCCTAGTAAGCCAATGAATGCTGTCCCTATTCCAAAGTTCACGTTGAATCCGCTGAACGCGCGCGCTGCCTGTGGTCCTTGTGCAGCGTTGATCTGTCCCGTGGGGGCGAATTCCTTTTCGAGTAGATCGTGAAGTTGTGATCCGATGGCTGTAACGCGCGCAAGGTGGTCGGCGAATCCTTGTCCTGTTGGTAGTGACTTGGCTTCAATTTCTGCTCCGGTTAGCTCACTTAGGACATCGGCTGCCAGTGCGGGCATCTCTGGGTCAATGCTTTTTCGCGCGTCACTGATTCCCTTGATGACAGCTGCTCCGAACGGAACTCCTACAGCTTGAAATGACCAGATAATGGCGCTCCACAGAAGTGCTCCTACTAGTATGAACGCGCTGACGAAAACGGCGATAGCCCAGCACAACCAAACGGGACAACCGAGGTCTCTTGCTGTCACCATATCAGAGAAACGGATTGGTTGAAGGTCTGGATCGGGGCAGGAGTGTTGGGGTCTGGGGCTGGTGGATATGCTACGTCATCGACTGTGACTGTTATTGATGGAGCGTTCGGTGGCGGTGGGGGTTCGATTGGGCTGATAGGTGGGGTGGCCATTGTCTTGTACAACTCCTTGTGCTAGTGTGTTGCTCCATGTGGCACGTATTCAAGTTCTTCTTTGTGTGGTTTTGGCTCGGCCTCACGGTAGCGTTGCTCGTGTTCTACTTTGCGCATCTTCCTGATCCACCGCATCCCGGTGCGGTTCATGCTGCCGCGTATAATTGGAACGCTGTGTACCGAGTGAGTCTTCTGGCGTGGGGAGGTGCGTTTTTCACTTCCATTCCAGCTTACTTCATCGCGCGTCCTAAGAGTCAGCGTAATTGTGAATCGACCGATCCCCATCCGAACTGAGCTTGTTTCCGAATCCGTGAAAAGTCTCCTGTTCCGTTTCGCGTGTCCTGTTTCATCTCGTTAGTGATCGCGTTGAACGGAAGTGTTTTACCGGCTGAGATTCCCGTCCTGTTTTTGTAGCCCACGAACCATCCAAGCCCGATACCTCCTAACGCTCTGAGCGTAGTGTCGAGAAATTGAACTAGCCATGTTGCGTGAGGTAGCGAGCCGGCCAGCAGCAGTGGGTTGGTGAGAATGGTGAAAAAGTTGCTGATCTCATTCAGTTTCTGCCGCACGATCTCGACAGTCTGAATGATCTTTCCCTGGATGTCCTGTAGCTTTTGGTCGAGGACCGTTGCCCACTTCACATGCAAAACGCGCAGCACGGCAAGGAACTGCCGCACTCGCTGAATCATCTGAATTTCCTTCAGCAGGATCGGGAGAATGTGCGTGTCGTACCACTTGCGAATCTTCTGAATCCACTTTATCAGCGGAGCTAGCAGCCGATTGAGTCGGTCGAAGAGTTTGATCACATCGTTGAACAGTCCGCGGATCGCTGGCTTGACGTAGTCGGTCCACATGCGCGCGAAGAAACTCCCGACGTTCCTGAACACAGACGCGATGGTGTTGGCCAGCGAGACCAGCGTGCTCCAGAGGAAATTCAGCGCAGCGGATAGAGCGGCCCAGAGGAAGGCAAATAACTCGCTGACCAGCTGGGAGATTTGACCGAAGACATCCCCAATGCCGGATAGGAAGTCGAAGAAGCCCATTACTGTATCGCTCCCGTCGCTCGCAGATTCAGCACCTGGTCGTTGAGCACCTTGTTGATGTGGTCGGCGTTGTCTTCGTTGGCTAGCGCTTCGATGTAGAACGGTCCAAGGTTACCCACGTAGTAAGTGTACCTTGTGATTTGAATCGGCGCGCCTGCCCGCGGGAATCGGTAAGTATGCTGAACGTTGGTGATCTCGACTTCTTTGGGTGCGTCCATATTTTCTCCTATGGCTGAATCGTGGCCCCGACGCAGATGGTGTTGACCCCCGGTTCGCCCACAATTTGCACTTTCACAACGCAGGTTTTTCGGCCGGCACTCTTGGGGTGCACCGTGATGACAATGCGGTCTCCCGTCGCAATCGAGCTGCTGGACTCCGGTGACACGGCGACGCTGAATATTCCCTCGGGGTTATCGAGCAGCGTCAGCGATTGCACGTGTCTTCCGGGCGAGACGAGCAGCGGAACGTTGAGTGTGTTGCTGCGCGCCGCGTCGCCCACGTGGAGAGCTGCGAAGCCGTAGAGAGGTCCTTGCACGCTCGAACATTGGATGCCGGGGAAGTCGCTTGGCTGATAGGAGCGCGTGTCGATTGGCGTTGCTCCTCCTCCTGGTGGTGTGCTGCCACTGCCCCCGGTCGGATCGGGTGGAACCGCGCTATTGAACACAGCGAGCGCGCTGTCCGCGGCAGTGGCCGCGGGCTCAAGAGACGCCATTAAGTTTGTGGTTTCTGTTGGGTCGAACGCGGAGAGGCCAAAGGACGCATCGGCAAGGTCCTGGTCAATGCTGTCGAGAACTGCGCCGGCGCCGGAAGCGAGTGTGGCCGTCTCATTGAAGATATCATCGAAGCCATCATGGCTGGTGCCGAGTGGGCCCAGCTCGCCCGCGACCAGGCCGGCAAAGTCGGTCGGTTCGGCCGTGAATTTCAAATCGTTCGGGCCTAGCGGTGGAATGGGACCGTTGCTCACTCGTCATCCTCTGGCAGCATCTCGATGATTTGTTCGCGATACTCTTCGGGGAGTGCTACGCGTAGTGTTCTTAGGAGTTTCGTGAATCGTTTGCGTTGGTGCTTTGCATTCTCGTTGACTACTTTCCTTACTCCAGTAACATCGTTGCGGAATCTCTTGACTCCCGCGTAGAAAATCAGCGCGGAGACGATCAGCGAGACAGCTTGCCAATTCATTTCCCTTGCCCTTGATAGACTTTTTCCCAGGTCCGTGCCCCGGTGTAGCCGAGCATACAGCTCCCAAAAAGCCAAAAGAGAGCATCGGGAAATTGAAGAGGCATCATGTGTGCAAGCGGGAACGCGACGTAGTTAGCGAGGAGAATGCCGAGCATGATGTAGATGAAAGAGGGCCGCGCGCGGGAAGTGTATTTGTCGCCGGTTGTAGCCTCTGCGCGGATGTTGGCGCTGGCCGCTTCTATTTCGCGTGAGAGCGCGTCGTCTGCTTTAGCTTGGAGGTCGAGCTGTATTTTCTGGAGGTCGACGGCGTGCTGTTCTTTCAGCTCGGCCATCTCCGCTGCTTTTTCCGGGGAGAGCTTGAATGTCCCGACGATCTTTTGGAAGAGGTCGCCGACGTTGCCTCCGATGATGGTTTCCAGCAGTGGCATTCTTTTCTCACGCTAGATGGTCGTAACGCCTGCGCCCGCGCTTACCATGACAGGCTGTGAGGTGACCGTGTCCGTGCCAGTGATGTTCTCGTCTCTCTTGTTCGGCCGCTCGATAGTTTGCTGGAGATTCACTGCTCCCTTTTTCGGGTCGGGCTGGTATGCGGGGTTGTCAATTGGCGCGCACGCATGAAAATAGTGTGATCCGTCCGGCTGGACCGATGTGTATGTGCCTCCGCACGTGTTGCACTTGGTTGCCATTACGAGTCGATCCATTCTTGGACGAGGTACTGTGGCGCTGAGTACTGGTCGCCTGCGTCTTTCCCCTGCGTTAATGTTCTGATTCGGAATCCGGCTCCGAGGAACATCGGTGCAAGAGGTGCAAGTCCTGTGTTGATGGCGACTGCTGCATTGATAAATCCTGTGTTGCTCAAAGTGGTTTGAGCACTTTGGGAGGCCGTCACTGTAAGGTTGCCGTCGCATTGAAAAAGGACGTTCACGCCGTCGTCGATGATGAATTTTATGTTCCGGTTGCCGGCAACTGCCGATGTTAGCAGGCTGATTCGGAAGGCTTGTAGCGACCACCGCACGTCGAACGGAACAACCTCGGAAATTTCCGCGCCGAGTGCGGGTGTGGTCCCTGTAATGCTTCTCACTCTCCCTGGTCCTTCTTGGGGGCTAGTGATGCGGCCGAACGGCCAGGACGGAGAGTGGAGGTTCGTAATGTAGTCGTTGATGAGTGCCCAAAGGAAGGGTGGTGTTTCAGGCGTGTTGCGGATGACGTAGAGTTCAACCCAGACTGTTCCGGGGCTTTTCATGATCGGGTTCGGGTTTGCAACTGTGGCGCTGAGCATGAAGCCTTCGCCAAGCGTGAAGGTGAGCGACGTTAGTCCCAGAGCACAATTGAGTGTTCTCTTTACGCTGACGATCTCTCCATCGGGGCGCAACCATCGAATTGTCAGCGTGAGTGTGAACGGTCCTGCGAATGTGGGTGAGTAGACTCCGAAAAAGAGGCTGTCTTCGGGTTGGAGGTAAAGCGGCGAAGGCGGCTGAACTTGTGCCGCGGTGATCAGTATCTGCCGTTTGCCGGAAGCAATCGGTGTATTCCGAGGATCGCTCGTAGCCGGCGTTGTGGGAGTCGTCGCCATGTTGCCTGTGAACTAGGCGAGCCGCGCGAAAATGGAAGTGAGCTTGATGACGCCCAGCGCGTCGTTGGTCACGATCTCGACAAAGATGCCTTGCTTGTTGTTGTAGTTGAACACCGGGATGAGCGGCATCTGGTTATAGTCGGAGAGATTGTAGAACCATTGCCCGGTGTAGTTGCCTCCCGCGGAATCAGCTGGTCCGCTCACGCGATAATTGCCCGTATCCGCGCCGCGCCAGGTGATGGTGCAACCGTTCGCAGCGCAGCGATAGCCGATGAGCGCGTAATCGCTGCCGGCTTTCCCGAGGTCGGATTGCACGTTCAAGGCTGCCGTGCCACTGTAAGCGCCGCCCACGGTTGGCGTGATGAGCGATTCGACGGTGAAATATTCCTGGGCTCGTTTGACGAGCGTGGGCACGTCGATGAATCGCGCAGCAGATCCTGGAAGGTCGGCGTAGTAGATCAGCAACGTGGCGTTTTCGATTTTGCCCACGCCGGCCGCGGAAGCCAGCGTCGGCGCGAGCACGTCAACCGGGTACATCGGCTGCAAAGTCTGGAAGGGAAGCAGTGGCTTTGGGTCAGCGACCGCCGTGCGGAACCGGATGCCGCGCGTCGCGTCCGTCAATTTTGGAGAGGTGATCTGCAAGAAGCCCGCCGCTTGGACTTGTGCCCACGCATTGAGCAACATGATGTTGCTGCCGGCCTGACGCAGAGCGAGTGAGTCTCCGGCAACCGCGGCCATTGCTGTTCCACCTGGTTCGGCGGCTGCGTTCGTCACGGTCACGCTGAGTGTGTCTAGTGCTGGGGGCATGAGTGTTTCCTCTCTCGGCTCGTTTGTGTTGCGAGCCGCGCGCGGAAGAGACGCGCGGCGATAAAGGAAAAGTTACTTATTCTTCTTGGCAGACGCGGCGGCAGCGGCGTAAGCGTGCGCCTTGTCGAAGTTCTGTTGCGACATCTTGGGACCGCGCGGCAGATCGCCAACAGCGGCCATCGCGTCAAGCACAGGCTGAGTGAATTTCGCCCACGCGTTGGCAGCATTCTTTGTGCCGGCCGGGTAGCGTTGCACGCCAAGAGTGATGGCGTTCGATTTCTGCTTTGCAGCGGCGTCTTGTGTGAGGGACTTTGTGTAGCTGCCGTTGGTTGCGGCGAGCTGGACGGACTGAGCCCAGTTCGCTTCAGCGGCAGTCGTCGCGGCCAGCCAATCGCGGCGCGGATTGTTGATCCCGTCCTGATAGCTCTGACCAGCGGTGCTGGTGTTGTTTACGTACTTGGTCATGCTGGTGGAGGCGGGCTTGATTCGGATCGGCATGGTCGATGTCTCCTAGCGAAATTCGCGCTTGCAGGTCCCGGTTTGGGGCTTAGGCAAAAACGTGTCAAGTACGAAATTGAGCACGCAGGGGGGCGAACATGGTACGAAGTTCGGGGTATCCTAGGCGTAACGTCTACAGGGGTGGAAACGGTTCAAAGCCGCATGGATACAGGCGATCTTTGTGGTAGGCCTCTTTTGACAACGGCTGATAAGCTATACGATGTTAACGGAATAGTAATACTGGTACTCGCTGCTAGCTTTCTTAGTCTTTCCAGCCCCGTGTTATTCTCCCCGCCGATGCAAAGGCCGTCCATGCCGGGCGCTGTCTTTCCCCCCACTGAAGTCCGTCTGACCCCAATGGTAAAAGTCGGCGCCCGGCTACCCGTGGGTAGGAGTGCTCCACGTGGCTGAGGAATTTTCCGGCATCGTGCGCGTGCGCAAGTGGACGAAGTGTTGGGTCATTGTGTTGCCTCGTGAGCTGCGTGAGTTTTTCGGAGTGGTGCACCGCGACATGATTGCTTACCGAAAAGTGGGGCGATACGTTTTGCTTCGTCGCATCAGCGCGGGTGAACTCATGCCGGTGACTGATGCCGAAGCGCGACACGTGGTCGCGGAAGTGGACAAGTAGAGTGGTAGAGGGCAACGGCAAGCCGATGGAAACCAAGTCTGTGCTGGACGCCTCGCAGTATACCCTCACGATAACTTTAAATCTTGCTACAGGTGAGTTCAATGTGGAGGGCCTGAACATCCCGCCGTGGGTGTCTCTGGGAATGCTCCGGTACATGGAAATTCTGGTGCGCCGGCGTGATGCGGAAGCGGCCATGCAGGAAGCGATGCGCAGCGCTCCGCGAATTGCGATGCCGGGAGGATTAGCGTAATGCCCGATCTTCGGATGGTTCCATACGAGCTGTTGGTCGAGCCTCCTTTCCCGATGCGTGAGCAGTTTGGCGACATGCCTTTTGACGAGCTGTGCGAATCCATCCGCGCGCATGGTGTCAAGCAACCTCTCTTGGTCCGTCCGGTAAACGGTCACTTCGAAATTATGGCCGGCCATCGGCGCTACAAAGCCTCAGGTGTGTGTGCGCTGCGTGAGCTGCCGTGCCTCGTGGAAGAGTGTGATGACCTCAAGGCCGTCCAAACGATGATCGCGGAAAATTCTGGCCGCGAGGATGTCACCGCGACGGAGGAAGGCCGATTCTACGAGCAGTTGATCGAGCGATTCAAATTCAGCGAAGAAGATTTGTGTCGCATGGTCAAGAAGTCGGCTGCTTATGTGAACGACCGGCTCGGCCTGGTGCGCTGTGATGACGAGATCGCAAACGCGGTACTGAACAAGGCGATTAGTTTTTCAGCGGCCAAAGAGTTGCTCCGCGTGAATCCCTGGACCGCTGCTCTGGTTTTGCGTTGCGCTGTGGAAACGCTTCCAGAGGAGCACGTTCAGAGAATCCACGCGCATCGGGCGATGCTTCTTGATCTCTGCGTGCGTTGCGGCGCGACGCAACGGGTAGCGGCGAGCTACGTCGATCAGTGGAAGCGTTCGCTCGTTCCTGAAAATCCGTATAACCCCGGAGATCCTTCGCTCGCGCAGCAAACGCAAACTCTCGTGCGGATGCCGCGTTGTCTCGTGTGTGGCCGCGATGCGGACCCGCAAAACATGCATGAGCTGAAAATTCACTACTACGAAAAAGACAAAGTGTTCCAAGTTTTGCGAGACGCGGGGTTCACTCTCTATGAGTGAGGGCGACAGATGACCGGCATCGTCAAAGTGAAGGACGGCGTCGAATTCAAGGTGATAGCTCCCGGCGGATTTGTGCTCCTTCACGCCATTGTGTTGGCCGCACAGGATCAAGAAATGGATTTGACGATCACGTCCGCGTGCGACGGCGAACACTCCGGTCCTGACGATCCACACCATCGCGGCGAAGCTTACGACATCCGCACGCGCGACGTTCCCGATCCGCAACGTCTTTTAGAGGCGCTGGATTTCTATCTTAGCGAGCGCGATCCCGGATGTTTTTTCGTATTCATCGAAGACCCCGGTACAGAGAACGAGCACATTCACTGTCAGGTCAGGAAGGGCACGTCTTATCCTCCGCTGAAAGTGATGAGGGCATAGCGGATGGTCGTCGTGGTTCTGGAGACTCCTGCTGTGGCTGTGCGTTTCCAGGAGATCGAGCATGGGAAGTGGACAGGCGTTGTTCTGTGGGCGAAAGGCGATTGGGACTTACTGTCGTTTCAGCGTGAACTGACTGATCTGTACCTGATGGCGAAACGCTTGGGGATCGAGTGGGAACGTACCGATAAGGCGAGGTGATGCGATGCAGCTCCATTGCACAAACTGCCGGCAAACGCTGGCAGTCGTGGATGTAAAGATTCCGTTCAGCGCGTCCGTGATGTGTGGCGACTGTGGCGCGCATGTAGGGCACCAGTTCATCGTGGAAGACAAGCCGGCGTTGGTCGCCGGTTCGGAAGAGGAATTGTCTCAGGCCGAACGTGAACTCGAAGCCGCGATTCAGAGGTTTGACCAGTTGAAGGCCGCGCGCGCGAAGGCAGCTGCGCCTGCCGGCTCGTAGCGCGGAAGGGAATCGCATGGATGACGCCGCGATCATTCTGGCCGTACTAGCCGGCGCATTTGCCGGCCACGTCGTCACCGCATGGCTTTTCCATCGGCGCTATTGGCTGCTGCCGAAGGACCGCACGTTCAAGTCGGGAGAAGTCTGATGTCGCCGACGACGATCATTCCCGAGGAGCTGATGCACCCAAACGCGAAAAAGGAAGTCGTAGCGTTCCTGATCGCCGCGCCGGCCGAAGCGAAGTTGAAAACGTCGCTGCTCCTCGGTTGGGCGCAAGAAGTCGGTTTACGTTTGAGACAGCGCGACTACGACGCCGTGACAGCCACGGCGATTGACCGATGAGGTTCTACCACACTAACGGAACCTGGACCGACCACGCGAACCATCCGATCCCGACCGCGCCGCTTCAGTTGCTCTCATCTGATCGACATATTCCCCGCGTGATCGCCGAGGAAGCCTACAAGGAATATGCCGCGCAATACGGCCGGAATCAGTCGTTCGAGCGCCTGTGTGAGCGAGGCGGCTTCAGTGCTTGCGAGTTGGCCCAGCTGCTTTTCGAGCGGATTAAACGGCTCGAACAGGGAGGAACGTAAATGACTGACATCGAACAACGCGCCGCGAAGATGTTGGATCGGATACGTTACGCTCCGAATATCTGGCACGAGCCGCGCGCGAAAACTTTGTACAGACTCTCTCAATCCTGTCCGCATTGGAATCTCACGGCGTTGGAGCAAGCGGACCTGTGGTTTTTGATCTGGCACTATCGCCGGCAAGTGAACGATACGGAGTTGATCGGGCGTGCTGGTGAAGTGGTCAACGGTCAAGTAGCGCTGAGGTTTTGATGACGATACATGAGGCAATTCGGATGAGTGATTGCGATATGGCCGAGCGTCGTAGCTCCCGGACAACTGCACGACCGATTGCGATGTTTGTTGGTATGGGGCGGGTGCGGATCGTCAAGGGCTTCACCGATCCCACCGTGGTGCGGAAACTTCGACCTGGTGAACTCTTAGCCGAGGATTGGTTTCCGCTGAGCCGCAAAGATGGCCGGTAGCTTTGAGCACAGAGCGGGCAACGCAGGAGTGCGACCCGCGACGCGGACAGCAGAGTTACCGGCCTACAAGACGGGCCAGGCTGAAACGGCCGGGAGAGAAAACCCGGATGGTATTGGGCGCTGTTTATCTGGCCCGTCTTGTGGTGCTCAACCTGCTGCTGGTGCGGGTGAAAACTCCCGCCCGACCCCCCGCGAAAGGTTTCTCGCGGGGGGCCGCGGCGGAAGGGGGGCGCGCGGAGCGCGGTATGTTCATACACACCTAGCAACATCTTCACATTTGGTCTTCCGGGGGGACAGCAGAACCGGCGCGCGATTGCAGCGCAATGCTCTTAGAAAAAAGGTCTTAGAGCAGAGCGTGAATTCCCTGAACGAGTGCGGTGAGGAGGCAGAGGCAAAGCGTTTGTCATGCTGTGGGAGCTGGTTTAAGGTCGGTCGGTGTCCAGAGGGCGGGCAACGATTGGAGCCGAACCCGTGCAACTCAAAACTTTGTGTCGCTTGTGCGGACCGGAAGTCGCATTCTTTGCAGAAGCGAATCCTCGAACGATGTCGGAAACGTGGGAAGAGATACTACTTCTTGACGTTGACGGTACCGAATTGCCGGTCGCTCTCGCGGGCCGATCTGGATCGTTTGATCGAGTGCTTCGCGCGCTTGCGGAGGAGCACAGCCTGGAATCGAGTGCGGTGGAGTGGTACCGAGTGGCTTGGAATAACGGGCGGTGTGTACTCCATCGAATGCGTTTTCAACCGGGATCGTGACGATTGGCATCCCCACATCCATGTGCTCGTAGAGATGCCGGGGGAGAATCCCGAGGGCTGGCTTGATGCGCTGAAAGCTGCATGGCTGGCTGTTACTGGCGATGGCCGGAACGTGCATATCGAGCGGGTTTACGGGCGTTCTAAGCGTGGCAAGAAAACCTACCGTCGCGTGAATCTCAAGGCGCTAAAAGAGCTAGTGAAGTACGTTACTAAGGCTGCATCATTCGCGGATTCGCCGGCGCGCGTGGGCGAGTTTGTGCGGGCGTTTCGTGATGTGCGTCGTGTTCAGGCCTTTGGATCGTTCTTCGGAGTGTTCAAGGACCCGGAGCGCGAGGTCGGTGTTGATGGTCCTGAGCTGAAATGCTCGTGTGGCAGCTCCCACTATCACAGTAATTTCACCTGGTCGCGTCGGCCGGTGCACATCAGTGAGACAAAGGCCATGCCGGATGGCACGCGGCAGTTGAAGTGGGATTTCTGGGTTGATCCGCGTGACACCGTTGAAGAGTCGCCGCCTGATTTCGAGTTGATGCGGCAAGTTGTTGAGAGCTACAAGCAATATCGAATCGGTTTTCCCGGTGCGTTGCCGGGAGTGTCGGAAGAAAGGCCGTCGCTGTTCGCGGCGTAGTTCAAATTCACTCGATGGAGGTAGGTGCTTATGGCAGAGCAAGTGTTTCGCGGGCGAACTGAGGATGCGGCCGCGCCGTTCTTGGGTGCGGATTTTTGGACTGATGGTGATTTCATCGAAGGAGTTGTAGATCGTGTTTTCGAGGTAGAAGGCAGACGGTGTTACGCTCTGATTTTGAATGCACCGATAGCGCTAGAAGATGTGGACGTTACGGCCGTGTCGCTCGACTCGAGCGCTGGTCTGAAAATGGCTCTTCAAGCTGCGGGTTTGCAGTCGTTGGAGGTCAACGATAAGGTGCTCGTCCGTTGTACGGGAAAGACGCCCTCCAAAAAAGCAGGGAATTCACCGCGGACTGATTTCGAGGTTGAGGTCAGACGCGCCAAGGCTGCGTTTTAAGAGCCAAACATGGGCACAGTAGCCAATCCCGCGATCAGGATGCAGGCAGACCGGCTGCGCTTTCCGGGTATGCAGTTGCGGGAAATCCTGATCTGGAAAAACTGGCTGTACCAAAATTCCACACGATTCGACCGCTACGAATACAACGTGCGTCTCGGTGACGGAGTCGATCCCGGACCGTCTTACCCAGACTCCTCGCGTCGGATGTGGATTGCAAATTCGATGAAACGTGTTGACGTGGTCGCGGTGAGAGGTGGCCACGTCACTATAATCGAGGTGGAAGAAAACCCCGGAATGACCGCGTTTGGGCAGCTCGCCGGCTATCAAACGTTGTGGCGGAATCGCGTCGTAGCCGGCGGGCCGCCCGCGGTTCACACGTCGCTAGACGTGACAAAGTTTTTTCCTGAAGATTTGCCGCTCGATCCCGATCCCAGTTTACTCTTGGTGTGCGCTCGCGTGGGAAATGATGCGCTGGCAGTCGCAAAAAGTGCCGGCGTGACCGTCGAAGTCGTGCCCACTGATTTTTCCAGTCTGAAGGTGTCAGGTAAATGAAGCCTCCCGACATTGTCGTCGATGAAGTGTTGGTCTCTGAACTGCGCAAGGAGTTGCGCGAGCGGTTGGATTTTAAACAACCGCTGATTATCCGTCGGAATTCGCGTGTGATTGGGATACTGCTCTCGGTCGAGGGCGGATACTACGGCACGCTTGAGAATGCAACTTCGCAAATCCTCCGTCTTCGCACCGAGCTGGACACCGTGTTGAGGCGGATCGCCGGCTATCTTCCAGAATTGCAAAGTTGTACAACTTCGACGATCGTCGAACCTGTACGCGATCGGCGGGGTGTTCCTCTTTCCCTCCGTTCTAGTACCCCCAAGAGCCCAAAGCCGTAGGCGCGCGCGC
>Ga0210403_10003695_pt1 | contig 13368 bp, 16 predicted proteins | sample IncBWC19MmetaG_FD_150863 | JGI IMG/M metagenome (GOLD analysis project Ga0210403, IMG submission 150863) | Forest soil microbial communities from Barre Woods Harvard Forest LTER site, Petersham, Massachusetts, United States - Inc-BW-C-19-M | ecosystem: Environmental > Terrestrial > Soil >... | reverse complement strand
GAAAGCGCAGGCCGAAGGCATAGAACGGTCGAATTCTGGTCAGGTTGATCGCGCCGGTGTGGAACCAGCTAAACGTGTAGCAGCAATGCGATTACCGATTTTTCTTTAGACTTGATCATGAAGAGCGACACAAGAGCAAAGCGCCCTCGTAAGCGATGGAAGCGCGTACTAAAGTTGACCGCAGGTGTCGTTCTACTGGTGTTGATAGCTTACGGGTTTATGGCCTATTGGATGTCGAGTAACGATTGCGATCATAGGACTGCTCCGAGTAATCCGATAAAAGCCATTACCCATTGCGAGTATGGGGGTCCCGAGGTCCTTAAGGTTGAAGAAATCGAAAAGCCGGTTCCGAATGACAACCAAGTCTTGGTGAAGGTTCGCGCGAATTCAGTGAATCCACTCGATCTCACTATTCGAGGCCCGCTCCTCCTTCGCCCGCTGTTTGGTCTGCGCAAACCAAAGGACACTCGGCTAGGTGTCGACTACTCCGGGACCGTCGAAGCAGTTGGCAAAAACGTCACGAACTTCAAACCCGGCGACGAAGTGTTTGGCGGAAAAAATGGCGCCATTGCTGAGTATGTCTGTGTTCTGGCGGATCGCGCAGTCGTTTTGAAACCGTCCAACATGACTTTCGAGCAAGCGGCTTCCGTCCCGGTGGCGGCGATCACCGCGCTCCAAGGTTTGCGCGACAAAGGCAAAATTCAGTCAGGACAGAGAGTCTTGATCAATGGCGCGTCGGGAGGCGTCGGTACCTTCGCGGTGCAAATCGCGAAATCGTTCGGCACCGAAGTGACCGGCGTATGCAGCACACGCAATGTCGATCTTGTCCGATCGATCGGCGCCGACCATGTGATCGATTACACGAAAGAGGATTTTACCAAAACCGATCAACGCTATGATCTGATCTTCGACCTGGTGGGCAATCACTCGTTTTCTGAGCGCCGGCGTATTTTGAATGCCAATGGCATCTGCGTGATGGCCGGGATCGGAGGAGCAGGATGGCACGAAGGTTTTGCAACGCGTTTGCTTGGCGAACTCAACGGCTATCTGCGGTCACGGTTCGTTAGCCAGAAGTTCATCGCTTACATCGCGCAGTTCAACAAGGCGGACATGTCAATCCTGGCCGACCTCATGCAGGCTGGAAAAATGACGCCGGTCATCGACAAGACTTACAAATTGAATGAGACCGCTGATGCTCTTCGATACCTGGAAACAGGGCACGCGCGAGGCAAAGTCGTCATCAGTTTGGAGAAATAAATGACAACGCGCACGGCCGACAGTTCACAACGCACGGCGGCGAGAGTCGCAGGAGTCGCCGGGCTGCTCACGTTCGCGATCGTAGTTTTCGGCAATTACGTCCTGCTCAATCCGCTCATCGTTCCGCGCAACGCGACCGACACGGCGCGAAATATCCTCGCCCACCAAACTCAATTTCGCGTCGCGCTCACGTGCTTCATCGCCTACGGAATCGGCGCAATCGTTCTGCTCACCGCGTTATATGTGGTGCTCGCGCGGGTGAATCGCGGACTGGCGCTCGCCGGCGCCTTGTTTCGCCTTGTCTTCGCGATGTTGTGGCTCATTGCGCCGCTCAACAGTCTGGCCGCGCTTCGTCTTCTCGGCGACGCGAGTTACCTGAAAGTTTTCGAACCCGACCGCTTGCAGGAGCTCGCGCGTGTGCAACTCGCCGGAAGTTTCGACGATTATTATGTGGGCCTGCCATTTTTCGGCCTGGCCGCGACCGTGTGCGCCTGGTTGTGGCTCAAGTCGAATTACATTCCGAAGGGACTGTCGATCTTCGGTGTCATCGCGTCCGCCTGGTGCGTGCTCTGCGCTTTCATTTTCCTCACCTTCCCGAACTTCAACAAAATCGTTAACGACTACATCTTCGATTCGCCGATGGCTTTGTTCGAATTGGTGGTCAGCTTTTGGCTTTTGTTTAAAGGATTACGGCGCCAGAGTACCGCCACAGCGGCGCCATGAGACCAGCTGTCACTGAATAACAAAAATTGTCCGGCTTATGAAACGAATACTCAAGTGGATTGTGCGCGTGATTCTTATCCTGGTGATAATCGCATTCCTGTTTGTCTTCATCGCGTACTGGCGATCAACCAACGATTGCGCCCGCAAAACAGCTGCTTCGGCAAATCCGATGAAGGCCATCGTGTATTGCGATTACGGTTTGGCGAACCTTAAACTCCAGGACATCGAAAAGCCGACGCCAACCGACGATCAAGTGCTGGTCAAAGTTCGCGCCGTTTCGATAAATCCATACGACTGGCATTTCGTTGAAGGCACACCGTACGTCATGCGCGCAATGGGCGTTGGCTTGCGCAAACCGAAGGACATTCAGTTGGGCGTCGACTTTGCGGGAACCGTCGAAGCGGTCGGGAAAAACGTAACGCAGTTCAAACCGGGCGATGAAGTTTTTGGCGGCCGCGGCGGCGCATTTGCGCAATACGTTTGTCCGCGCGCGACGCGAGCGGTCGCGTTGAAACCGGCGAGCGTGAGCTTCGAGGAAGCAGCCTCGGTCAATATCGCGGGGATCACCGCATTGCAGGCCGTCCGGGACAAAGGAAAAGTCGAGTCCGGGCAGAAAGTCTTGATCAACGGCGCGTCCGGCGGCGTCGGCACGTTTGCAGTCCAGATCGCGAAATCGTTTGGCGCGGACGTGACCGGCGTTTGCAGCACGCGCAATGTCGATCTTGTGAAATCGCTCGGTGCCGATCATGTCATCGATTACACAAAAGAGGATTTCACCAAGGGCGCGGAACGTTACGACGTCATGCTCGACAACGTAGGCAACCATTCGCTGTCGGAATGCCGGGGCGTCTTAACTCCCAACGGGAAATACGTTCTCATTGGCGGTGGCGGCGCTAACGAGCAAGGATTTCTGGGTGGTTTGGGCAAAGCGCTTTGGGCGATGGTGTTCTCCAAGTTCGTCAATCAGCAAATGGGCATGATGATGGCCGACGCGAACGGAAAAGATCTCACCATCCTCGCCGAGATGATGCAGTCCGGAAAGCTGAAACCGGTGATCGATCGCACTTACAAATCGTTAGGCGAAATTCCCGACGCGATCGGGTATCTCGAACAAGGCCACGCCAGAGGAAAAGTAGTAGTGACTGTGGAATAACATACTGCGTTTTGGAAGATCTCGCTTCTGCAGTGGACGCCTGATTATTGTCAGGCAAATGAAAATCTTACGCATTCTCGCATTGACGGTGGCTGCTGGGCTTTGCATAGGGGCGGATCCGACTTGGAATCCCTCTGATGCCGTGAAGGAAGCCGAGCAAGACATCCGCTCAGGGCACATCAAGTTTTATTGGTCGGGAAGCATTGCCTCGATGCCAGTTGGCGTGCCAATCGAGGTGGCTAAGAAATATCCCAAGCCTGACGCTGGGAATGGCTGCGTCACCAACGACATACCACTTCGAGAACGACAGCAAGAATATGCCCGTAGGTACAACGAGAAGGTTTACGCCTACATCACTCAAAAACGGTGACGAGTGACGAGTTCTGATCATGCGAGCGATACAGCTCACTCAGATCGGAGAACCGCTTGAGGAGGCAGACGTTCCAATTCCGGAAATCGGTCCGGCCGACGTTTTGATTCGCGTCGCGGCTGTGGGGATCTGTCACTCGGACGCGCATTATCGCGCTGGGATTTCCAACATTGATCGTTTACCGCTGACTCTCGGGCACGAAATCGCTGGCCGCGTGGAGGAAGTCGGCAGCGATGTGACGCACATCTCAGCGGGCGACCGTGTTTGTGCGCATTATTTGGTACACTGCGGAATCTGTGAGTTCTGTGTGCGCGGCTTGGAACAGTTCTGTCGCAGCGGCCAGATGATCGGGAAACATCGGGACGGCGGCTACGCGGAATTCATCAAAGTTCCCGGCGCGAATGCGTTTCCGCTTCCCGACGAAATTCCATTCGAAGTCGCCGCAATCATGATGTGCTCATCGGCAACTGCGCTTCATGCGCTGAACAAAGCGCGCTTCAAAGCCGGCGAGTCCATTGCAATTTTTGGCTTCGGTGGACTCGGATTTTCGGCGTTGCAATTGGCACGCGCTTTCGATTGCGGAGATGTCTACCTAGTTGAAATCAATCCAGCGAAACTCGCGTCAGCCGTAAGCATGGGAGCTATCGCAATCGATGCCAGGACAGCAGATCCGGTCGAGCAAATCAAAAAAGCAACCACCGGAAGAGGCGTTGATGTCGCACTCGAATTGATCGGCTCTGCAAAGACAATGCGGCAGGCCGTACTCTGCTTAGGCCCTCTCGGTCGCGCTGCGCTTGTCGGGTTAACTGCCGAGTCGATGCCGATTTTTCCGTACACGGAGTTGATCAACAAAGAAGCGGAGATCATCGGCGTCTCCGATCATCTCGCCAGCGAACTTCCACCACTCCTCGAATTCGCGCGCACCGGAAAACTTCGATTTCCGCCAGAGGTATTGCGCGTTGTCGATCTCGACGCACTGCACATCAATGCGGCACTAGACTCAGTTCAGGATTCCATTGATCACGTCAGAACGGTAATACGAGTGACAAGTGATGTGTGACCCGCCTTCGCCAAGGCTACGGCGTGGCAAGCGAGTTAATGAACAGCGAGAACTTGAGCGAATTTGCGAAGCGCTACGCTGAAGCGTGGTGCAGTCAGAATCCGGAAAGCGTCGCGGCATTCTTCGCGGAGCGTGGCTCGATTAGCATTAACAATGGACCGCCCGCGGTTGGACGCCCGGCGATTGCTAGGGAAGCGCAAGCGTTCATGACAACATTTCCCGACATGATCGTGACATTCGACAAATTTGAAACGCGACAAGACGGAGTCGCGTTTCATTGGACACTAACCGGAACCAACACCGGACCTAGCGGAACCGGAAACAAAGTTCGGATCAGCGGCTACGAACTCTGGAAGATCGACAACGACGGCCTTATCGCCGAATCGAAAGGAAACTTCGACGCCGCGGAATACGAACGCCAGGTAACAGGAACTGACTAAGGATCAGTGACGAGTGACGAGTGACGAGAGAGCAAAACCAAACTGATCCGTCGCCTCTCCTCCTCGTTCGAGGAGAGGATGAAGGTGAGGAGTCGGCCGATTTAACGATTTAACGATTCAACAATTTGACGGGGCGCCTTGCGCATGAATCTCAACGACCTCGCCAATCTCGGACAAATCGTCGGCACAATTGGTGTTATGGTTACGCTTGTCTATCTGGCGATTCAGATTCGCGGCAATACCAGAGTCGCAAGTGCACAAGCCCGCCATGCTCTCTCCGAATCTCGATTTTTCGGGCAGAGCACGCCGATCGATTTGCCAAGCTCGAGAACGGAGAAGAACTAACCGACGACGACCGTCAGTTTCAATATTGGAGCCATGTCCAATTCCTGCTGCATGCCGAGACCTATTTTCATCACCATGAGTTGGGACTCATGCCAGATGCGCACTGGCGTCCGTATGCGCGATATATGACGAAGTACATACAATCGCCTGGGGTTCAAAGAGGTCTGGGATGATATTGGACCGGGGTTCTCGGAAGATTTCGTCCGCTGGCTCAATGACCTGTTCAAACGACCGGAGAACACATGAATCTCAACGATCTCGCTAACATCGGACAAGTGATTGGCGCAATCGCGGTCGTGATCTCGTTGTTCTACGTCGCTTCGCAAATTCGGCAGAATACCAACGCCGTCCGATCCGCCACCGCTCAGACCGTGCACGAGCATTTCGCCAAGTGGTATCACTTGGTCGCCGCGGATGATGAGCTTTCGCAAATCGTCGCGACGGGGTTGCGTGACTAGGGATCGCTTTCCGAAAAGGAGAGAGTGCGTTTCATCGCAGCCTTCATGGCGTTTCTTTCTTATTCGCAGAATGCATTTTTGAAATGGCGCGAAGGACTGCTCGCGTCACCGCTGTGGATGGGCTGGGAGCAGGTCATCATGAATCTCGTCGGCGCGCCGGGTGGTAAGGCATTTTGGAAAGACCGGGCTTACATGTTCGGCGATGAATTCCGCCGATACATCGAAGACGATCTTCTCAAAAGGGAACCGCACCCCGACGCGAAGCCGATGGGCGCCTTCAGCATCGGTGAAGGATCTTTGCCGACGAATCACGCGAAGCACGCTAAATCCGGATACCACAGTTCGGAAATTAGACGTCAGAAATGATTCGCGTGTATTCGCGTAATTCGCGGGCTACTTACCTTTGCGGCTGACACAGCCGCCACTACAACGATCACGGATCATCGTCCCTTCGAGAGTCACCGCGCTGACTTTCTTCGCCTCTCCTCCTCGATCGAGGAGAGGACTGAGGTGAGGAGTCGAGCCGATTTAACGCTTTAACGATTCAATGGATCGCGGTGCCAAACAGCGATCGAGTTACTGCTTATCGTATGCTGCCTTCTCTTTGGACTTCTTGCCCTGCTCATCAGCTCCGTGCGCCGTTACCATGCGCGACTTGCCGTCCTCTGCTACAACAATGCGGCCTGTGATGGTTGTTTTGCCATCCTTCTTTACGGTGAACGCCAGCTTGTGGTCATCAATCTTCTTGTAAGCCCGCATATCGGACTTTGGGTCACCGGTGACGGCATAGTCTTTCCCGTCAAACTTACCGGTCCACTCGTTATGCGTCGGCTTACCCTCAGCGTCGGTGCCATCGATGGTAACTTTCACCTGGTCGCCAGCGGCCTCATACACAACGGTCGTGTTATTTCCCTCCCCAGGGGTAAGCTTCGATTTACCTTCATTTAACTTCCACGTGCCCATCTGCGGGTCGTCGGCGGCGAAGCACGCTGCTCCTGCGAAAAAGCAAAGCGCCAGAGTCAATCCAATAGTTTCTATCTTCATACCTCCACCGAGCACGGATTTCCAGTTCCCGTCAATGTTTCTTTTCGAACTAACAAACGGGCCTGAGAAACCTCACGATTACTCGGGTAACATGAAATTGGGTTCTTCTTCGCTGTGGGGAGGCAACATGCTCGCCAGTTGTGCGCCGCGCCGATTCAATCGCAGGATCAGTTCGCCGCCGCTTGTGTGATCGACGGTGACGAGGTTCGAGTTTACCAAAGCTGTGACGTCATCATGAAAGAATTTCGCGTTCGCCGGGTGAAAGAACACGGTGTCCACCGCAAATTGATCCTCTGATATCATTATAAACCGCCCGGTTTTTGAGCGTGCAAGCAATCGCAGCAGGCCCATTGTTTGAAGCGATAGACCGAGGTTCGGCACGACGATCTCGGCCACAGCCGAAAATCCATCAAGCCGGGCGAGAATACTCGCGGCAATTCGATTTACCTCGTCAAGCTTTTGGAGAATTACGACATGATCTTGCCGCAATAAATCGTCGACCTGGCTCTGCAGATGATACGTGCGCGTAATCAGTTCCTTAATTTCTTCGTGGCGATGGCGCTCCAGCCATTCAATGAAATCGCGATGATCTAAGTCTTTCCGCGCTCCTCGTTCCTGACGATAAATCGCGAGTAGTTGCACAATCGTGGCAAATGCGGTTGCGCCAGATAAAGGATCCATTATCGATGGAGTAAATCCTGCAGAAAAATTGTCGCTATAACTTGTTTATGTAAGTCGCTGATGCCGAGGCCACGAGATTATCCCATCAGTCACCTAGCGGATTTGAGGCAATCGATGGGAACATCCGATCCTTCGGAACTCCTACTGTGCGGTCACGTGCGTAACCCCCTGCGTCTGGCCATGAGTAGTAAACCTTACCGAGCTGTGACGTCGGGTATTCAGAATGTCGACCGTTCTGCCAGCAATACAATTCACGCGCGACGACAAACGCAACGAAGTCGGCGAGTTCTAAGCCGACGTGTGAGCCCTGCTTTACGAATTGGGGCTCGGGTACGGGCACACCATGACACAGATATAAATACATTAACTGCCGCTCACTTCCCAAAAAGGCGCTACGTGCCCAGTTTTGAATCACAACCCGGTTATCGTCTACTGCTTTATCGGCGTCGAATGTGTACTGAGGCGAAGCTTCGAGCTGCGTGAAGTTGTAAATGGTATCGCACAGGATCGCCATCCATGCTTTTCGCTTCGTCACGATCATCGACGCCGCGGTGCTCATCGGATAAGCGAGTGCAAATACAAAAAGCGAGTCGTTGGAGCATGCTATAACCCTGAATAGGTCCTTCAGCGCCTGCTCGCATTTGTCGCGCGTCCACCTTGAAAAGATCTTGTGACTTTGGCGCTTCTGTCCCGAATGAATGTCTGTCATGTGAAATCGCCAACTGGCGGGATCGCGATCAGGCTCGAGCTTCTTCTTTAGCGAGGCCACCTTGCTGCACACATCGTCGACGTGCCGACTGCTTCCACCAACCAGCGCAATGCAAACGAACGGTTGGGCAGGTGTTTCGCGGACTGCCTCGTCGCCATACAAATTTACGGTTTTTGTCCAAGGCCGTCGGGGTGGTTCTAACCTGATCTTACCATTGCATCGAGGGCAATCGACCTCCACTGCAAACAACTGCCAAAACTTATTGTTTGTCACGGGATCATAGGCCTTTGGAAATACTGGGGTAGGAGGTTCAGAAAAAGTTTTCTTTAACGGAACCGGGACGTCGCATCGGCATTGCGAGCAGTACATCTTCGCATCTGCGATTTGCGGCGGAAGAAAGTCAATAGCCGGCGGCATTAGTTCGAGGCCGAGAACAACGTCGCCTCGCAGGCGCCGAATGTTGGGCAAAAAGTACGCAGAGTTACTTGGCGATTCTGTTTCAGCCTTCTCGCTGATCAATCGAACGCTTCATCCGTTTAGCTTAGAAGAAGATTTCGATCCTTCCGGTTTACGAACGCGCGTAATCAGCGATGGCTTTTGCGACATCAAGGGTCGAGTCCTTGCCGCCCAGGTCGTAGGTGCGCACTTTGCCTTCTGCTATGACGCGCGCAATGGCGGATTCCAGACGCGTCGCCATTTCGGTTTCCTTTAGCCAGTCGAGCATCAGCTTTGTAGTCAAAAGCATGGCGATCGGGTTGACCTTGTATTGACCGGCGTACTTCGGCGCGGAACCATGCGTCGGTTCAAAGACGGCGTAGTTGTCGCCGAGGTTTGCGCTGGGCGCGAAGCCGAGACCACCTACAAGGCCGGCGCACAAATCGCTGACGATGTCGCCGAACATGTTTTCGGCAACCAGCACTGAGTAATCCTGCGGGTTCTTGAACATCCACATGCAAATCGCGTCGATGTTCGCGTCGTCTGCCCAGATGTCCGGGTAACCTTTGGCCACGTCGCGGAAACACCGCGTCATCAAGCCGCCGGTCTCGCGCAGGACGTTCGGTTTCTCGATGAGCGTCACGCGTTTGCGTCCGGTTTTCTTCGCGAACTCGAATGCTTCTTTGCAAATATTCGTGCAACCTTGCACGCTCATGATGCGGGTGGAGAGCGCGATGTTTTCCAGGCCGGCTTTGTCCTTCCACTTTTTCATCTTCGGATTCGCGCACAGCGCGGTGTAAACCGATTCCGGCAACGGGAAAAACTCGACGCCGCCGTACATGCCTTCGGTATTTTCACGGAACACGACCTGATCGATGGGCACATCTTCGCCGCCGGGATTTGTGATCTTGTTCCCTCGGTAATTGAGCGGATTTCCAGGATAACTCTTACACGGACGCATGTTGGTGTGGAGGTTGAACAACTGCCGCAATCCGACGATGGGCGAGAAATAGGAGAGCCCTTTGCCTTTTAGCTCCGGACTCAGTTCTTCTTTCGCTTTGTCCTGGGGCTTGCTGGTGATCGCGCCGAACAGAGCGCACGTTGTGTTCTTGAGCGCTTTCACGGTGCGATCCGGAAGCGCGTTACCTTCCTTGCACCAAAATTCCCAGCCGATGTCGCAAGGCACATATTCGGCATCAAATTTCATTCGATCGAGAACGATCCGCGTCGCTTCCATCACATCGTTGCCCACGCCGTCGCCCGGCATCCACGCAATTCTGTATTTAGCCATAGGAAGAGGACTCTAGCGGTGAGCCTCACGACAGCAAGGGTTCGAAACAAGGAGAGTTCACCACAGAGATCACGAAGTTCACAGAGACCGGCGAAGTTTGGGTTATGCTCTGTATTCGTTGTAGCCGCCTCGCTGTGTCGAGGCGCTTCGCGGTACGGCGACAGAGCGCCGTCACTACACCTGGCGTTCGGCCCGCAGTCGCGAGGCCACCAGCTTTTCGGCGCCGTCGGCGACGATCAGTTCCTGCGCGGCGGGACTGAGCGGCGGGAAGGGGAATGATTGTCCGTCAACCGTGAGAACGGATCTCGCGTAATCGATTGTGATCTCTGGGCCGACCGTGGTCGGCGCGTCCCGCATCCGCGGGATCGCTCGCAGGTGTGTTACTAACTCGGGGCATTCGAACACGACGAAACCGTTGTTAAACGCGTTGCGCTTGTACGTTTCGGAAAAACTGCCGGCGATGACGCACGGAATACCTTTGTACTTCAGCGCGGTGGCTGCCTGCTCGCGACTGGAACCGCTTCCAAAGTTCAGTCCGCCCACAACGACGTCGCCTTTTTGATACAGCGTGTTGAAATTTGGATCGTAATTTTCGAATGTGACCGCAGCCATTTGCTCCGGCGTCATGTCGTCGCGGTACGTGTGTTTGCTACCGTAAATGCCATCGGTGTTTAAGTTGTCTTTGTCGATGAAGAGAACACGACCACGCACGCTCGACGGAAAACCTTCCATGATCTGCACCGATCCGGCCGACCTTGATTTTTTCTCAGGGCGACGGACTGCCGTGCCAGCGGGGCGTTCGCTGAAATTTACCGGCGCGCAAATGAATCCAGCCAACGCGCTGGCGGCCACCACGGCAGGTGAGGCGAGATAAACAAATGCGTCGCGGTCGCCCATGCGTCCTTTGAAATTGCGATTCGTCGCGCTGATCGCGGTTTCGCCTTTTTGCACCAGACCGCGCCCCAGACCAATGCAGGCGCCGCAACCAGGTGGCAACGGAATTGCGCCCGCGCCGATCAGAGTTTGCCAATCCCCGTTCGATTCCGAGCGCGCCTGCACTTCAGCGCTCGCCGGGGCGAGATAAAATTCTACGCCGTCGGCAACGCGCCGGCCCCGCGCGCGGATGACTTCGGCGGCGTCGTGCAAATCCTCGAAGCGCGCGTTCACGCACGACAACAAATATGCCTTCTGGATGGGCACATGTTTTCTTTCCATCTCTGGCAGCGAAACCATCGTTTTCACTTCGTTGGGCCCGGAGACATGCGGGACAACAGTCCCGAGATCGAGCTCCAATTCGATCTCGTATTCCGCGTCGCGGTCGCCGGTAAATTCGCTGCGATTTTTCCACCACTTGTCGATATCGGTGTCTGTGTAACCTGAACGACTCTTCGCGCTTCGTTTCCCCGGGCGCTTCGGATTTGTGAACTCAGGGACGCGCGAGCGCAAATAATTCACCGTCACCTCATCGAACGGAAACACGCCCGCGAGCGCGCCCCACTCGGTGGTCATGTTGGCGATGGTCATGCGGGCAGACATCGGAAGATTTGCCACGCCATCACCGACAAACTCGACCGCATGATTGAGCACTTCGTCTTTGTTGAAGAGTCCGCACAAAGCGATGATGACGTCCTTGCCGACGACGCCGGGCGAAAGTCTTCCCTTCAGCACAACCTTCGCGACCGGTGGGACCTGCCACCAGGTGACTCCGGTCGCCCAAATGCTCGCTGCATCTGTGCGCACTACCGGCGTGCCCAAGGCGGCGATCGCGCCGTAGAGATTCGAATGCGAATCGCTGGCCACCACCATCGAGCCGGGAACAACGTAGCCCTGTTCCATCATCACCTGATGCGAAATGCCGGTGCCGGCCGGATAAAAATCGATGCCGTGCTCACGCGCGAACGCCTCGATCTTCGCGTACTTCGCCAGATTTTCGGGCGAAGTATTTTGGATGTCGTGATCAATGGCGAAGACTGGCTGTGCCGGATCGGCAATCGATGTGGCGCCGATCTGTTTGAATTTCGGGATCACCGCGCCGGTGTTGTCATGCGTCATCACATGACGGGGGCGAATCGAGATGAAATCGCCGCTACGAACGACCGTGCTGGGAGCAAGTCCATCAGCGTGGCGCGCGGCAATCTTCTCAACAAGCGTCAGGCTCATACAACGTCGACAACAAATTATTCAGCTCCGGCGTACGCGTCCAGCATTGCTACAGTTTTTACTTTTTCGCGGCGCGTTTACCCAGAAGCTTGGCAATGTCGAAGTCCACGAAATCAGCATGATGGAAAATGATCGATTCGATCGAGCGCTCCACCTTGTCGCCTTCGTGGCTGTGCGTGGCGATAATATGCAGAACTTCGCTGGGAATGCCGTGCTTGTAAGCCAGCGCGACGCCGCTGAAGGGATGGCGCACTTGTTGCCCGAATTTTCCCTGGATCACTTTACCCGAGGTGTCCTTGTCGTACTCCAGCGGTTTACCAACATCCGCCAGCAGCGCCCCCGCAATAAGATTATCGCGCTGGATGGGAATCCCGCAGCGAAACGAACTCTCAAGCACATCGGCGATCGCAATGCACTGGCGCGCACACGAATTGAGATGCTCGACAAAGGTCATGTCGATATCGCCGGCCAGCAATGTGAACTTCACTGTGCGCAATTCATCGAACGTCCATCCCTTGCCGTCGCAGCCAGTCGTTATAGCTTCGTTCCACACTGCTGCCACTTTTTCGCGCAGCGATTGGTCTTTGATCTCAAGTAAAGGTGGAAAGAGCTCCGCAATTTCTCTTACGCCGTAAGTCATCATCAACCACTAATAAACATGAATCGACACGAATGGCTTCGCCACGTTGAAGCGTTGAATCGTCAAATCGTGCATTTGATGTAACGATTCAACCATGTAACGAATTACGTCCATACATTTTCGAGGTTCGTGCTTGTCATTCGTGGATTTACGGTCGGACGTCGAGAGCGGTTCGACGGGTTGAACTAGCACATCTTTTGTGCAGACTTCCAATCGCCTTTCATGCCAACCTACGAATATTCGTGCGAGAAGTGCGGCCAGACTTTCGAAGCATTCCAATCAATGCGCGATGAACCGTTCCGCAAATGTCCGAAGGAGCTTTGCCGGTTGCCAAAGTGGGGACACGGGAAAGTGAAACGTTTATTCGGCACGGGTGCGGGTCTGATTTTCAAGGGTTCGGGATTTTACAGTACCGATTATCGCAGCGATTCGTACAAAGAAGCAGCGAAAAAAGATTCGGCTCCGAAAACAGCCGAAGCTGGCGAAAAATCCCCGCCTGCGAAAAAGACGGCGAAAAGCCCTTCGTCCGGCCAGACTAAGGCAGCTGAGAAGAAATTAGGGAAGGAATCTGCCTGACACTCAGGTGTCAGTTGCGCGCCATC
>Ga0210403_10003694_pt1 | contig 13370 bp, 14 predicted proteins | sample IncBWC19MmetaG_FD_150863 | JGI IMG/M metagenome (GOLD analysis project Ga0210403, IMG submission 150863) | Forest soil microbial communities from Barre Woods Harvard Forest LTER site, Petersham, Massachusetts, United States - Inc-BW-C-19-M | ecosystem: Environmental > Terrestrial > Soil >... | reverse complement strand
TGCAGACAACGCGCGCTCCAATCGAGCGCGGCCAGATCGCCAAGCTGCCCGTTCCGGCCGAGGGTTCGAGGACGATGTCTTCAGACCGCAGATCGGCCAGCTTTGCGATGAGGAAGGCCAGCGTGGGCGGCGTCGAGAATTGCTGGAATTCGGTCTGCTCCAGTGTGCGATCCGCCTGCGTCGGCAACCGCGCGATCAAAGCCCGCAGATCGGCAAATGCTTCCGCATTCATCTGCATCAAGGCCTGCGCCTTGGTTGTCAGCAAGTACCGATTGACCGCAGTTTCGAGAGCATCGTAAGCGTCGCGCGACGTATAGACGCCTTGCGGGCGTGTCCCGCCAAAAGCTTGATCGGCGAGCGTGGCGAGCTTCGGATTGTCGAAGGATTCACCCTCGGCAATGCGTCTCAGTAGATCTTCGATCAGCTCGTGCGTGCCCTTGATGAGCACTTCGCTCATGGTGATCTCCTTGGTTCGATGGATGGGAACAACGATGGATGGGAACAACGGTGGTCTGGCGAATGAGTAATGGGAGGGGAGTTAGCCGGGAAAAGGGGAACGACTGCAGATGAGGGCTGTTGTTGCAAGCTACGCGGGATCGTCGTCTTCGTCAGTCGTCTTGAACTTCAGAGTGCTCAATTCGTCCGGCGCGGCAAGGTCTGTCCGGTCGCCCACGTAGACCGGCTGGTACAAACTACCTCCCGGATACGCGTACAGATAGCGCTTATGCCGAGGTCGGCATAAGCGCTATTTTCCCTAGCCCTTGATAATGCCGACATAAGGCGGTGCTCCTGAAAAGAAACTCAGAGAACACGCCCCTGTAGGCTTCAGTCACTCGGCATTATCCAAGTACCATTCTCAGCGATTTGAAACCAACGAAAGGGAATGGTATCTATGACAATTCGTTTTCGCCCACAGCCCCACGAATTGCGAACACTTCAGTCAGGCCCTCTTGCACCGTATTTGCCAGAGTTTGCGGCACTGCTGGTGAGGCAGGGTTATTGCAACGAAAGTGGCTGGGACAAAGTTCGCCTAATCGCTGACCTCAGCCGTTGGATGGCTCAGAGAAATCTGCGGCCTGAAGAGCTCAACGAGAAACGAACCATCTCGTTCCTCGCTGCTCATTGGAAGCGCGCAAACGGCAAATCCGGGGATCGATGTACTCTCACGTTGTTGCTAAAACAATTGCGTCAGGATGGCAAAATTCCTGTGCCTTCTGTCCCAGTTCTAGGCGCGGCTGACCTGATCGCCCAGGATTATGAACGGTTTCTGCGGCAAGAGCGAAGCTTCATGTCCAGCACCGTAGGACAGTACATGCCTGTCGCCAAGCGCTTCCTGCATTATCTGTTTCAACTTAAAGGAATCCGGCTGAAGCAAATATGCGCGAAGAATGTGATTGACTTCGTTTTTCAGGATTCATCTTGCCGAGGCCGACGTGCCGCCCAGTCAATGACATCTGTGTTGCGCAGCCTTCTGAACTATCTTTTCCTGGAGGGCAAGATTGCCGCCGATCTGTCCACGGCGGTTCCAGCGATTCCCGGTTGGCGGTTGTCGGAGTTACCGCGCTATCTCGAATCAAGGGAGGTCGAGAAGTTGCTGCGATCTTGTAATCGACGCCGGAGAACTGGCAAACGAGATTATGCGATTCTGCTTCTTTTGGCTCGTCTCGGCCTGCGAGCTGGTGAAATCACTCGACTGGAGTTGGGGGATTTCGACTGGTGCAAGGGAGAACTGTTAATCCGGGGGAAAGCTAATCGTGTTGACCGACTCCCACTTCTGCAGGATGTTGGAAGAGCATTGGCGGACTACTTGCGGAACGCTCGGCCACGTTGTTCATCAAGGAGAGTCTTCGTTCACTGCAAAGCACCATTTTCTTGTTTCGCCAGTCCGCCAAACGCAGTAAGCGGAATCGTCCGGAGGTCTTTGGCGCGAGCAGGAATCAAATCGCGACATCAAGGTGCGCATCAGCTTCGCCACTCTTTAGCCACGAATATGCTCCGCGATGGGGCGTCACTGCTCCAGATCGGCCAGGTGCTCAGACACGAAGCGGTGCAAAGCACCGAAATTTACGCAAAAGTTAACTTGAACGCGTTACGAACTCTTGCACAGCCGTGGCCCGGAGGTGTGCAATGAGCCATCTCAACGAGCATCTCGATAACTATCTGACACTTCGCCGCCAACTTGGCTTCAAGCTCCACTCTGAAGAAATACTCTTGCGTGGCTTCGTTCGATATGCGGGCACGAAGCGAGTGCCCTTCATCACAACAAGGCTGGTTGTAAGTTGGGCAATCCAGCCGCCGGGCATCAAGCGAGCCACACGCGCCCAACGCTTGGGTGTTGTGCGCAAATTTGCCCAATATCTTCATTCTCTGGACCACCGCACTGAAATCCCTTCCAGAAAACTTCTGCCTTGGCGAACTCGTCGTCAAACTCCATATTTTTATCGGAACGGGCAGATTCGCAGGCTGGTTGAGGCAGCACGCCAGATCGATTCATCCAATGAGTTTAAGGGTGTGGCATATTCGACGACGCTGGGCTTTCTTGCAGTTACCGGCATGCGGATCAACGAAGCTTTGCAGCTTGATCGCGATGACGTAGATCTTAAGCAGGGATTAGTGACCGTCCGCCGGGCAAAAGGAAACAAGTCCAGGCTGGTGCCTCTTCATCTGTCCACGCAAAAGGCTCTGAGAAAATATATCGAGCTTCGTGACCGCTGTTTCAGGCGACCCAGGACTTCCGCCTTCTTTGTTTCAGAACAGGGGACGCGGCAAAATGGGAACACCGTGCGGCGATGGTTTCGGTTGGTGGCTCACAAGATTGGGTTGCGCAAGGCTGTGGACGGGCGTGGGCCGCGTGTGCATGACCTGCGCCATCACTTCGCGATCCAGACGCTGCTCCGCTGGTACCGAATGCACGCTGATGTTGAACTGCGTTTGCCTGAGTTGAGCACATATCTTGGCCACGTACATGTTAACGATACGTACTGGTACCTCTCCGCCGTACCTGAGCTACTGAAACTCGCCACCCAGCGATTGCACCCAAGGGAGGTGGCGCGATGAAAGTCCAATCCACCTTTCCGGAATTACTCCAAGCCTATTTCACTCAGCGGCTGATGGCCGAGTGCAATGCCAGTCCTTACACCATTGCGAACTATCGTGACACCTTCCGTCTCCTGATGGGATTTGCACAACGGCAACTGAAGAAATCGCCCGCAGCGATGACGATACATGATTTGAACGCTTCGTTTGTGGGGCGCTTCCTCGAGCATCTGGAAAAAGATCGAGGAACGTCGGCTCGCAGCCGAAATGTGCGTCTAGCGGCGATTCGCTCCTTCTTTAACTACGTGATGCTCCAGGAGCCTGCAGTCGCCGCTGTCGCTCAGCGCGTTCTGGCCATCAAGAACAAGCGTTGCGTTAGAAAGGCATTGAACTTCCTCAGTCGAGATGAGGCAGAAGCCCTGTTAGCTGCTCCGAATCAGCAGACGTGGTCCGGTCGCCGCGACCGAGCCATGCTTCTATTAGCACTTCAAACAGGGCTACGAGTCTCGGAGATTATTGGTCTGCGCTGTCAGGATGTTACGGTGAAATCGGGCGCTCATGTACGGTGCATAGGAAAAGGACGCAAAGCTCGTTGCATTCCCTTACGCCGGGAAGTCCTCAAGATACTGCGCGACTGGGTACGTGAGCGAAGCGGCCAGCCTTCTGATCCTCTCTTCCCAAATGCCCGTGGCAAGCCGTTAAGCTGCGACGGAGTTCAATACGTTCTATCCAAACACGTGGCTGCCGCACGCCAGGAGTGTGTTGCGCTGAGGGATAAGCGCGTTTCGCCTCATGTTCTGCGGCATACCACGGCGATGGATCTTCTCGATCATGGAGTTGATCGATCCGTCATCGCCCTGTGGCTTGGCCATGAAAAAATGGAAACAACTCAAATCTACTTGCACGCGAGTCTCCGGCTGAAGGAAAAAGCTCTCGCTAAGACGAGGGCTTACAAGACTGGCTCATGTCGATATAAACCGCCAGATCGACTCATGGCGTTCCTGGAAAATCTCTGATAATGCCGAGCCAGGAAACGCAGGATTGGGTGGTTTCATCGATTTCCAGGTGGAATCACCCTGCATCTCGGCATTACCAAGGGCCAGGGAAAATAGCACACCTCGATCAGGCTGCCGGCTGGGGGGATCGTCGCGTTGAGCGGGATCGTTACGTTACCGACGGAAATCGAATCGCTTCCACTTGCGACCAGCAACCGCACGCTGCGCCTGGAGTCGTTGGCCCCATCAACCAGGCAGGTCACGGTCTCGGTGAACTTGAACTTGACTTGGTCGCCTCCAGAGTTAGGGCGACCGGGCGTGTAGGGACTTGCTTTCTTCTTGAACACCACGCCTTCGGCGCGCTGGCTCCGCAGCTTCTCAAAGAGCTCCTGTTTCAGGAACGTACTCGGCACACATGGAACGATGCGCACGGCGCCGTCTTCCGGCAGATTGCCCACGAGTTTGAGCAGCCGGTGGTAGCGTGCTTCCGCTCCACACAAGCGCAGGTCCTCATCGCCGATTTCGAGCAGGTCGAACGCCCAATAAACGTCACCCACTAATTCACCATCGAGAACCAGACGCTCGGCTAGATCGGCAATCACGCCCTCAACGGCAACGGGGATTGAGATGGTAATGCCTTTGCGATTGCTGCCGGAGACCACGCGGTCTTTGCTCCGGGCCATGAGCCGGATGCCATCTTTCTTTTCTTGCGCCATCCAGTCCGGGTCCTGTATCAGATCTCGAACTCGATCCTCTTCAACGGGGTTCAGCAGTTGCGGCATGAGGCCGGAAAGTTGGCCCGCTTTCTCAGATCCCTGGAATGGTGTGCCGGCGGCCGCCTCGGTATAGCCTTTGCCCTTCTTCTCAGCCACGAGCTTGTCGTAGATACTCCTGGCCCGGTCGTAAGACACCGGCAGAGAAGTCTTGGTTCCGGATTGAAGTGTCGATCCCCGCCTCCCGTACTGGAATTCGACCTTGAACAGTCCTCCCTCGGCGGGAACCAGTTGAACGTGGTAGACCTTGTCGGAGCTGCCACTGCGGTAGTAGAGCGAAATGGTCTCTGGTTGCATCTTTCTCCTTGAATGGCACGGCAGAGCAAGGCTCCCAAGAGTCTGCGTTTGGCACTATTGAGGTCTTGCTTCCATCCGTGTTTGTTTTGAGTACGAATAGCCTCTGCTCTGCGTTAATGTGTGGAAGTGTCATGGTCGTTCCCTTGGCATCCGGGCTTGATCCAGAAGAGCGTAGGCCAGCCCTCCGCGATGAAGCGATTCAGGTCAACCTCCGGCAGCCTGCACAGAGAGTCGGCCGGAACAACGTTTGGCGCATCGGGATCCCACCGACTTACCAGTCCCAGAGCCAGACATTCCAAGTGGCCGGGCCAGAAACCTGTCCAGCGAGCGAAGAATTTGTCATGCCGACCGGCACAACCACACGAGAGCCGCTGACGGCCACAAGCAGAGCAACGCTCTACGTCGCAGCCTTGCTCGTGCGGATGCCCCGCCCCGGTTCCGCAATCCGGACAACTTTCCGGGATATTCAACAGACCCAACTGCATAAGCAAGTTTTTCAGCTCGTCGACAGGAAGCCACGCCATTCGGTTTCTCCTCGTGGATGAAATGTTTCTGCGGAGCTTGCCTAGTCCGCGGTGATGCGAATGGTCTCACCGAAAGGCGCAGTTCTGCGGGAGTCCGTCGCCCATAGCACGGGATAGTCAGGTGTTCCCGGATACTTCGTGCAGCACAGGTCAGTCAGGTAAATAAGACAGGCCGGCACGATGCCGTTTTGTTCGACCCATTGAAAGACCGGTCGGAAATCAGTTCCTCCCCCACCCTTAGGCTCCAGTTGCACGGGCTCCGACAGCCCAAATTCCTGAACCGATTGGACGGCCGCGTCACAATAGACCACGTGAATGGCTTCCGGTTGGGCTTCGTCCGAGATTGCCGAAATCTCCCCCGCGAATTGTGCAAGCTCGTCGTTCCCGATTGACCCGGAGGTATCAACGGCGACCACAATTTCTCCAACCCCAGTGCGTTCGACCGAGGGCAAATAGAGACCCGAGGCAATGTAGCGCCGATTGGGTGGCGTCCACCGATAGTCAGAAGCTGTGGTAGCCGCTACGAATGCGCGCAGGAGCGCACGCCAATCCTGCTTGGACTGCCGGGTTTCGCGCAGATGCCGATCCAGGTCAGCCGGCTCATGTCCGCAGGATTTCGCCAACTGCACAGCTTGGTCCGCGGCGATCTGCCACTCATGCTGCTGACGGCTCTTCTCGGCCTCGGAGGCGGGATTACCCTGATCATCGGCGGCGTCCACGACCTCGCCGAATCCACCGGGGCGGGGTGCGAGTGCCGACGGAGCTTCACCGTTCGCTGGGCCAGCTCCACCAGGTTCCGCTTGATTTTGTGGGGGTGAGTTCGGAGTGGTCTGTGGCTGGGGTGTTGCCCCCTGTTGACCTTGATTCGCTCCTCCGCCGGCGCCTGGGTTTGGCGTGCTGCCGGACCCTCTACTCTCCTGGTTCAGCCGGGCGTAGATTTCCTCGGCACTCAGGTTGTCGAATTTCGGATCGATAAGCACTCCGGCGGGAAGTGTGAGGCCGTTCTTCAACACCAGCGGATTGATCGCGAAATCTGCAGCTTCGTTCCACAGCCGGGAATCGCGTCCTCCCCGCCGGCAGTGATGACCGAGTGCGCAGTGCAGGACCTCATGGCAGAGGACTCCTTCAAGTTCGGCCTTTGTAAGTTGGTCGACGAAAGCAGGACTGTAGAGGATGACCGAGCCGTTCGTCGCCATGGTCGGCACCGGCCCCGGCACGAGCTTCAACCGTAAGCACAGCGCTCCGAAGAACGGCTGATTGAGCAGAAGTTGTATTCGCGCCCGCGTGAGCTTGAGTTCTGTTGCAGTGGCAGGAGGAGATTTCATGCTACCGCCCCAGATATCTTCGTAATTGTTGTTGCATCCGCCGGGTAGCCGCCCATATATCCACGCATCTGCTCGGCGATTGCGGCAGCCGCGCGGGCGACTCCTTCCCTGCAGCACTCGGACTTGCGCAATTCAGTTGGATCGATGACCAGCGATGCGCGCACCTGTTCTGCCATGCGCTCAAGGTTCAGGTCATTCGTGATATTTAGTTTGGGAAGAAGCTCGACCAGCTTCATCAGGTTGGTTACGACAGAGTCCCGGAAGGGATGTTCGACCCCTTCGTCGGTGACCTTGTACAACTTGAGCCGTTCGGCCATGTGTGCGACCGAGTCATACAGGCGCTGCCAGAGCTCGCGGCTGGCTACCTGCAAGGAAGCCTCTACCGTAGTCGCGATCTGGCGCTGGATTCGCGCCGTCTCTTCGTCCCCCAACGCAACCCGGAAGTCGCCCGCGTCCGGCAAAGGCGAGACTTTCGTCTCGAAGGAAAACTTTGCTCGGAGTTCCTCGGGTAAGACGAGCTTCACGCCAGACCCGTCATCCCTGATTCCCGGATAGTCCTCAGGCTTGAACATGGTGCCCAACTGGACCTTTGCGTCTGCCACGAGTTGCTCGTAACGCCGGATCAAGGTGTCCACCGCAGGCAGGAATCGTCCCGACAGCTCGCGCATTTTCGCGGCGTGATCCATGTACGCTGCAGCCGGGAGCACTCGGTAGCCATTGTCGGCCCAGGGTAGAGTCAGATAATAGTGCTGGTCGCGAGCCTCGGTGATGATCTTTCCAATTTCGGCCAGAGATTTCTTCGGAATCAGCAGCTTGTTGTAACGCCCGGCGTCCTTCTGCGCGCCGTGCATGGTTGCGATCTCCTCCGAGACCTCGGGATCGTGCTTTCGCGCCGACCACACGCTGATGGAAAGCGTACAGAGCATCGCCCTGGATGACAGCGATACATCTGGAATCTCGAACGAAGGCAGGGACATATCTGCAGTAAACAAAGAGGCCATGAATATTTCCTGTGCGTTGGGTGAAGCCATCGCCGCCCTTAAGCGATAGCGTGGTGGTTCTGGACGGCCCACTTGACATAGCCGCTGGTGTGACGAACGGCGGGCTCGCGCAGGGATGCGTCGCGCACGCACAACACGCTGAACTCGGTCGGCATGCGATCCAGGTACTGGCAGACCCGGTCGAAGTTGGTGTCGGAGGCACACCGGGCCAGCGCTGAGGCAATTGCATACTGCGCATTGGCGCTTTCGGGAACTGGTTCACTCTTGGGATTCAGCAAAATGGCGTCGATGCTCGGCAGTTCCCTGAACATGCGCAGAAACGCCGAGAATTCCGTGGCAGCGCCGGTTCCCACCGCCCCGGCAAATAGCTCGTGCTCAATGGATGGTTCGGGCACTGAATCCAGGATGCGCGAGACGAACTCCCAGGAGCGTGGGGACGGGAAGGCCGTGGCGTCGCGGTCGAACGCGCTGAGCAGTTCCGGACGGAAACGCAGGAAGGCGATCACTTCCGGGCGCGTCCCCGACTGGATGGCCCATTCCGACCACTCCTGCATGTCCACCTCGAATTCCAGGTGTACAAAACGGTTGCGCAAGGGTGTTGGCATCCGGGTCGTCGCTGCCCGATCGGAATCGCGGTTCCCGGCAGCGATGATCGACCAGCCATCCGGCAGCGTGTATTCGCCGAGCTTGCGGTCCAGAACAAGCTGATAGCAACTCGCCTGCACCATCGCGGGGGCTGCGTTCAATTCATCAAGGAACAAAATGCCCGCTCCATCTTTTGGCAGGAACTCCGGCGTCGCCCACTTGGAGCGGCCGTCGTTACCAAGAAAGGGCAGGCCCCGCAAATCGACGGGATCAAGCAACAATGCGCGCACGTCTTGCAGCGGCACCGCCAGGCTCTGGGCCAGTTGGCGCACCACAGATGATTTTCCCAAGCCAGGTCCACCCCAAAGAAATACGGGCTGCCGAGCATTGACGAGGGCTCGCAACGCCCTCGAAATGGCCGATGCTTTCATGAAGATTCCTTTCTGATGAGTAATCAAATAGCGGTGTAGGTTGACGCAATTGTTGATATTCGCGACGCAATTAATGACACAAAACGACGCAATTCGTGACACAAGTGTCGCCAACAATGCGACCTACGTTCTTTCGTTTTCACATTGATTCATGCTATTTCTTGGTCTTCGCTTGTCGTGCTCTTCTGACAAATGCCTGAATGGCTACCTCTTCGAGATCCAGCCTTCCCTCTCTGGAATCAACGACCAGCCCCGCTCTAGTGATTAAGATTTACTAATTACCGTTGTTATGTTGTCGCACTACATATACATATAGCAGTCTATTTGTCTGTGAGGAGACACAACACTCATCATGACCATAAAGGACAGTAGAGCGCGTTGCTTCATCTTGTGTTTCTCGATAAGCGTATTGTTATGGGCGTTGGGTGGAACGTTCAACACCCGAGCGCAGGCGCAAACCCAGCGCAAACAGGTTGTCCTAGCTGCTCCACCTGGATGCTGGGCGGGCCAGTATACTGAGAACACGATCAACTACTTACGCGACATTCCAATCACCTCCAAAGACCCACTGATTCATTTTTGCATAGTGCGTCTAGCGAACGGCACTTATGCAGTAGGAGGAAATGATTTTCATGATCTTCGGATCTATCCTAACCAGTTCACGTTCTCTCTCTCGTCTAACCAACGTATTCCATATGGTGTTAAGCAGATATCTGCAAACTTTGTGTGTAGCCCGAGTCATTTCGAGCCACAGCTAATCATCGATTGCACAATTGAGGGCCTCGAAACTCTCAACGGTCAACCGTGGCTTCAGTTTGTTCTTAAATCGACATTGGTAAGAACTGAAGAGTCACCCCAACACCTTGAGCGATGTTTCGGAGGCATTGGACAATCGTGTTCACCAGCCGGGCCACTTTCTCTTCGTAAATGCGCCCAAGGACAAATACCATTCATGGTCTCCGTCGGTAGCATTCTCCATGACAATTGCTGTTTAAGAAATCCACAGGGCAGATGGTGCCAGGGCCGTGAAAATCTTGATTTCTCTGCAGCATGTTCTCCGGAATGGGACAAAGCTTTCTTCGACTCTATACAAGGGCGAGTCTGGTCAGCATGCTTTGGCCCCTACACGTACACTAATCAGGAAGACAACATGGCCGAAGTCATCGGGCGCAATGGCTACCCTGAGACCGTCAGCTCTATGAAGCTGTCGGCACCGTCAGGTGCCCTTCTCGATCCATCGGATGAGGCATTCTGTGAGAGCAAACGGTTTGCCGAGACGCCTTATCCACGAAATGCCGGTGGCATTTGTGAATAGGGATATCAGCACTAGCGCACTAATCCGGCTTCAGCCGTTCTTGGGCTGAACTCTCCAAATACGGGAAGCTGCGAAACACCCAGCGTGTTGTAGACCACACGCTGGACACAGCCGACATATCAACTCTGCTTTATTCTTGGCTGCACGTGTGGAAGTGTAGGCCGCTGAAAACAGCGCCGCCTTGCCCGGGGCAGCAAACCTAAAGGTCGGGACGATTACATCGGATAATGTCATTAAGTGCTTCACAAATGTAGGATAATGCCATTAATTGCGTCACACAATGTCATGAATTGTGTCAGAGATTTAGCTTTTCCCTTGCGGAATCAACGGATCACTGTGTCACTTATTCTGTCAACCTACAAGCGGGGCAGTTCGAACGGTGAGAAACTACGGATGGTTAGAGCAGCGCGGGCTCCGCTCACTCTGCATAACTGCGACTGCTTCAGAGACCCGGCTCGTCAGCGGCTCCGAGCGCGGAAAACAAGTCCCCCTGTTCCTGAGGCACCACGAACTTCCGGCTGCGAACGGGGCCGAATCGCCTAGCCTTTTCAAGCCAGGTCACTCCCAGTTCGCTGGTGTTTCGGCGCGCCTGGCGTTCGCCCACGCCGTGGTTTGCTCCCCCACAGATGCAATCACACTCCCGTCTCCGGGCGTTGTAGCACTTCGCGTTACATCTGCGGGAATGCGTTCCGCTCGATACGATGAGAGTGCTCATAGAACACCAGAATCGGTAAGGTTGGGCCATCCCTTTTGACGTTGTTTGGGAGATTCAATCCAGCCGACGAACTCCCCGAATAGAGGTCGGCAGAAAAGAGGTTTGCGTATTGATCAGGGTTTGGATCTGCGCTAAGCGTCGGGAACGCTTTCGGCCTTGGCTTCGAGTGCTCCCACGAGCCGTTCCAATACTGTGAGGTCGCCAAAGTCGCTCACGGACTTGAGGTGAAAGGAACGGATGATCTCCTCGAAGGCTGGCTTCCCAATAGTCTCGAGCGCGTGAGCGGCTCGCGTCATGCGGTTTTCGGCAGTTTTCATGCCGGCAAGGACCTGCCGGGCGAGTTGCGGGTCCGCGATCTGCTTTGGCTCCCAGACCATCGCCATCAGCTTGAGCATTCGACGGTAAATCTGGGCGCCCAGCGCCTCGCGCATTCCTTCGATCTCGTGGATCACCTGTGGATCAAATCCTTCAGGGACCGCACCGGGAACATCGCGCAGGCGCTCAACGCTCGGTCGGGCGCCCTGCTTCCAGCCCTCCGGCGTAGCCCAGTCCGGCAATGTTGGAGGACTGAGGGGTTGTCTGTCCTTTCCCAGGTCGACCCACACGCCACGAAAGAAGTAATAAAGATATGCCCCCAGGCCGAACAAGGCACAGGCCCGCTTGAACGCCTGAGCTTCTGCGCTCGTGGCCGCATTATTGTCTACGACCCATTCTTCTCCGGTGGAGGAGTGGGACCCTAAGACGTGTATCGTGAGCCTGCACGTCACGACCAACTTAGCCGACCTCTCGCCCTGATTACGGTGGATCATGGGAGTGGTATGCACGGACACGGCCTGCGTCCAGCCCACAGGACCCACGAGTTGATTGAGCCGCTCCTGGTAAGCAAACTTATCAGCGTAGGGGATCACTCGGCCCCTGAGTTTCCCATAGGTTCTGTCTTGCTCGACGACTCTCCACTGGATGATCGGCGGCTCAAATGGCACTTGCAGCCTTTTCAGGAGAGCTTTCGCTTGCCGCTGGGAAGCACGAGATGGTTCCTCTGCATGAACGGCTGGGACCGGCAGATGGGGAAGGCTGTCCCCATTCAGTGAACCGTTTGCACCTGCCATACTGGGTTCTCCTCCTAACGATGAAAGACCTGGGCTCAGTTACCTTCACGACGACCCGATAATTATTGTTTGAAGGCTGGCACGCTTGGCATGCTTCGACCCAGAGGAAACAAGAGTGGCGGAAATTGCTAACAGCCGGTTGTGGGGACAGTTCGTCGAGTTGCAAGAGGGAACGTCGGCTCAGTTCTACGTTGCTTAGTCGGTTGACTCCGTGGCCTTCGTCTTCACACTCACCAGAGAATTCGTACAGACCAGCCCACCAAAGTCGCCGTTACGGTGCTGTACGTGACAGTGACCCATGGTGTTGGCGCGAGGACAGCCAGGCAAGTTCACAACACGTACAACGTCGCCCGGACGCACATTGTACGGAGGGTGTAATTTGTCGAGCATCACAGGCTCGTAACGATACAGGCAGTTGACGCGTACGCGATTACGGCCTAGAGCCATGATGCGCGCTCCTTGTGGAACGTCAATTTGTTAGAGGAAGTCTCAGATGGCGCTCCCTCCTGGTGACGTTGAAGTCGCCGGGGGCGATGCGTGTGCGGCGTCGACAGTATCCATGACCACTCGCATAACGCACAGACAGAGTCTCCCAGAAAATCATTAAATAAGCTGTCCAGCATCAGGATTACCCTCCCGGAACAGGGCCCGTGTGGGTTGACGATCGGCTCTACGATTTATCCACAGCCGCTGGTTGAGCCGCAGTTTCGGCAGGAATAGCAAGACCCGTTCCTGATCATGATCGAGCCGCAGTGGCGGCATGGAGGAGCATCGTCCGGCGACATTCCGGATGACGCATCACGCGTGTCGGCAGCAACAGCATCGACCGGTGGACGCCTACCATCCGCAGGTACAGCGTTATTGAACAGTGACCCTTGGTGCTCGTCGATGAAACGCATGTACAGCCAGCGAAAGATGTAGTCCATGATCGACTTGGCGTAGCCGATCTCGGGATTCCCGGTCCAGCCACTGGGTTCAAACCGCGTGTGTGAGAACTTCTCGCACAGCAGCTTCAAGGGCACGCCGTGCTGGAGGGCAATCGAGATTGAGAGCGCGAAGCTGTTCATCAGGCCCGCGATGGTGGAGCCTTCTTTCGCCATCGTGATGAAGATTTCTCCGGGTTGACCATCGGGATAGGTACCAACGATCAGGTAGCCTTCGTGTCCGGCAATTTCGAATTTGTGCGTGCGCGAATGGCGCTCATTAGGCAGGCGATTACGGACTGCGCGCGGTGGCCCTTGGGCGTCCGGTTGTTTGACCGGGT
>Ga0210403_10003692_pt1 | contig 13371 bp, 11 predicted proteins | sample IncBWC19MmetaG_FD_150863 | JGI IMG/M metagenome (GOLD analysis project Ga0210403, IMG submission 150863) | Forest soil microbial communities from Barre Woods Harvard Forest LTER site, Petersham, Massachusetts, United States - Inc-BW-C-19-M | ecosystem: Environmental > Terrestrial > Soil >... | reverse complement strand
CGGTAAGATTCAGAGTGCCCGGGAAGGCGCAAAACAATTGGTCAATTTGCTATCCGATGGAGATCATCTGTCGCTGCTCCCATTCAACAGCACGAGCAATTGGGCAATCCAAAATGCTTCGCTCAAAACCGGCAGAGCCCAGCTATCGCAGACTGTGGACTCGCTTTTTGCCGGCGGCGGAACCGCGCTGTACGATTCCATCGACGCCGCCTACCAATACTTGTTAACTCAAAATCCCGGTAGCGAATCTGACAGTATCCTCTCCGTGGTCGTGCTGACCGATGGCGAAGACACGGAAAGTAAGATGAAACTCGACGAGTTAATGCAACATATCAAGTTCGACGGCGAAACCCACAAAATTCATGTTTTCACCATTGCCTATGGGAACGATGCCAGGAAAGATATTCTTGGCCAGATTGCGACAGCGACTCAGGCCAAGACATATGCGGGCACTCCCCAGAATATCGTTGACGTTTTCAAGGATATCTCGACCTTTTTCTAGGCGAGATAAGAGCAACCCATGACAGCAATTAACTCTTCGAGCGACGGTCCCAAGCTCACCCCCATCGGCAGGGTGTTCGTGTTTCTGTTCATTGCTGCCTGCATCGCTGGCGCATATTACATGTTTGTGGGGAAGAAATCGCTTCAGGCAACGAAAGATGCTGCGACCTCGTTATTAGGGGGCGGGCCGCCGGTTGAAATCGGCATTGCCTACGGCACCGAAAAACAGAGATGGCTGGAATGGGCGGTCACGGAATTCGCGAAGACCTCCGAGGGCAGACACATCAAGGTCAATTTGATTCCGATGGGTTCGCTGGAAGGCGCGCATGCGCTGCTCTCCGGCGATCAACGCATCAACGTGTGGTCGCCCGCCAGCGCTGCATATAAGGACATTTTTGTGCAGGAGTGGCAAGTCAAGTACAACAACGACCCCATCATCCGGGAGGAACCGATCGCACTGACGCCGATGGTTTTTGTCGTTTGGGACGAACGTTACCAGGCGTTCATTCAAAAGTACAAGACCATGTCGCTACAGACTGTCGATCAGGCCCTGCAAGCCAAGGGCGGGTGGGACGGGATTGCGAATCACCCGGAATGGGGGCTTTTCAAATTTGGGCACACTCATCCCAACCAGTCGAACTCAGGGCTGATGACCATTGTTCTGGCGGCCTACAGCTACCATCACAAGACTAAGGATCTCACTCTCAAAGACGTGCTCGACCCGGGATTCCAGCAGTGGCTCGAAGAATTGGAACGTGGCGCGAGCGGAATGTCGAACAGTACCGGCAATATGATGAAGGAGATGGTGCTCAAGGGGCCATCTTCCTATGACGCGCTATTTGTTTATGAAAGTGTTGCCATCGACTACCTCAAGAATGCCGAAGGACGTTGGGGGCAACTGCGAGTCGTGTATCCCGAATACAACGCGTGGAACGATAATCCTTATTACATCGTGAATGCGTCGTGGAGCACGCCCGATCAGCGAAAAGCGGCGGACGTCTTCCTGAATTTTCTGCTTACGGAGTCGATTCAGAAAGAGTCATTGAGCCATGGCTTTCGTCCGGCGAATCCTAGCGTTCCTGTAAAATTCGCTGGCAGCCCGTTTGAGCTCTTCGCCGGAAATGGGATCCAAGTAGATTTACAAAAAGTTTGCGAGCCGCCGAAGGCCGAGGTTGTCAATAATCTTCTGGCCAGCTGGCAACGCACACAAGGCAACCGATAGGGAGTAAGCTGTAACCGGGTTTTTACTGCACAAAAGGGGCGTGCCTCTTATGTTTCAACGGCTCTCGAATCTTGTCCGCGGTTTTTTTAGCCTCTTCATCTCGGGACTGGAGCGTCAGAATCCAGAGGCGTTACTTGAGGTCGAACAGGAAAACCTTCGTCGGCAAGTTGGTCAGTACAATCAGGGACTCGCCACCCACGCCGGTTTGTGCGAGCGGCTGATATCCCAGGTCAAGCAATTGGAAGGCGAACAGCGTGACCTTCGGGCGAAAGCTACCGCCAACCTCCGAGCGGGAAACCGTGACGCCGCCGCGCAATATGCACTCCGTCTGCAAACCGTAGAACGCGAACTGGACGAAAACCGCGGCCAATTGGAACAAGCGGAAAAGACTTACAAAGATCTGGTCAAAGCCAGGGATCTTGCAATCTCTACGGCGCGAACGAAAATCGAGAGTTTGAAATCCGGCATTAACGATTTGAAGATGAAGCGTGCCCTGGCGGAGTTGACTGAAATGGCGTCCGGGATGATCACCAGCATTGGCAGTTCGGGAGAAACGCTGGACCGCCTGACCGGAATTGTAGAAGAAGAACGGCAGAAGGCAGCCGGCCGCGTGCGCGTGGCCCGCGATACGCTGGATACCTCCGGGATAGAAATCAAAGAGTCGGAGCAGAAGGCGCTTGCCGACCAGGCACTGGCCGATTTTGCCGCCAAGGAAGGAATCGTGCTGGACATTGCGGCATCGGCCGATCCGCACGCGACACCTGAGACCACAACAACGAAATCCATGGGGCCTGCGGGGATGGAGAAGGCCTAAGCTGGTTTTCCGGCGGCAAACCTCTGAGTGTGGCGCTATCTCAAGTCCGCTTTCCTGGTCAGTGTGGACGTGCCGGGCCTCGGCCGCGTCCCGATAAATGTGCTTGGCGCTGCCGCATTTGGAATTCTCGGTTTTGCCCAACCGGCCTTCTGGTTTTTGGGAATGGCGATCGAAGCTGCGGTTGTGCCAACGCTGGCTTTCAACCCTCGCTTTCAGAAAGTTGTCGAAGCCCAGTCTCTACAAACTGATCACGCAGATGCTACTCAAAAGCGGCTGGCGCTGGTCAAAATTCTCGAGCCCGACGCCCGCGAGCGTCTATCTTCTCTGACCGACCGATGCAACCGCATTCTTGAGGTCTACAGAAATCAGCAAGCCGAAGGCTTCGTCTTAGATAGCAACGATCAGGCGCTGCAAAGTCTGCAATGGGTTTATTTAAAACTGCTGGTCGCGCGTCATCACCTTCGAGACCCAGTGAACGCCGACACGGACGAGAGTCTGGCGAAGAAAATCAAGGCGCTGGACGACAATTTGCGCGGATCCGACGAAACTGATTCTCTGCGTCAATCTCAAACGGCGACGCTCAGCATATTAAAGAAGCGGCAGGCGAATATCCGCCGAAAAGCGCAAACGCTGCAGGAAATCGAAAGCGATTTGACTCGCGTCGATAATCAAGTTGACCTGATTCTGGAAAACGCGACCATGCAGGGCAAGCCGCAGACAATCTCCGCCGACATCGAACTGGCCAGTGATCTTCTGGGCGGATCTGTTTTTGGCGAGGATGAATCCGCAATCAGCGATCTCGAGCAGACCTATGGTTCCCAGAAAACCAAGGGGCAGAAGGAGACGGCATAATGGCGGCCTCTGGAACTCTCCCCCCCGAGGCGGCGCAGAAGTCGAACCTGCCGCAGTGGGCTCTCGATGCCATTCGTCTATACGAGAGCGACGCGGCCAGTCAATTCATTATTTTTGGAAACGTAAACGACGAGTTCGTTGTCCCCTCGCCAGCACGGCATCTGGGGAGTTTGACCGATTTCCTCCTGCAGGTTCTATTGCCTCAATTCGATGTTGTGTTGAGTTACGACATCGGCAATGGCATACGCGTGGAGAAAGGCGGAGAGATTTTTTCCCGCTGGCCTCATCTGCAACAGGATCCAAACTTACCTAAAGCTCCCCGAGCGTCGATCGAAACATTGACGCAGTATTTTCGCTTCACTGCAAATCTGGCACGCCTGAATCGGGAGCGGGTGCGTGTGAGTTGCATAATAAAGAGCGCTGACCTGTTGGCCCCGGCGGTCCAAGGTGGCTTCGATTACGATCTGAACGCTCTGGCCAGCCTGATTCGCGATTGGTCGAGTGAAAGCCTTCTTGCAGGGCATTCGCTGGCGACCTTCCTGATTACAGAAAACCTCAACGACCTTCATCCTCTTATTGTGAACAACCCCCGGGCCGCGCGTATCAAGATCGCGCTCCCTTCGGCGGATGATCTTACCCAAGCATTCGAGTTTCTAGGCCCGAGCTATCACTGCGCCCTGCGCGAATATTCCGGCAAGCTGGAAACCGTGGCGCAGCAACTGGCCGGCTCGACGTTAGGATCTATTGAAACGCTGCTAAAGTCACGCGAGCACACACGCCAATGCATCGCTGCGGACGATTTGGTGCAGCTCAAAAAACAGTTGGTCGAGAACGACTGCAACGGCCTGATCGAATTCATCGAATCCACTCGAACTCTCGATGACATTCAGGGTCAGGAAAAGGTCAAAACCTGGCTCCGCCAGGATATTGCGCTCTGGAAGCAGAGTGACATTGCAGCCCTACCCAAAGGCTATCTTCTTTGTGGGCCTGTGGGCACGGGCAAGACCTATATGGTGGAGTGTCTGGCTGGAGAAGCGGGCGTGCCCGTGGTAAAGCTCAAGAACTTTCGCGACAAATGGGTGGGCAGCACCGAAGGGAATCTGGAACGAATCTTCCGCCTCCTGCAAGCTTTGGGGCGCTGTTATGTTTTCGTGGACGAGGCTGACCAGGCAATCGGACGTCGGGATTCCAGCAGCGGCGATTCCGGAATATCCGGCCGCATCTACTCAATGCTTGCGGAAGAAATGGGCAATAGCACTAGCCGCGGAAAGCTGATATGGATTCTCGCCTCCAGCCGCCCCGACCTGATCGAAGTGGACCTAAAGCGGCCCGGCCGGATCGACGTGAAAATTCCGCTATTTCCCACGACCTCGGCTCAAGAAAGCTTCAATCTGATCCGAATGCTTTGCAAAAAGCGCGGCGTCGCCATCGCAGAAGAGGCCTTCTCGAATCTGCAGGCGACTATGCCTCTGTTGCTCACTCCAGGAGCGGCGGAGACGTTGGCGGTAAAAATCTATCGCCTCGTGCGGACATCACAATGCGGCCCATTAGAAGCCTTGCGGAGTTGTCTGACGGATTATCAGAATCCGGTTCCCCTCGAAACTCTCGAATTCCAGATCAGGCTGGCAGTAGCGGAGACCAGTGACTTGGAATTCGTTCCCGCTACCTTTCGAAGTGACAATATTTCCGCCGCAGCGAAGAGAATTCCCTGATAACGACGGGGCCCTGAGAGGACTCCAAAATAGTGGCTCGAAGGGTGTGCGGGAAGTGCCGCATTCGGAACTAGGCAGCCCTGTCGGTTAGTTCTGTGGCTTTGGCTGAGGCGGCTCTCTTCGCCAGTTTTGCGGACAACCGTTCCACCTGTTTCATCTCGGCCTGTCGTTCCTTGCGAATTTCCTTCGATCTTTGCTCGTAACTTCGGGTTTCGAATCTGTCGTGAAGTTTCATGATGCCTCGCTGGGTGAAGTTTAGCAGGCCGCGTCAACGTTGGTAAAGCTTAGAAGCGTGCGACGCGATGGTGATGCCATTTTCCGTAAAAAAGTGGAAGAACTTACAGATTTGACGCCCGGGGTGATGATTGATTTCACGATCGTAATAGAACACAATTCATCGCAAGCGGAAACTCATGGCTCCTAACGGCTAACCTGGCAAGATGGGGATTAGAAGCATGACAAACCGTTCATATTCTGACCCCCAGGAGACGGTGGCTGCTCCAAATCCTGGCTCATGCTTTGATGCCCTCGTCAGGGAAGGATTGAATACTCAGGCGAAGCTGGCCTCACAGCGCCCCTCCGCCACGAATTCTGAAACCGAAATAAACCCGTAAGAAGGCTGTCCAAACAGCCGCCCTAAATTTTCCGCGGCGGCAGCCGGTCACTGCGAAGTTTTAAGTCTCCAATGAACTTTCGCAACGCAGCGCCCAACGCACAATCTTCGAACTCCAAGGAGCGACGGTTAATCGGTATTGCTGCTTATCAGTTTGCCGCAGCATTCGGGTCGCTCCGGAAGGCTTGAACGATCCCATCCGCCGCCGAGAGCCTGAATCAGTAACACGGTGTTGGCCATTCGTCGGCCCAAGATATTCACTGCTGTGACCTCATCTGTAAGCGCGGCGCTTTGCGCGGTGATCACTTCCAAATAACTCGTGACTCCGCCCTTGTAGCGTGTGACCGAAAGGTTGAGAGAATTCTGCGCTGCTACCACGGCCTGATCCTGGACGTCGGCTTCGTTTTCCAGAATTCTCACCGCCGCCAAATTGTCCTCTACCTGCTGGAAGCTGGTGAGAACGTCTTCTCGATAAGTGGCGACTTGAAAGTCATACGCTGCACGCGCCTGATCGGTGGCGGCATGGCGTCTTCCCCCATCGAAGATGGTTCCGACGGCAGATAGTCCGATGGACCACAGTCCGCTGGGCCCATTGATCAGAGTCGAGATGGCTGAGCTCTCGAATCCTCCGGAAGCCCCCAGACTAATGACGGGATAGTACGCGGATTTCGCGACTCCAATTTGTGCATTGGCGGACGCTACGCGCCGCTCTGAAGCTGCAATGTCCGGGCGTCGTTCCAGCAGCTCCGAAGGCACGCTGATCGGAATATGTGGAGGCGGCGTAGTGAGAGGCAGCGGAGGAAGAGTAAATTCCGCCGGAGGTTTACCAATCAGAATCGCAACTGCGTGTTCGTACTGCGCCCGCAGCACGCGCACGTCAATCGCCTCTGCTCGCGTGGTTTGCAGTTGAGTTTTCGCTTGTTCAACTTCTACTTCTGAAGCAATACCTCCCTGGAAGCGGCTTTCATTTAATTCAAGAGCCTGTTCGTACTCCTTGACAGTGGAATTCAACAGCTGTTCCTCGGCGTCAAGGCTGCGAGCCTGAAAGTAATCAAGGGCAAGATCCGCATGCATGCTGAGGTTAACGGTCGCCAGATCAGCTGCACTTGCTTGCGCTTGCTCTCGAAAAGACTCTACGTTTTTTCGAACCCGCCCCCAGACGTCAGCCTGGTAAGAGAAATCGAACGGCAGCACGAAGTCGTTATAAGTAACGCCGTTAAAGATTGAATTCGGAGGCGGGCGATGCGCCGATACTCGCGTACGAGTTGCTGCGGCCCCCACCGTCACGGTCGGATAATAATCAGCCCGATAGTAGCGTAGCGTGGCCCGGGCTTGTGTGAACTGCGCCTCTGCTGCTTTCAGATTCTGGTTCGATACGTTGACCTGAGCTTCCAATGCATCCAGCTGCGGATCTTGAAAAATTTTCCACCACTCTCCGCCAAGATTCTGGTCATTGGGTTGAGCAGGCTTCCAGTCTCCGAGCTCTTTATATGCGGGAGGAGCCTGGACTACAGGGGGATGGTACTTCGGACCGACCGCGCATCCGCCTAAAAGCACTAGCGACGTGAGTAGGGCTCCTAACCAAATCGCTCCCCGCGGCTGCTCGACAGAAAAAATGCTTCGAGGACTTTTCATTTGGTATCTCCCGGCAGCGTTGCCTGGACGATTTGAACCTGCTGTCCGTGAACGATCGAGTCTGGTGGATTGACAATGACCTGATCGTTCGGGTTGAGGCCAGCGACAATCTCAATCTGATTGCCAAAATCGTGTCCGGGAGTCACCGCTGTGAGCACGACTCTTCCGTCCTTGACGACGCCGACGTGCAAACCTTCGGATCGGAATATCAGGGTATTCACCGGAAGCAGCAAGGTGGAAGCCTGCGTGGGAATCTTCAGGTGGACCTCTGTGTAAGAGCCTGTCAGTAGAGCACCCGAAGGGTTGGACACATCGACCTCAATCAACAATGTCCGGGTGGTCTGATTGATGGCTTCTGCGGTACGCACCAATTTTCCCTGAAATTTCCGGCCGGGAAATTCAGCGAGGCTGAGATCTGCGGTCATACCGACTTTGACCCCTTGCGAGTACTCCTCTGGGACGTTGACGTAGACACGCAAGGTCCCAGGCTGAGCGATGTGAAATAAATCCGTTTTCACTCCGCCAGCACTGCCTGAATTAATGAGATCCCCAATATCAGTGTTTCGAGCTGTGATCACACCGTCGAACGGCGCGAAGATTCTTTCAAAAGACACCAATGCGGCGTATTGCTCCACAGTGGCCTTATCCGCTTCGACGATTGCTTTATTCGCGTTGTAGGTCCCGACCGCGTTGTCTGCATCTTGTTGAGACACTGCGTTACTTTTCAAAAGTCCCTGATACCGGTTCTTAGTAATGGAAGCCAATTCAAGATTTGCCTGCGCGGTTAATAGGTTGCTGCGCGCTTGCTGGAGCTGTTGATCAACCTCCGGCGTTTCGATAACGGCGAGTAGCTGGCCTTGCTTAACGTGGGCACCGATATCGAAGTACCACTTTTTCAGATATCCATTGGTGCGCGAATAGATCGGCGAAGTGATGAATGGTTGTACATTCCCCGGAAGGATGATCTCCTGTGCTGGCGCCGTTTGCTTTGGCGAGATAACCGAGACTGTGGTGATCGCAACCTGGGCTGTCTCTGCCTTCAATGTGTTGCGAGCGCTCACACGGGACCAGATGCCCCATGCCAGGATGCCTAGAATGACGACCAGCGCAATCACCAGAGCTAACCAGTGTTTGCGGCGAGGCGGTTTGGCCTGCTCACGTTTTTCAGGGACAATTTGTGGGCCCAGAATTTGTCCGCCCAAATTTAATGTGTTTTCAGTTTGAGTCAACATAGTAGGCTCCAGTTACTTGCTCGTTTCCGCTGTCGCAGCCTGCCGGCGTGATCTGTGCAGGACGCTGAAAAACGCCGGCACAAAGAACAGAGTTGAAACAGTTGCGAATAACAATCCGCCTATGACCGCCCGGCCGAGAGGAGCATTTTGTTCGCCGCCATCTCCCATTCCCAACGCCATTGGCACCATGCCGATAATCATTGCCAAGGCGGTCATTAGCACGGGACGAAAACGCGTGAACCCAGCCTCCAGCGCGGCACTGATGGAATCGCTACCCTCTGCCATTTTTTCCGTCGCGAAGCTGACCACCAAGATGCTGTTCGAGGTGGCGACGCCCATGCACATAATCGCCCCCATTAACGCGGGGACGCTCAAAGTCGTATGTGTGATGAACAAGAACCAGGCAATCCCTGCAAGTGCTGCGGGCAATGCGGAAATCATGATGAAAGGATCCAGCCAGGACTGAAAGTTCACCACGATCAGCAGGTATACGAGCACGATCGAGAACACCAGTCCGCTCAGAAGACCGACATAGGACGCCTGCATCGTCTGAACCTGGCCGCGTACTACGACCCGGGAACCGCGGGGCAATTGCGACCTGGTGGCGTCAATGATCTGGTTGATGTCGCCAGCTACGCCGCCTAGATCGCGGCCCGCGGTTGCGCCGAATATGTCAATCACTGGAGCAACGTTGTAATGAGAAACCACTGCCATTCCGACTCCCCGTTGCGGGGATACCAGACTTGCCATCAGTGACGGAGGGGCATTTGGGTCCGTACCCGTGATCGGAATATTTTCCAGCCCCTGCAAAGTATCCGTGCGGTATTGAGGCGTCTGCGTGGCGATGGAGTAACTGACATGATTTTTCGGATCAACCCAGTATGTTGGAGAAGTTTGGAAACTCCCGCTTAGTGATACGAGAAGATTCTGTGCAATGTCGTGGGCCGAAAATCCAAGTTCTTCTGCTTTGGTACGTTCAACCCTCATGCGCAGATAGGGTTCATCGAAGGGCTGCTGGATTCGCAGATCCGCGGTTCCTGTGACATATCTAAGTTTCTCTAGCAGCGCGTCGGCGTAAAGCCGGTTCCCCTGCAAATCGTTTCCTACAACCTGAACGTCAATGGGAGCCGGCAAACCAAAATTAAGAATCTGGCTGACCATGTCCGCCGGTAAGAAAGCGAACGACACGCCGGGAAACTGTTTCGGCAGCGTCAGGCGAAGTTGGTGAATGTAATCGTCCGTTGGGTGATGTTTGACGGACAGGGTTACAAGAATGTCCGCGTCCGACGTGCCGACGGGAGCAGAATTACTGTAGGAAAGATTAATGCCGCTATAAGGCAAGCCAATGTTGTCGAGCACGTTCTGGACTTCGCTTGCTGGAATTTGCTGTCGGATAAACTGCTCGACCTGATCGCAGAGGTTGGCTGTTTCTTCAATGCGCATTCCGGTCGGAGCGCGCATATGAAGTTTGAATGTGCCGCTGTCTACGCTGGGGAAGAAGTCGCGTCCAAGCCACGGGATCAGGATCGCCAGAGAGCCAAGGCAGCTCGCAAAAAACACGGTCAAGAATAGACCCCGATGGTTGAGCGCGCCATCCAGCAGTCCGCGATAGGCGATACGAAATTTCTCGAAACCTGCTTCGAAACCCTTTTGGAGCCTTACAAACGGGTTCCGGGTGGGCGTATTTTCATCATGCGGCTTTTCCCCCTTCAACAAATACTTCGCCATGGTCGGAACGATGGTGCGGGAGAGGATGTAGGAGGCCAACATGGCGAAGACTACCGCTTCGGCAAGCGGCACAAACAGGTATCGCGCCACGCCGGAAAGCAAGAACATCGGGGCGAACACGATACAGATAGAAAGCGTGGACACAAAGGCAGGCGTTGCGATCTGCGACGCACTGTCGAGGACAACTTCGTCCATCTCTTTTTCTGGTTCACGCTCACGATTTCGATTGATGTTTTCGACCTCGACGGTGGCATCGTCTACTAGAATGCCCACCGCCAGAGCTAGACCACCAAGCGTCATGATGTTGATGGTTTCTCCGATCGCACTGAACGCAATGATCGAACTCAGAATCGCCAGCGGGATCGAGGTCGCAATGATAATCGTGCTCCGCCAGCTGCCGAGGAAAGTGAGAATCATGAAAGCGGTCAGGCACGCCGCAATCAGCGTCTCTCTCACAACTCCGCTGATAGCTCCCTTCACGAAGATCGACTGGTCGGCCAGGGGCGCTATATCTAGTTGGGGCGGAACGGTTGTCTTAATCTGAGGTAGAAGGGCCTTGATGCCGCCGATCACGCTGAGCGTTGACGCGTCGCCCGCCCTCTGGATTGTCAACAATACTGAGCGCTGCCCATTGACGCGCACGATATTAGTCTGCGGCGGGAAGCCATCGCGTACCCAGGCAACGTCTCTGATGTAGATGGTAGTGCCGCCAGCGCTCTTTATCGGGATGCGGTTCAGGTCAGCAATGGTCTGCGGCGCCGCATTCGGAATCGAGACGTCGTATTCTTTGGGACCGATTTTAGACGTTCCAGTTGGAAGAATCAGATTTTGAAGGCTGATCGCATTAACCACATCCAGTGCCGACAACCCCTTCGATTGCAGGGCTGCCGTATTTAAATCCACCTGGACCTGACGCTGTTTTCCCCCGTACGGATAGGGCACCGATGCGCCGGGTACTGTGATGAGCTGAGTCCGAATGAAGTTCAAACCGTAATCGTTGAGTTCCTGCTCCGAAAGATTCTTGCCTGAAAGAGCCAGCTGCAGCACCGGCACACTTGATGCGCTATATGCAAGGATCAGGGGTGGGGTTGTTCCCACCGGCAACTGGTGTAGTTGGGTCTGAGAAACCGCCGTGATCTGCGCAATGCCCCGTTGAATGTTCGCCGTCGGCTGAAGAAAAACTTTGACCACCGCGACCCCATATAAAGACTGCGATTCGACGTGCTCGATGTTATCAACCGTGGTAGTAAGTGCGCGCTCAGTGATGCTAACGATGCGGTCGGCCATGTCTTCAGGCACGAGGCCGTTGTAATTCCAGATAATGCTTACGACGGGAATGTTGATATTCGGAAAAATGTCGGTCGGCGTGCGAACGATCGACAGGCCGCCCATGATCAAGATCAGTATGGACAACACCACAAAGGTGTAAGGGCGCCGCAGTGCGAGTCTAACGATCCACATAAATTTGTCCTGGGCCAGTTCTCCGCGAACCCTCGGAATTAATCAATCAAGGTCGCAATGCCTGTTAGAAGTTCAAGAGCGCGAACCGAATCGTCCGCACTCGTCACGTTGTACCCTTCGTGCTCAAACGCCATGCGAGGAGTCTGCAGGATGCTGATCTCGCCGCCGGCGATAAGGATGGAGCGCCTCCAACTGATGCGGGTGCCTAAATGCCGGTTGCTTTCCACGTACGCCTGTGTCGCTTGCATATTTCCTTTTGCCTCTCCATCCCGAGTGAGAAAAATGCACGCTGCTCTCCAATCCGTCCTCAGACAGGTTAGTTCTGTGTTTTCAGCTGGATGGGCCCATTGCGCGGTACGGAAGAGCGCTGCGAATCGGGGTTATGCGTTCTGCCGTCGACATCGCGTCCGCATATCGACAGACTTGGTAGAGGACCCGCTAGCTTTTTCCCGGTTTGCAGAGGGAACTCGTCAGCGAAGAAAGCCTCCGCGGTCCGACGGCCAACATTGACTTCTTACTTCGACATCATCTCCGCTCACTAGAGATTCAGAGAAATATTTACGACAACCCTCCTCCATGTCGAAGTGCAGACATCTAAGGGTCTTCTAGTTCTCCTGGCGGATCGTGACGAGAGTTTTGGCAGACCAAATGCTCAGTCAGCTGCGAGAGACAAAAAGTCGGATAAATCGTTATCGGGCCGACGTTGCTCAAAAATCGTCAAAGGAGAAACGACATGAAGAAACTAATTACGTATTTGATGAGCATGTTGCTAATTACTCTGCCCAGTCTTTCCGCATCGGCCTGGGCGGCAAACCAGGAAAAAGACGAAGATCGGTTAAACAACTGCGGCACAGTGTTGAAGGAGATTCTTGATGTTCCCGAAGACATTCCCCAGGACTTGCTCGACAAGGCCGATTGTGTAGTTGTCTTCCCATCCGTTTTGAAGGCTGCTTTCATCGTCGGCGGAAGTTATGGACGGGGCGCGATGTCCTGTCGCCAGGGTCAAGACTTCACGGGTCGTTGGGGCGCACCTACAATGATGGCTCTAGAGGGCGGCAGCTTTGGCTTCCAAATAGGTGGTCAGGCAACGGATTTTGTCCTCCTGGTAATGAATGAGCAGGGTGCGCGTGGAATTCTCAGCAGCAAAGTAAAACTTGGAGCAGATGCTTCGGTTGCCGCAGGCCCGGTCGGGCGCGACACATCGGCAGAAACAGACGTTACCCTTCGTGCGGAGATCTTGAGCTACTCCCGCGCCCGTGGCCTGTTTGCAGGTGTCTCTCTCGATGGATCAACCATTCGTCCCGATAACGATGCCAACAAGGAGATTTACGGTCAGAACATTCCGGCAGAGCGGATCGTGCTTTCTGGGACTCAAGCCATCCCACAGGCCGCTCAGAAGTTGACCTCGACGCTGGATTCCAAAACTCCGAAGCACAGGTCGTGACTATAGCGGTGAAAACCTATTTCGCAGGTTTAGGAGAGGTCGATGTTTGCGGAGAGCTAGTGTGGGTGGGGCTATTTAGAGCAAGTGCTCAATGTCCCACCCACAGTTATTCAAAGAGCAAATCAGTGCAAAAGTAATTGATTTCAACGAACCGCAG
>Ga0210403_10003690_pt1 | contig 13374 bp, 18 predicted proteins | sample IncBWC19MmetaG_FD_150863 | JGI IMG/M metagenome (GOLD analysis project Ga0210403, IMG submission 150863) | Forest soil microbial communities from Barre Woods Harvard Forest LTER site, Petersham, Massachusetts, United States - Inc-BW-C-19-M | ecosystem: Environmental > Terrestrial > Soil >... | reverse complement strand
TTCGATATCCGGTGGTGGACCATCAATGCACTGTTGCGCCTTGGTGTTGTGGTTCATGTAACGCGCAAATTCCTCGAAGTTTGCGTATGGTCCACTTTGCTTGCATGCCGTCGCTACTACCCCGGCAGGTCTGATGGAATTTGTTCGCTCGTACGATTCCACCATCTTCGGCCTTCCCCGTAACCGTGGCGGGTCGGCTCCTGCATTACGCTTTTCGAGGCCTGCTCCGCGTTTACTCACGTTACGGCCTGCACGCTCGCCGAGTCGCCAATGCGACCTTCTACACCGAAGGCTTCAGCAGTTTCGTTGCCTCCGCCGCTGCTTCGATTGCCACCGGGTGGAGCGAACCAGTTCCCGGGCGGGTTTTACTCCCGCTGTGGACCACCACCTTTCACGGCGCACACGGTTTGCGCGTTAATCAGGAGTTGGAAAGTGCGGCTACCGGCCCCGACCTTGTTATGCCAGCACTGAGCACCGACAAGCTAGGTGATTTTTGAAGAAAATTGACTGTCAATTCTGACAATACCATCCGAGAAAAACTACACCCACTATTGCGAAGTCTTCGAGGCTCGAAATGCAATGGTTACCGTCGCTTTTTCTTTGCGAATTACGTTAAGGCGATTGCAACGAAGGAGAAAACCTTGAACTCGACTTTCAGATTTACACTGACTGGACTTGCACTATCAATGGCTCTTGTCGGCACGGCCAAGGCACAAACCAAGCTGGATCGCACCGTCCTTCCTATTCCCGAACCAGACTACCCGCATAGCACTATCCTTGACGCTCGCGATGCCACGCCGCCCCCGCGCTTTCAGATCACCGCGCCAGAGGGTGCTCCGAATGTCATCATCGTGTTGATTGACGACATGGGCTTTGGAATGTCGAGCTCTTTTGGCGGTCCGGTCCATATGCCAACCGCAGAGAGTCTTGCCAGTCAGGGGCTGCGCTTCACCCAGTTCCACACCACCGCGCTCTGCTCGCCCACTCGCACCGCACTTCTTTCTGGCCGAAACCACCACATGAACAACATGGGCGGAATCACCGAGATTGCCACTGCTTTCCCTGGCAACACCGGGCAGCGGCCCGACAACGTCGCGCCTCTCGCCGAGATGCTGCGCTTGAACGGCTATAGCACTGCGATGTTTGGCAAGAACCATGAGACGGCCGCTTGGGAAGTTAGCCCTTCCGGTCCAACCAATCGTTGGCCCACGCGCTCAGGCTTCGACGAATTCTATGGCTTCATCGGCGGCGAGACGGACCAGTGGTCCCCGAGCCTCTATGAGGGGTTGAACCGGGTCGGAACTCCGCATTATCCGGGTTACAACTTCATGACCGACATGACCAACCACGCGATCGCATGGATGAAGTTTCAGAAATCACTCACCCCGGACAAACCTTTTTTCATGTACTTCGCTCCGGGCGCCACACACGCGCCGCATCATGTTCCGCAAGAGTGGATCGCCAAATACAAGGGCAAGTTCGACGGCGGCTGGGACAAGATGCGCGAAGAGACGCTGGCCCGTCAGATCGCGCTCGGCGTAGTTCCTGCGGGCACCAAGTTGGCTCCCAAACCACCAGCTATAAAAGACTGGGACGCGCTCACCGCTGACGAGAAAAAACTCTTTGCCCGCCAGATGGAGGTCTTTGCTGGCTTCGGCGAATACTGCGACGCCGAGATCGGCCGCCTTTTTGCTGCCCTCAAAGAAACCGGCCAGTTCGACAACACGCTCATCTTCTACATCATCGGTGACAACGGCACCAGCGCCGAAGGCGGTATGGTGGGCATGTTCAACGAAATGACCTATTTTAACGGCGTCAACGAAACCGTCCAGGAACAGCTCAAGCACTACGACGACTGGGGTGGTCCCAGCACGTATCCACACATGGCCGCTGGTTGGGCTGTCGCGGGTGATTCGCCGTTCATGTGGACCAAGCAAATTCCCTCCAACTACGGTGGCACTCGAAACCCAGTCATCGTCTCGTGGCCCAAGCACATCACTGCTATCAACGAGGTGCGTACCCAGTGGCATCACGTCATCGACGTTGCTCCCACTGTGCTCGAAGCGGCTCACCTGCCAGAACCGACCAGCGTAAATGGCACAGTCCAATCGCCGATCGAAGGTGTCAGCATGCTGTACAGCTTTGAAAACCCGAAAGCGGAAAGCCCGCACAAGACGCAGTATTTCGAGATCCTGGGCAATCGCGGCATTTACCATGACGGATGGTTTGCCGGCACCATCCACCGCGCACCTTGGGAGCTGCAGCCTCGAAGGAAGCTGCAGAACGACATTTGGGAACTCTACGACACGCGCACCGACTTTAGCTTGGTGAACGATTTGGCCGCTGCGAATCCCGCGAAACTCAAAGAGATGCAGGACCTGTTCATCAAAGAGGCCATTAAAAACCGAGTGCTTCCCCTTGATGACCGTACCATCGAACGGTTCAACCCAGCATCGGCGGGTCGACCGGATCTGATGGGGAATCGCACCTCTCTCACGCTCTCTGAGGGTATGGTCGGCATGAGCGAAAACGTTTTCATCAACGTCAAGAACCGATCGCTTTCTGTTACCGCGGATCTACAGATTCCTCAAGGCGGAGCCAATGGTGTGATTCTGGCGCAGGGCGGCAGGTTCGGCGGATGGAGTCTTTATCTGAAAGACGGCAAGCCAACATATTGCTACAACTTCGTTGGTCTCCAGCAATTCAAGGTATCGGCCCCCCAAGCATTAGCGCCTGGCAAGGTCACCGTGCGAATGAATTTCGACTATGACGGCGGTGGCATCGGCAAGGGCGGCGCAGTCACCATCTTGGTAAATGGCGCGAAGGTTGCCAGTGGTCGAGTCGAGCACACGCAAGGAATGGTATTTTCCGCCGACGAAACTGCCGATGTGGGCCTGGACGGCGCCACGCCGGTAACCAGCGACTATAAAGAAGGCGACAACTCCTTCACTGGCAAAATCCTCAAAGTTGTCGTCGACGTTAAGCCAATGGGCGTCGCAGAAAAGGCAGAGGCGGAGCACGCCCAACAAGAAGCCAGACTGAAAAAAGCGATCTCCGACTAGGTCTTTCAGCCTTCAACACAAGATGGAACAGTTAGCGCACGTGCCTGGTAAGTCGGGAAACCGGTAAAGTGCCTTCCGCCAAAATCAACTTCGGCGATTGGCGCGTTAATCAGGACCAACCGCAACGAATCGGTGTCGCCGTAAGAGTATTGATGCAGACGCCGGTCACCTTGCTTGGACCAGAATTGGCGAAGGTGGTGCAGTCCACGTCGGACGTCCTTGGTCATCGTAGATTGTCAGCACAGCTCGGTCTTTAGTGTCCGACTGGATGACGACAACAGGCACGCCGTTACCTCTCCGCTCGATTATGGGGAGCACACTCAGGCGGGCACACACATTACCCTTCTCGTCTTTCAGGATGATGTCTCTGGCTTCGACGGTGGTTACCCGCAGAACGGATGGCTCAACACGGTCGGGGGCTTTCGCCGCAATGAGAATCATGGAAATGCTGGAGACGAGAAGCACGATGGTTATGAGTCTCCAGCGGCGATTCGAGGCCTCTAGCATTTCTATGCGACCAGCCAGCTCTTGAAACTCGGTGATGGGGGATTTCATTTACTTGTTTCGACGCGGGGCAGTGTTTCAAGTGAGCGAGCCATAGTGGAATCTGGACTCGTTGGTATTCCTTAGTGCCCGATTTGTCGTGCAAATCGGAAACTTGGGTACCGGGACCCCACTTCGGCGGTAAGGGCGTTAATCAGGAGCTACACAGATTCTGTTCCGATTTAGAGTACACTTCGGCGTATGACGGAATTGGGAAAGGTCGATTGGTGGGATAGTGGCCGTCGCAGCCGCGCCACACTGTTGTGCGCCTTCTGCGTGGGTCTGGTTTTCTTGTTCGTTGTTCTATCCCCGAGCGGCTGGGTTGGATTGATCACAGGTTTGTTTATTGGTGGAGTGAACGTGTATTTCTCGCTCCACCCCGATACCCGATTCTATCCGGGACGCCTAGCAACTTCTCAGCCGATAGGGCCTGAACAGCATCCACGGATACTTTATCGAATCCTGTTCCCGGCAGCCGGGTCGTTTGTTATCTGGGATTCTATTCGGCAATTCCTTCATCACAGAGGCTAGGTTCGGTACCCACTTCTCCGATAACCGTTAATCAGGACTTGTTGGAGACGAATGCCCCTTGAATCTTCTGCGTACTACGCGGTATCCCTGCTGGAACAAGAAAAACATCGTCAACATGCAGAGGAGGAAAAGCGCAGGTCCCGACCACGCCACGTAGTCTATATCGACGACCAAGTGGCAGACCTTACAGCCTATCGAAATTGCGTTAGAAAATCCAAGCCAACCGCGAAATCCTTCGCAATGGGCTGACAATACACAACCCTCGCTCTGGCGTTCATTCCACCAGATATGGCCCTTATAACCACTTGCGATCCGAGTTCCCAGGTTCGCTGCGTTGTCACTCGTGCGCCGCGAGAACTGAGATTTTCTATGGAGGCTAGGTCGGTCAGGCGTGGATCGCGGACGGAAAGGATATGCACCAGTAATCGCGTGGCGGTGCGCGGCAGTTTCCGGCCTTCCAACATTCAACCTCATTTGGCCGGGCGACCCTATCTGAGGGTTAAGACTAATAGTTTTAGGCACGGGCCAGTCATCGTCAATCAGGTAGAAACCTGAATGCAGTTCCCGTGCGGTTCAAAGATTGCGATTCCGATTCAAGCGGGTTATCTGGCACAAGGCGTGATAGCTTCGACGGCGATACGGTTACTGGGCACATCAATTGTACCGATGACTTTCACTCTTTGGTTCACAAAATGATTGGCCATAGATGGGTTGTCAAGCCGAGCAGCCACTTTTTCCGAAGTGTTGGCCAACCAGAAAGAATCTCCCCACTTTTTAATCGTACCGAGAAACGTTTGGCTTTGCGTGTTGTTACTCCAATGATGAGAAGCAGTGTGAGCGGCTTCAAGAGTCAGAAACGCGCTTGCGAGTGGAATCACTGAGCGGTTCGGCATAAGCACGACCTTGGCGAGAGTTTGGCTGGGTTCAATGGTAATAGGAGCAATTGCGATTCCATGTACACAAGCAAATTAAAGCATGTCCTTTGAAGCGGTTTAGGAGGGTAGTGGGAAATAACGTGCGGAATCGGTGGGTAAGGATTCCCCGAGGAGCAAACTTTTGGAGGCTGGCAAGTCGGAGGTCCGCAATCATACAAACACCCGCTTTTTCCATCGGGTGAATTCCTCTGGCCCAGCTTTCAAAAGCTGACTTCTGCCTCATGCGCAGCTCTTAGGTTCGGGCATTTGAGAGTAAGTCCTGGTTTGTCGGGTAACCGGAGATGTGGTTTTGGGACGATTCCACTTCTACGATTTCGGCGTTTACCAGGCACTGGCAGGTCGAGTTGGCCAAAGACATGCCCCACAAACTCGTGAATCATTCCTTTCATTGCAGGCGATGTATCGTCAGGCGCGCCACCGAACGGATGCCCACGCGTTTGCCGTCCGCACTGCATGCTACACTCGCGGCGGCATCCACATGGGGAAACGCCGCAATCCTTTTTCCCGACGGAATCTCGAACACCTCCACCGTTCCGGCCCGCGCGGCAACAAACCTCCCCGAAGTCCCGCAGAATGCGCCCTCTTCCCAAGGCCGGACCAACGTGTACGTGTAGGTTCCACGCGAGCCTTCCAGTTCGTCCACAACGATACCCGTCATCCCGTCCGTGATGGTCGCCGCCTGCTCCTCGTCAAACATTGGGTTGGGAAAGTCCACGTCCCACGCACCATCCGGCGAACGATAAGTTTGCGGGTTTACGAACGTCAGCTTGTGTCCCGTCTTCGGGTCAACCACTTTGCCTCCGGAGCGGTTTGAATGAAACAAGATTTTGCCGTCTACAGTCACGTCTCCCCAGGAAAATCCTCCTCCGGGAAAACCCGTAGACTGCTGTGCAATTTTCTTCTTAGTCTGCCAGTCGTAGAGCGTCACCACACGCGGTCGCTCGGGCGGCCCTGTTTCCGAGTAAGCGCCAATCAGTCGCCCATCTCCCGAAATTGTTGCGTAGGGCCCATCTGGACGGTGGTCGCCGCCGAACCATTGAGCGGGAATCTCCTCTTGCCGTCCCGTCTCAACGTCCAGCCGCACGACGTAAGCCCGAGCCGTTTCCACGCCCCCGTTGAACGAAATCAGCGCGACGCGCGCGTCCGTCGTCGCCGAAAGGAACCAACTGTCTTTCTCTAGGTCCACGACATGCACAACAGCACCTGTTCTTGCATCGTACGTGACAACACGCACGCGGTAATGGCGTTCACCTTCTAGACTTCTCAACTGGAACTCGCGCAGCCACTGCCCATCCTTGCTGAAGAAGAGCGCATCTTTATACAGGCTCACTCCTTGCAAGGGTTCAACGTCTACCTCCTGCGCCGCGCCACGCGAAAGCACAACCAGAAACGCCGAAACTACAACAGCCCAGTCCCATCGGATTCGCATAATTCCCCCCAGGAGTCAGAGTGTTGGCGCGCCCAGAACATCGCCTTCCTGGCGTAATGCAGCTTGCTTGCCGTAGCCTCTTGATAGCGTCACGTGCAACTCTTTTTACATTCTGTAGTTGGAAGCCCCTCTGATTCGCTTTTGTGGTCGCCTCAACGAGCCGCTATCCGTGTCCTCATCAGGACACATTGCGTGTCCCGATGGCGGCCAAACTGTACTCTGTCCGACCTGCATCCTTGAGGGCAACTCCCGGTAAGTCGGGAAATCGGAAAGGTCCCGGCTAGTACTTGACCTTACCGGTTTCGGCGTTTACCGGGGACTAGGCGGGGAAGGTCGCTAGCGGATGACGTGTAGTTTTCCCGCAAGAGCCATTTGGTAGAGTTCCTCAGCCGTACTACATTTCTTATCACTCAGAAATTCCATCAAAAATGGGAATGGAACGCCCCAATATTCTTGGTGCTTGCTGTAGAACTCAGTGATTGGGTTCGCATAGTTGCTAACATTCAAAGTCGAATCCTTATACGTGTATCTCGAAAATCCATCCACCGCCGCAAGACAGCGCCCCGATGGTATTTCAGTGGGGTGCTGGTCGTCACCTAGCCGATGCGGCATCCCGACTTCAAACAATCTATCCGCCGCGTCGCATGCCCGATTGCGTGCCGCAAGGTATCCGTCGAGGTAACCATACACGTACCTATTCCTCTCTATCGGCGTCCATGACAACCATTCGCCGCCTCTCTCAATTTGTTCCGTATGAACTCTCTCAGACCGACAGGAAATCATAAGAAGAGCAACAGTCCCAATACCCACCAAATACTTTCTGATTGTGGCCATGTAGACCTCTGTTCCCTCAAGCCTCTCATACAGAAAGTCCCTTGGGGAATCTCCGTATCTTATTGAAAGTCAGGCACCGGGTTTCTCCACTTGGATGGACACCGCTAAACTTAATTTGTTTTCCGCGCATGGGCTTTATCTCAGTCAAATTAACGGACAAATTGTAAGTGCCTGATTAGTTGAGTTACCGGACAAGTACCCCAGTCCTTGGAGGCTGCCTAACCGGCGTTCAATACCGAGGGTCCTTACAGTTCTGTCCTTCCGAAAACGCGCTGGGTACACGTTCCAGACCTCAGATCTTGCCTCCTGCCCGCTTCGGAAACTTCCTAAAGTGTTCGTTTCGTTCTTTGAAATAGCGGTCAATCGCCTGTTTCGCCTCCGCCAACGAAGGGGACGGCAAACTCGAAAGCAAAGACTTCTTTGATGTCGAACACAACCCGCTAATCACGTTTCACTCCACAAAGATAACGCAAACTGGTCCGAATTCCGCCGAGATAGAAGGCAATTTCACGATTCGAGGCGTGACTAAAACAGAAAAGCTGACGTTGACCTTTACCGGCAAAGGGACAGGCGCGGGGGAAATCAAAGGGACGATGGCCTTCGACCGTAAGGACTATGGGATGAATAAAGGCATTCCGTTGGTAAAGATCGCAGACCGTGTCGAAGTGATAGTCGACCTCAAATTGAAGCGAACCAGCGGCCCTCCCCTGGTTTTTAAGGAATAAGCCTCAAGTGGAATAGAAAACAGCCGCTCAACGCGAGGTCACTCTAAACATGAATTCCATCGCCATCAGCCTGATTAAGTCCCGATTTGTCGGCTTACCGGACAAGTTCCCATGTGGGCTGCTTGGCTGGTAAGATTGGCCTAATGTTGAAACATCCAAATAGGCTTGCATCGGAAACGGTCGCTTGGGGCTATTTGATTGGTGAAGCGATTGCCGGTGCTGCGCTCTTGCTCCTCTGCGCCTACGAGATTTTCTTTCGCAAATAAGAGACAAACTCCTGATTTGTCGGCAAATCGGTAAGGTTCCGGCTAGTACTTGACCTTACCGGTTGATTCGGCGTTAATCAGGAGTTGAGTTTCGTTTCGCAGAACGGAGGATAGGGAGGATTATCAGCGGAACACGTCTAAAGCGATTTCCGCGACCCTGCGTCCAAAAAGAAGACCAACCAAGAATACGCCCGCCGCGATAAACAAACTGCTCGCGACAGTCAGTGCACCAGAAAAGACGCAGCCGACAAAGGCAACGAATGCGACCAAAATGGCCACGAGGATGTCGAGTTGTCGGTCAAAACTCATTAGACCATTGAGGCATCCTAAGACAGCTTTAACTCCTCTAAGACTTTTTCCATTCTGGCTTTCGCGGCGGGCATGTCGGGAACATTCAATGACTCTTCCATTCGGCGCAGAATGCCTTGGACAGCAGTAATGGCCTGCTCTTTAGACATGCGCTTTAACAATTCGTCTGTTGTCGGCTGGTAGGCTTCAATTTTCAGAGACACGCGTTTCATACACTCCCCCTTCCCGTGTGGTCGTGGATTTTCCTACCACGGTTCATGTCGAAAGTAATTTCAAGACGATACAACAAGACTGAGACAAATTCCTCTATTTCGGGTCAAGTCCTGGAGAGTCGGGAAACCGGAAAGGTTCCTCATAGTACCCGCCCCTATTAGATATGCCACGCAAGGCGGATGAGCACGAGAATCAAGAAGCCGCACACGGCCCCCAGCGCCATTGCGAACGCCGCGATTCTTCTCCCGTGCGTCGAATGCCGTCCACGGTAAGAAAACGCGAACCAGCCAAAGGCTAGGATTAGTGCAACAGAAATCGCATACGAATACGGCGAAGAAATCCAACCCGTATAAATTTCCTTGCGGTCGTGTTCTGACATGCCGGGCAGAGCTATGAACTGGAGGAAAGCCCAATTGAGTAGCGTCAGTACGAATATACCGACCGCAACTTGCCGAAATGAGAGGTTCTCCAATTTCACGTAACTGACCTCGCGTTAGAGAAACACACACCGAAAACAGAATCAAGGTTGGTCATGTCCCGATTTGTCGTGCTAACCGGTAACTTAGGTACTGGGACCAGCCTCTCTGATCTAGGGGTCAACGACCATGTACGCTTTCGACTGAGAATGTCTGACTATCCAGAAAATGGACAAACTGGTTTGTTCGATGTGTGTTGTTTCAAGAAAAAAGTCTGGTCCCTTGATAAATCCGGGATTGCTGTGTCAGCGTTTAAGTAGTGGCGCTCGAAATGGTGAGTCCTCAGGGCAGCCAGCCACTGCCACGTAGTGCTCTGGCGGCATTCAGAAAACCACTACCGTAAGACTGTTGCCTCTGCTAAGAGTGAGGAAGGGGAGCCGTTGTTTCCGCGCAAGTGGGACTCGGAATTTATCGACCTCCCCATTGTCAGAGACCAACATCAACCAACATTCAAAGCGGAGACGATGAGTTCCATCGTTCAGAACGCTACAGGACAGTTCCGGGTACTCTACGCTTTGCTTGGAGGGTCGGGGTTACGGATTGGCGAGGCATTAGGCCTTGAAGTCCAAAATATCTCAGATGACTGCCGAACACTTCACGTCCGGCAATCCGTTTGGGAAGGTGTGGCGCAAAAGCCTAAAACGCCTAGTGCTGTTCGGGATGTAGATGTCTGTCCCAGCTTGGCGTTGATGCTAAAAGGCCTCATCGGAGATCGAAAATCGGGTCTTCTATTTCGAAACGCGAAGGGGAAACCTTTAGCTCAGTCGAACGTATTGAGACGCGATCTTCACCCCATCTTGGACTTGCTCGGAGTTCCTAAAGCGGGATTCCATTCCTTCCGAAGATTCAGAGCTACACACCTGAGTAAGTCCCGAGTTCCTGAATCCTTGGTGAAATTCTGGATGGGACACGCCGAAAGCAATCAAACAGAAGAGTACGTGAAGATGTTGGATGAGGCTGTTTATCGTAAGGAAGTGGCGGACAGTGTGGGAATTGGATTCGAGTTTTTGCCGGAGAAAACTCCAATTGTCCGTAATGTCCGTAGAAAATTGATCAAACAGGAAATGGAAGATGCGGCATAAATGACTGATTGGGGAAGGATTAAAGTGGTGCGCCCTGGGTGATTCGAACACCCGACCTTCTGGTTCGTAGCCAGACGCTCTATCCAGCTGAGCTAAGGGCGCCTCGTGGAAGACGACTGATACAAAAATTGTAGCATACGAATGTCAGCGCTTCTACCCGTGCGGCGATGTCCTCACAAAGCTCCGGCTATGCTCTTCGGCTCCGCGCCACAGCAGCAGCACCAGCGCCACAATCGTCACAATCTCGAACCCCGCTAGCGCCCACTGGTAGCCAAAGTGCTCGCGCAACGCATACTCAATCGAGTTCGTTGGCGCCGCAAACAATATTCCCAACTGGTACGCCATCCCTGGCATTAACCCGCGCGCCGCGTCCGCCGCCAGTTCATTCAAGTGGACGGGAATCACGCCCCATGCTCCCTGCACGCCCATCTGCATGAATACGGTCGCCACAATCAGCACCGGTACGCTACCGCCGAACGCCCAAAACGGCATCACCAGCAGGCACAGCGCCAGCGCCGCCATCATTCCCTTGCGCCGTCCCAGTGATTGCGACAAAAATCCAAATATCACAGCGCCAATCACCGCGCCCACGTTGTAAATCATCGCGATATCCGCCACCCGCGACGCCGCCACCTTGTGAATCTCCTTCAAAAAGTCCGGATACAAATCCTGTGTGCCGTGCGAAAGGAACATCATGAACACCATCAGCACCACAAGGTACAAAAACCGTTTGTAATTCGCCGCCACTACGCGCAGCACGTCGCCCATGCTCCCCGCGCGATGATGTTGCCAAGCCTCCGATTCCGGTACCTTCGTGCGAATGTAGAGAGCCAGCAGCGCCGGCAGCGCCCCCAGCCAGAACATCGGCCGCCAGCCCCACGCGGGCAGCACAAAACGCGTCGCCACCGCCGCCAGCAAATACCCAATCGAATAGCCGCTCTGCAAAATTCCGCTCAGGATGCCGCGCCACCGAGTTGGCGCCGCCTCCATCGCCAGCGAAGCGCCCACGCCCCATTCCCCGCCCATGCCAATCCCAAACAGTGCCCGCAAAATCAGAAACACGGTGTAATTCGGTGCAAACCCGCACAGCAGCTCAATGATCGAGAAATAAATCACATTGGCCATCAACGGAATCCGGCGCCCATAGCGGTCCGCAAGCAAGCCAAAAATAAAAGCTCCTACAGGGCGCAGCGCCAGGGTAGCCGTTGTGGTGAAAATGATGGCTTTTTTCGAAACGCCAAAGTGGTGGGAGAGAGTGTCGTACAAAAACACGATCACAAAGAAATCAAACGCATCCAGCGTCCAGCCCAGGAAACCGGCCAGCAAGGCGTGGTGGGTGCCTTTTTTCAGCGGCGAATTTGCCATTTTACGAAATCTGCCATGCCCCGGGCTTTGGCATCAGGCGATACAATGCCACACCGCTTGCCGCGCACACCAGCCCCAAAAATATTCCCGGGCCCATCCGCCCAAAGCAAAACTGCCCAATGCTGAACAGCGCCGTGTAAACAAAAACGCATCCGATCAACCAGCTCAACAGATTGGTTCCCAGATCGCGAGTCGTTTCTTCGACGCCGCTGGCGCGCGCCACGGGTCGCCATCCACGCACATCGGGCCGCACTTTTCGATAAAATTCGAGCAGGGTTTGTTGAGGCTCGGCGGGAGTCATCAGCGTTACAATCAGCCAGACCAACGTGGTCACACCCGTTGTAGACAATGTCGTCTTTGCGAACACTACCGGATCGGAACCTTCAAACGGCCCCGGCCGCCCTGCGAGGCTCATCCACAAGGAATGGCTGTGCAAGGCCAGTGTTGTCACCAGAGCGGCCGCCATTGCCGAAATCTCACTCCAGGCATTCACCCGCCACCAATACCAGCGCAACAAATACACGCCGCCGGTTCCCGCGCCAAGTTCCAGCACAATCTTCCAGCCCTCGCTCACCGATTGCAGTTGCATGGACACCCACGCCGCCGCAACCACCAGGAAAATCGTCGCCAGCCGCGATGCGTTCACGTAGTGTTTTTCGCTGGCGCCTTTTCTTACAAAACGCCGGTAAAAATCCTCCACCAGATACGAACTTCCCCAATTCAACTGTGTCGCCACCGTGGACATAAACGCCGCCATGAATCCCGCAAGCAAAATTCCAAGCAGCGCATGAGGCGTGTGTCGCGTCGCAACCAGCATGTACCCGCGTTCCGGCTGCGCCAGTTCCGGATAGAGAACCGCCGCCGCCAGCGCGGTCAAGATCCACGGCCACGGCCGCAGCGCATAGTGCGCAAGATTGAACCACAGCACCGACAACAATCCATGCCGTTCGTCACGCGCACTGAAAATCCGTTGCGCAACATATCCTCCGCCGCCCGGTTCCGCGCCCGGATACCAGAAAGCCCACCACTGCACGGCCAGATGCACCACGAACGTGATCACGGGTAAGGTCCACAGCGCTTCCCCCGTCAGCCCGCGCGAAAAATCGGGTAACAACGCCGTAATATCGCTCGCGTGTGGACCAGCCAAACTCCGCTTCGCCGCCAACTTTTCCAGTAACTGCGGCATCCCGCCAACCGCATGCACGCCATACCAGCCCACAGCAATCACAATCGCCATCTTCAACACAAACTGAAACAAATCCGTCCAAAGCACACCCCACAACCCGCCCAGCGAAACGTAAATCCCCGTGAACGGCATCAGGAAAAACACGCAAATCGCTAGCGCTTTCGCATCACTGATCCCCAGCGAAGTGCTGATGATATTCACCATCGCCTTCGTCACCCAACCAAGGATCAGGCAGTTCATCAGCAAGCCGAGGTAAATCGCGCGAAATCCCCGCAAGAACGCAGCCGGCTTCCCGTGATACCGCATCTCCGCAAACTGCACGTCGGTGATCAGTCCGGACCGGCGCCACAATCGCGCAAACAGAAAAACCGTCATCATCCCCGACGGCAAAAAACTCCACCACAACCAGTTCCCTGCT
>Ga0210403_10003687_pt1 | contig 13385 bp, 20 predicted proteins | sample IncBWC19MmetaG_FD_150863 | JGI IMG/M metagenome (GOLD analysis project Ga0210403, IMG submission 150863) | Forest soil microbial communities from Barre Woods Harvard Forest LTER site, Petersham, Massachusetts, United States - Inc-BW-C-19-M | ecosystem: Environmental > Terrestrial > Soil >... | reverse complement strand
CCTCACTTGCATTTGCCGATTTTGGATTCAGCCGCTTCAAGCTGGTCTCGATCCGCGATCAGGTTTCCAATCAGAGCGTTCGTGTGTGCGGACAGAGTTTTCGGTAATGACAGGATGGCCGCTTGTTGCTTAACCATGATGGAGTTGTCACTCGCTATCGTCGCTTGTTGGGGTTTTGAGTGCTATGGCCTGTTTTCGTCAGCTATGGATTTCATCAACTATGGAGCAAAATAAAACGCTCGCCCAAAGGAACGAGCGTTGTTTGCCGAATCGCGGGCGTCGAGGCGTTTCTAGTCGTCGAATCGTTGAACCACGGAGAGGACCTTCCACTCACCGGTGATTTTTGTAAGCGTCATGTAATCCGTCCACCCGGGAGTGACTAGTTTGGCGGATGCGATGTTTCCCGCCACATCAAGCACAGTAATCTGTTCCGTGCGCTCTGCTTGCGTCAGGTGAGTGCCGTCCCCGCTCCGCGTGGACTGCACCAAATCCGCACGCGTTTGCTGCCTTACCGGAATGTTTCCATGAATCTTTTGCTTCAGGTAGCGAGGATGCAGCGTTTGTTCCATCCGGGCAGCGTTGCCGGTGTAATAGGCTTCGATGTAGTTCGTTACTGTGGAACGCACAGCCGACGCATCGTCGCCCGGAGTTTCTTTGTCTTGTGCATTGGTTGACAGGCCGAAAAAGAGCATTACGCTCAAGCCGAGGGCGAGGCGGTTCATGTTGGGTTGTCTCCGTGTCACGAAGGGATCGGACACCAGGATTATGTGGCCTTTGTATTCGTGAATGCAAGCACACCAAAGTCCATGTCGGGCTCGAACTTGCGAACAGACCATGGCTGCGCTTCTAGGGGGTGGGAGTGGGTTGTCGTAACATCCCCGTTACGCTCACCGACCCCAGCCGGGGGGTTTTGAGCGCAATCGCCTGTCTTCGACAACCATGTCGTTCGGTGTCACATCACCCGGGGGAAGGTGTGGAATGTTGAATACCGAACATGCTGTGGATTGTTGTCGCGCTCCAACTCTTCCGCAATTAACACGATCTCCTCTGATGAGCCATCGGACAGTGAAAAAGGGCGCACTTCTTCAAATTCCAGCAGTTCGAGGCGATAGTATCCCAAGGCAACCGCCACTTTGGCGCGGTACTCGGCTTCGCTGCGCGCTAGCGTCAGGAAGTTTATAAACGCCCCCTCGTTGACGGATAACAACTCGCACCCTTCACGCGGCGCGACTTCGACGACGGCGATCCACACTTGGGTCTGCTCGGACTTCTCTCCCATACCGCTAAAAGTATAGGCCAGAATGCCGTTAGCTCGGGGTTAGGGAACAGCCTCGTTTTCTAGGTGTCCGCACAACTGACGTAATATCTCTATTGCACTCAAAACCCTGATCCGTACTAGAATCCTCCCGATAGAGCATGGGCATTCTTAAGGAAATCCAAGAGTTAAGGGTAGTTGACTCACCAGCCGCTTCCCGAGAGTTGCAACGCAAACTTGAGATAGCAATATCTCGTGGTTGGGTCGAACAGATACCCGTGATGAAACCGCACCCCATGTCGCCAAATGAAACTTGGTATCGGGACAAGGAAACGGGACAGATATATTCGCTTGACCCTTTTGATGAGCGCCCCGGCTTGTGGAGGGAAGTTGATCCGAAGGACTTGATTGAACCCGATGATCCTGAGGAACGCGAGCCTGCGCCGAATGGTGAGGCCAGTGTCCCACCTCTAATACGTATTTTGTTCCTCAAGCACGAGATTTATGGACGTGAGGCCGATGATCTAATTCGCGCAATTTCACAGTTATGTAGTCAACGAGAATTGCAGGAATGGTGGGAGCGTGAAATATGGTCACAAAATGGTCAATTGGTCCTCATCAAGGCTCGGGCGCGCCTCGCCGAATTGGTGAAGCGTGCAAAGGAGGGTGGTTGGGAGATGCATCGATAGCCGATCAGGGTCCTGCTTCGGTTGTTGAAACATCTCCATAGCACTCATCATCGGATCAACGGGTGAAAGTCGCCCGGTAACAACCGCGTGGGACAACAGTGATCGCACACGGTGGGGCCCCCGGCCTTAGTCTGAGTGTGGAGTGGCTATGTAGGCCTCTACTGGGCCGCCTTGAGAGGCGAAGTAGCCTGCGACTTGGCCGTGATTATTTACGGCGTGCAGGCCTGAGATCACCGAGTTCGGATAATCAATCGACAGGAAATGCGAGCCGAAGTCTAGATATCCCTGCTGGAATGTGATTTGGTAATCGCCGGCTACGACACCAGAATTGTTGATTTGACTGGCTGTGCTGAAATTGCCTGCGACTGGAAACTGAATTGTTTTGAAACTGCCGTCCTTATTTCTGACGAAGCCAGCCACGCCCCCGCTGGTGTCCTGATAGAAGCCCGCGATTTCGCCTCTATCGTTGACGGACTGAGAGAAAGTGATTCCGGGAGCCGCCGACGAATCTTCAAATGTAGTGTTCTGGCCATTCTTCTGAAAGTAGCTGATGGCGCCGCACGCGGGGCCGGGGCATTGGGCACTTGCAAGACCTCCTAAGTCATACACTCCGGCGGTCTCTCCGGAATTGTTGACGCCGGTGAGCTGGGAATCGGGAGCACCGGGAAAATCGACGGTGACGTATGTGCCGGAGGGACTACGCCGGAATCCATGCAAGACGTTGAGAGAGTCCCTATAGGCGCCAACTATTACGCCGGAATTGTTGACCGAGAATGCGCTGGTCGCTGTGGCGCCGGGAGGCTGGATGGTGGTGAGGGTTCCGTGGTGCGTGCGGAGAAAGCCTTGATAGCCGACGCTGCTGTCGAAGTAGTCACCGACGGCATCGCCACGATCGTTCAGGCCGCGAGCCACGGAATATAGCGCGCCGGCGGGAGCGATGGATTTGAATTTGTAATTGAGGACGAGTGGATGGGCGCGCATCGTGACTGTGACGTCGGCGGGACCAGTCCGCGCGTTGATGGTGTCGATTACCTGATTCGTGCGGCTGTCAATTACCGAGACTGTGTTGTCCCCAAAATTGGCGACATAGACGCGGCCTCGTGGCGTTATCGCTAAGCTCCAGGGGGCGTTGCCTACCGTTATGAATCCGCTCAGCGTTTGGGATGCTACATCGATCACCGCGACAGTATTGGACCCGAAATCTGCGACATAAGCGTGCGCACCGTCTGGTGAAAAAGCGATGCCGCGGGGGTTCCCTCCAGCGGGAATAGTATTCACGATCGTATTCGTGTAGGTGTCGACAACGTCGATTACAGCGTCTCCTTGCGCACTCACCCACAGAAAACGGCCGCCGCTTGCAAACACCGAATGAAATGGGAACACTCCCACCGGAATGGTGGAGATCACTGTATTTGTCGCCGTGGCAATCACGCTCAGAGTAAAGGTGTATTGATTGGAAACGTAAGCGCGGGAACCATCGGGGGAAATTGTCACCCAGATCGGGTTCGCGCCCGCGCCCAGGGGGATCGTGGCGACTACGGTATTGGCGGCAGTCGCAATGACTGTGACGTCGTCAGAATTCTGATTGGCGACGTAGACGTATTGGCCGTTGGGTGTAAGCGCAAGACCGATGGGATTGAGTCCGACAGCGATCTCGGTAATCGGGACGTTTGTCGAAGTGTCGAATACGGAGACGCTGGAGGTTTCGTGATTGCTGACATAGAGCCTGGATCCATCGCGAGTGATGGCGATGCCGCCGTTCGAGCCGTGAGCCCAGGGCGCGGTGCCGAAGACAACGTCGTTGGCGGAGTTGATTTCTGTAATTCCGCCGGAGGTGCCTGGAACATAGACAAGAGCGGACCCATCGTCATCCTCCGAAGAGGTGGTCAAAGCTCTGGCTGAACTTGCACTGGAGAGTGCGAGGGCAACGCTTACTGCTAATACGGATGCTGTTGATTTGAGATTCATGGTCTCTCCTTTTCGCCTGGACTCTTCATCAGGCGAGTCAAACGTCTGTTTCACTCGACAGAGCGCGCCATCGGCGGATAGCACACCGATGGTCCCAATACGTCAAAATTGAGTTCGTAAATCCCAGTCCAGCGACAATCTGATGGCCCGTCGTGCGAATCGAGATGGGATTGATCCGCGCAGAGGAGAAGTGGAACTGGCGGTCCCGAGACGCCCTGGGGCGGAAGAATATTCCAATCGCAGTAAATGTCAAGACAATACTGAACAGGCAAAGCGTCGGAGTTGTCCCTGGGCCACGCGCGCAGTCGCTGCAAAATCTCCCCCGGCAGGGGTTCTGAGTGTAACCGCCTGGTTTCAACAGTCATGCCCTTCCCAGCGTAGAATGATGCCCGATCATGCGCTATCAACTGCGGTGGCTGCTTCCAGTCGCGGAAATTTTGGTATGTCTTGTAGCGCTGTGGCCAGCAAGAGGTCATTTTCTGGTTGGCCTGATGCTAGCGAAGTTGTTGCGCGCCCCAGCACAGCAGGGAACCGGTCAAGTCTCAGAGCCGCAGCGTGTCATTGATCTGCCAGAATTGACCCCGGAGAAACAGCGAGAAGTGGATGCTATATATGAAAAGGCGCTGCGGCGTATGAGGGTGCTGGTCGTGCTGAACTTCCCCGTTGCAGTTGCACAGGTGCCGTTCAGCCTCGTCACGAGACGGGAATGGGTTCCTCAAGGAATGCTTAAAGAGAGTTGGCGTGCCCTGATCTGGCCGTTGGTGGGGATAGTGTTTTGGTGGCTAACGGGAAGAGGAATTGAGGCTCTATCAGGCTCATTTCAGCGCACTATTTATCCGAGGCTCCACTGGATGGAAGTCACGTGGGCAGTTGTACTCGTCGTTGTCGGTATTGTGACGTTCATAGGTATTGTGACGAGCACTCCAGATGATCGGCGAGACAAAGACTTCATGGCGCTCATGTATGGTGGATTGCTCTGGGGAGTTCTTGCGGGATTGACCGTTACCGCCCGTTTCCGCCAGTGGCGAATCCGCAAGAGCAATTTAGCCGGGTCCGGTGGTTGACGAACAATCCCGATTACACTCAAATGTATGGTCCGCCGCCGAACTGCAAGAGGTTTGAAGTTGGTCGAAAGGATAGTCCGCGTAAATGTATCCGGCCTCTTAGTGGAGAATTGCTCTCCGGGCACTTGATGATGATCCGCACGTGTCGGTCCTTTTAAATCCCGCGGTCACTAGGGACGCGTTTGAGTGTTCAGGTTTTCCGGCACGCCGTTGGACTGTTCGTTCGTCTCCTTCTCTCCTCAGCAGACCTTGGTGGAATTGAATCTAACGTCCGTCGTCGTGGCGGTGGAAAAGTGGAAAGCGGTTTGTGCTTTCCAAGCGTAGCGTCTTTTCCACGGCCATCAAGCCACTGCTAGCTGCAGCAGTGGCTGATGGCGATAATCTTTGCCGCTGGACAGCACGGCCCAGGCGATGCGCGCCAGTTTATTGGCAATGGCCACCACCACCTTGTTGCGTGGAGCACGCTGGGCCAGACGATGCACCCACTGCCCGAATCCTGCCGTGTCGTACTTCACGCGAAATAGTACCGCGCGGGCACCGTGGATCAGCATGCGACGTAGATAGATGTTGCCGCGCTTGCTGATGCGGTACAGTTTCTGCTTGCCCCCGGTAGAGTATTGTCGTGGCACCACCCCAACCCAGGCCGCGAAGTCACGTCCCCGGCGAAAAGCAGCTCCGTTGCCGATGGCGGCCACGGTGGCGGTGGAGACCAGCGGGCCAAAGCCGGGAATTTGGCGCAGCCGCCGGCAACGCGCGTCGTCGTTACCGATGCGCTCGATCTCGTCTGTGATCGCCTTAATGTCGATCTCCGTTTGCTTCCACTCCAGCCACAGCCGATCCAGTAGCCAGCGCAAACCAGGGCTCAGGTTCTGCTCGGCATCTTCAATCACGGTGGGCAGGTTCTTGCGCAAGTGAATAGGCTGAGCCGCAAAGGTGATGCCTCGTTCCAGCAGGAATCCGCGGATCTCGTTGATCAGTGCCGTGCGACGCTGCATCAGTCGGTCGCGCACACGGTGCATGGCCTGCCAATCAAGTTGCTCCTGCGTTTTGATCTGCACAAAGCGCATGTTCTGCTTGGTCACGGCTTCGGCGATCGCTTCCGCATCGATGAAGTCGTTCTTGTTCGACTTGCGGTAAGGCTTCACAAACTGCGCCGGGATCAGTCGCACCTGGTGCCCTTGTTCTCGTAGTGCGGCTCCCATGAAGTGTGCTGCCGCACATGCCTCTAGTCCGATTAATGAGCCCGGCAGGTTCGCCGTGTAGGCTAGCAATTGCGAGCGTGAGAATTTCGTGCGCAGCAGAATCTTGTTGCGCTCTCCCAATGCAACCAGGTGAAAGGTAGTCTTACCCAGATCGATGCCAATGGATGCGATTTGCATGTGATGATCCTCCTGATGTAATACCGCCGAGCCAAATCCTACTCGGCGGCGGACCATCTCATTAATCCCCCAGATGGTTTTGAGTGTAACCGTCTGGTTACATCAGCTATCCTGATTCGGAGAGAAACTGTGCCGCAACTCATGACAATAAGGCGCGTCGTGCTTGGCCCGAATCATAGGCAACCAGCACGAGTCGGGGCCACTATTCACAGTGGAGGAACAACGAGACCAGTTCCCCCGTTTATCGCGCTGCAAATCGCTCGCTACCCCGGCGAGGAATCCTGTTACCTCTTTCACTTTGCCAAGGATGGAGAGGGCACTGACACGTTTCACGAGTCGCTCGAAGAAGCCTTGGACCATGCTGAACACTTGTATGGTGTCCGACAAACGGAATGGGCGGAGGTGAACGTCGTGTTCGGTTCTGATGAAGGCGCTGACAACAAACGTCAATGAGCGCTATCGCTTGTCTACATCAACTAAGAGCTACAATCTTGTTGCGTATTAAGCCATCGTCGCAGGCGAGAAGTTTCAATGCAGCGAAGGGCAAGGGACTGAGAGTATGGCCATCTCAATGAGCACGTCTGTTCTAGCCTTGAGCGGCGCTGGCTGGGGATTGGTGGGAGGGCTGTTGTTAACGTCGGCAGTAATAATGATAAGCGTTCACCAAGATTCAGGGCTGCGAGTTTGGATAGGCGCGTTTTTTGGGTTTTTCATGGCCATCGCGTTCGGCATCTCCGCTCTGGTTACGGCCATTCGGGCGAACCTTCGGGGTGGTGCTGCGATCTGCGCTGTGGTTCTCTGCTGCGAACTTTTGCTAATTCTGCGCTGGTTGCTTCGAAGAACTTCGGCGTAACTGTCATAACATCGCCATTGAACTCATCTTCCGAGTACTGACGAATCCGTCAAATTTGAATGGAAACGAAAGCAGTCGAAATTTGAGCGCAATCGCCTGCTTACGACAGTTGCCCTGCATTCAGAATCGAAATCTTGCTCGCTCATTGCTACGTGCGGGCAAGTCGCACGGGAAACGAACGGTTACAGAAGTAACTCTACTTCGTCCGCACATCGATGCATCGTACACGAACGAGCGTAGAATTCGGGCCGTAATGGAGGACGACCTCAACATGATCTTCCACGACGTTAGAGTCAATAACCGCCAAGAACTCGATGATTGGCTGAGAAGCAACATCCCCCCAGATCAAGCGATGGGTAGGGTCCGTGTAATTTGCCCGGACAAGACAGCCAAGGATTCGAGCCTCGTTTCGGAACTGCAGGCGCGAGGCTGGCAATTTTACATCCGAGAATGGGACTACGATTCTGAAGGTGATCCGCGAGCAATGTGTTACTGGCTAAACGGTCACCTAACGAGCGTGCACGGTTGTTTGGAACTGCTTGAGGAAAATGAAACCTTTGCCAAGGATAAAGTCTTTCAAATGGCTATGAAGCAAACCAAGGCAGCGATCCCAATTATGGGAGCGTTGTTCGCCAAGCTATCTTCGCACTGATGAAAAATCTGAAGAGAGTTGTCGATGTCCCTCTGGTCTGCGTCCATTGCGGAAATAGGGACTGGAGGGAATTCCGGTATCGTCCGGAAGGCCACACCGACATCGGTTTTCCTCGCAAGTTGTTCGGACTTTGCTTGAAGTGTGGACGGGCACATCTGTTTGAAGGTGGACAGTAGTCCGCTTGCGGCACGAAGGTCACTCAACGATGAGCCTTGAGCGATCATAACTGTAACAAAATCCCCATTACGCTCATCATGCCCCTGCCGGGGGTTTTGAGCGCTATCCTGCTTACAACAATCGTCGGCGAGAGTCTCAATAAAATGCGTTCAATCTTAGGAGTGAGAAGCTGCTTCGTTTTTCGTGTCTTCTTGGCCGCTGCTCTTCTTATTCAGGCACAGGAAGCGTTTTCGTGTTCCTTTGCTGTCGGTTACTTCTATCAAGTGACGCGATTGCGTGGCATCGTTGTTGGCACAGGAAATTATTGGTTTCTACTAGGCTATGGTTCTTATCCACGCTGGATAAGACAGCGGGTTAAAAGAGGGAACGCAAACCTGCGCCTCTACGATTATCGTTGGCCCGGCAGCATTCGGGAGCGCCACGCCATCGCAACGGTAAGGACAGATGAACGCGGACGATTCGATTTTGGCACCCTGCAAGAAGGCCACTACACGCTTGTGGTTGACTGGGCAGCCGAACACTCCGACCAGTTCGACGTAGAAATCAAGAAACTCCCTGCGGAGACTTCATCGGTGAAGATTGATGTTTCGCCTGTAGACCCCGATTGCACAGGCGGCCACGAATTCATCAGCTATTCGGAATCGCGTTAACTGGTGAAAAATCCGATTTCACTCTTCAACCGTGAGGAAAATAGTTTTCTTTTGGCTCACTTGTGTAATCGCCTGATTACAGAAACTGTCCCCAAAAACGTATGCGTCGGCATAATATGCGATGGAATGGCCATGATTGCCGATCTGAAAGAACCAATCACTCTGTCCCTGTCCAAGGCTGCTTGTCTCGTCCTGTTTGAACTTCTAACGGTGTCATATGAACAATGGCGCAAATCGAATCCCAATGATGATTCAGCGAGCCCAATGCTAGTTCCCGCGAATGAACATGCAGAGCGGATTGCGTTGTGGCAATTGGAAGGGGCGTTGGAGAGAACGCTCCCTGAACTGTTCGCAAGCAACTATCCAGAATTGCTGCGCGAGTCGAAGACGCTATTGGAAGATCGGGCGTGAGTGTAATCGCCGTTTTTGCCAGAAATGAGAACTGACGGTGTCTATACATGTATGAATGTTTTTGTCCTGGCGTTAATCGTGACGTTTACTCAAGTCGGTACGTACGCTGCGCCGGTTGTCGAAGAGGTCAGACTCGTTGCCTGTGCTTGCGAGATCGAGAACACTGTGTGCTTGACGAGTGAGCAGATGGCGCAACACGCCGTTCACGTTGAGATGGAACCTGACCGGATGGGCAACCACTCGAATTATGAAGGCGTCGCGGTTTTCCAAATCGGATTCGACGAGAAGGGCCGGGTCAAAGGGGCGGACGGAATATCAGGCCATCCACTTGGTGTTTCTCACCTGATGGCGGCGGTTTCAAAATGGAGATTTAGGCCCGTAATCGTGAAGGGCGCAAGAAAGGGGGCTTGCGGCAAACTCTTCATAAAATTCACGATGAAAGAGAACGTGCCCTCAGCCAAGGTCGTGAAGCAAGAGTAACTGTCGAAAAATCGCGATTTCACTCATTGACCCCGTTCCACCATTTGGCGTAAATACCTACGTGGCTCTGATCATCCAGTATCGTCGCCATCGTGTTCGGCCTTCTATGCATGGCGGGTGCATTATTTGGAAAGGGTGAAAGGGGCACTATTTCCTCCCGTGTGCGACGAGTAATGCTCTTCCTTGCAGGACTGGTCGCCATCTCGAGCGGAATCCTGCGATTCTATGAGTCTTTTATGGGCATGAGCATACGCGACCAATACCCAGCGACTGCACGCGCCGAGCACGGGGCGTGCGCTGAAGATGGCGAAGCAGTGGGATATCCACTCAAGGGCTGGGTTGGGTATACGAACACGGGTGAATCTGTGCCCGAGATGACGGTTCAGGCTCTCGTTAGCCCAGACAAGCCGCCAGTAGCCATGACAAAGACGGACACAGTCGGACGATTTTCCTTCCCGACTCTGAATCCCGGGCGGTACTACCTCAGAGCGGCCAAGATCATCGGTGGAGCGAAGATCACTGCCGACGATGTCGTAACCGTTAGCAGAGGAAAGATTGTGATTGCCTGCCTTGTCGCTGAAGCGGAGGCGAGTAAGCAATCGCCGCAACAATAGATTGGCGAAAAATCCCCATTGCGCGTTTTGACCTCAAGAAAGGCGAACAGACGGCGCAAACTTGTGACATCGCCTGTTAGCGACAGTTGGCCGGATGATAGGCTGTTCGCGGATGACAAAGCCGGAGTCATTTGACGGAATCTGGTGGTCTGTTGACGTTCCGACCAGATGGTATGCCCGGGCCGATAAAGAATGCGCTACATTTCAGCGAACGCCTTCTCTCGGGACCTTTCAGATCAGCTCGGCAAGGAAAGACAGCCCGATTACCGACTCTGATCTGGGGGAGTTCGCGAACGATCGCATACCCGAAGGGGCGCAGTTGGTGAATGTCATGTACGGCGATTTTTCGGGCTTTACAGCATGTTTTCAGAAGGACAATTTGATGTGGAGGGAATGGTGGCTCCGGGCGGGAAAACTGATGATCTACGCAACCTACAACGTCGCAGCGCATAGTGCGCAGGAGGCCGTGAACGAACAGGCTGACGTGGAAAAAATATTGGCAAGGCTAAAGCCCAAAGGCGATGCAGCGAACTGAGCCGCCTAACTGTTGAAAAATCTCGATATCACTCACTGACCCCGGCGGCGGGGTTCTGAGTGTAACCGCCTGATTTCGTCAGTTGACTTAGGTCAGTACTGATTGCTGCTGTGTAGATTCAAGTTCATTGTTTGACCCCGCGAGAAGGAAGAGTCCTATCGCAAGTAGGCCAAACGAGGAACACCAGAGGAAGTATCCAACTCCGAGATCAGACCTGTCTGGCACGTAGAACACGTACCACTGACAGTTAACGACAAAAGCCGCAGTTGCCACGAAAGCTGCAGCACGGCGGAGTCTACGTGATCCCCGCCACACAATCCACGGTGAGGCGAGCACAAACAACACGGTTGTTACGACTCCTGCCGCAGAGATCGCCGTACCGTACCATGGGTCGGCACTCTCAGCCCCGCAAGGTCGCAGCGCACAGGTTTGAGACAGAAAGACCTCCCATCCCGCAATGCTGTGGTCGAGCCTGCTACCGAGGAAACCCTTGATCGCCGGAAGGAACCATGAAGTCGCATGAAGCAACCATGCTGTCGCAATCACAACATACCGCTTCGTCATCATGGTGGCCTTTGAACGAAACGTTGCCACGACAAGTATATTCTTTGGCAGGTGCCGGGCGAGTAGGTTGTTGCAAAATCCCCATTTCACTCAAAATGCCCGTGCCGATTGACCCCACAGTAGTGCATCTGTGCGTGAGACGTCCGTAATTCGATTTGGGAACAAGCCTGTTTTATCCTCAATGCGTGATGAGCGACGATCGAGAAATCAATGCTTTGTTCGAAGAAATGATGCATGGACCAATTGAGGCACTCTCGTCCATCGTTTACGGCTACGACCGCATCGGACCAGGCGGCCAACAGGTTATTCGGGGGATGATCGAGCGCATTCGCCAACCCGCACACACAGATAGATTACAAATCAGAGAACGGAGGAACGCAGGGCATTTCGAGATGGTGATCGCTTATGCTTCGTGGAAACCAGATTGGTCGGCTGACGGTTTTCTGCCATTCATCATCGGTCGTCACGATTCGCGTCTGCAGCTGCTCGGATATGTCTTGCCCTTCAATCCTGTCATACCAATCCTCACTGCCGACGATCGGGAACACGCCTTCGCTCTGGCTAAATGTTGGGTTGCTTGGGTTCAATCGTACAAGAAGGCGCTCTCGAAGCCACAGTAATTGATGCTGCGCTGACCGCGCTTGATGCACACCGCTCACTGCATCCCTTGACTGGCGAAGAATCCCGATTTCGCTCAAAATGGCCTGGCAGGGATTCTGAGCGCTATGGCCTGTTAACAGCAACCTTGCGTGAAGGAAGACGACTGCCACTCCGACTTCCTCCGATTTTACCTCTTGCCAAGATGCCGGGGTCTAGAATTGATCCGTGTTGGCCCTCCATGGCTAAGAAACCTCCGCTGATCTCGGCCGAAATTCGCGCAAGACTAGAAGTGGAGCGGATTGCGCGTCTGGCTACACTGGGCGCCAATCGAAGGCCACACTTGATTCCTATCTGCTATGTCTGGGATGGCTCGGTCTTCTATTCCGCGATTGATCACAAGCCCAAGCGAGTAGCCGCGACCAGGTTGACGCGAATGAAGAACATTAGAGAGACGCCACATGTTGCATTGCTCGTCGATCAATACGATGAAGATTGGACGCGTCTGTGGTACGTGCTCGTGCGGGGAGAAGCGGCGTTGGTTTCTTCACCAGTGGAACGCAAGCGCGCTATTCAGCAGTTGCGAGCGAAGTATCCGCAGTATAACCAGAGCATGCTCCACGACGACGCTCCAGTGTTACGCATTACTCCGGTGCGCGTCGTCGCATGGGGCAACATCTAGACTCTGCATAAAACCAAGTCGGTGCAAACTACACGTCCATCATTCCACGCAGTTGTTCCAGCAAAGATAGCCAGCGATCGAGCGACTGGCCGCCGGGAGCAAAGGCCGGATCAAAAAAGACTTCGCTGGCCCCAATTTTTGCACAGGCCCTGACATCCTCACTGATCTGTTCCAGCGAACCAGAGAATATCGCCCTGTCTTTGCCCAACGGTTGGTCGGTGAGCCCCAAGCCCGCATGAACGACCATAGAGATAGCGGACGGATCGCGCCCCGCTTCCTTCGCCATTTGCTTAATGCTGCCGAACATTTCCGCCATGGCGGGAATGGGAAGGAAGACTGGATTCCATCCGTCGGCCATTCTTGCAAGGCGTTTGAGCGCTGCCGGGACGAATGCGCCGAGGTAAATCGGCGGATGCGGTTTCTGCACAGGCTTGGCGTCGATATAAGACTTGGGCACATTGAAAAACTTACCGTGAAACTCAACTGGATTCGTTGTCCAAATGGCTTTTAGCAGTGGCAGAAACTCATCGGCCAGAGCCCCTCGTTTCGTTATGTCGGCACCGGTTGCGTCCATCTCATCTTTATTCCAGCCCAGACCCAGTCCAACGCACAGCCGGCCATTGGAGAGAACATCAATGGTGGTCAGTCGGCGTGCCAGCATCACCGGGTTGTAGTAAGGCATGTCGAGGACGCTGGTGCCTAGCTTGATCTTTTTTGTTTGAGCGGCAACGTAAGTGAGCGAGTCAAGTGGATCGAGTGTGTGTCTGTAGACTTTAGGCAGCGATCCGTCCGGCGTCCCGGGATAGGGGGTTTGC
>Ga0210403_10003686_pt1 | contig 13386 bp, 9 predicted proteins | sample IncBWC19MmetaG_FD_150863 | JGI IMG/M metagenome (GOLD analysis project Ga0210403, IMG submission 150863) | Forest soil microbial communities from Barre Woods Harvard Forest LTER site, Petersham, Massachusetts, United States - Inc-BW-C-19-M | ecosystem: Environmental > Terrestrial > Soil >... | reverse complement strand
GCCCATCGACAGGCTGTAGAGCAGGAAGGAGTTCGGCGACTTCAGGGTCACCTTCACCGTCGACGGATCGACCACCTCGACCTTGTCGATGTCGGTGTAGAGCGACTTGGCCGGATTGGTCGAATCGGGGGCGAACAGGCGGTCGAGCGTGAATTTCACCACCGCGGCGTCGAGCGGTTCGCCGTCATGGAACTTCACGCCCTGGCGCAGCTTGAAGACGTATTCCTTGCCGTCCTCCGAGATGTTCCAGCTCTCGGCGAGACCGGGCGCGACGGCGCCGGTGCGATCGATGCGGCCGAGACTCTCGAAGATGCTGGGCGTCGTCACCTCGCGGATGGCGGCGGCGGCGTTCTTGGTCGGATCGAGCACCGGCGGCTCGAGCGACATGCCGATCACCAGTCGATCCTTGGCCTCGGCCCACGCCTCGGCGCCGAGCGCGGACATCGTCACGAGCGCGCCGGCGGCGCCGATGAGATGGCGACGGGAAAATGAGTTCACGGAACACCTCTGCTGCAGTTGGCTAGAAGTCTATCAGCGGCCGAACACGTCCCGCCAGCCACGCGCCGCACCCAGCGTGGCGGCATGGTAGACGCCGCGCGCCACGGCGCGGGCGAGACAATCCGCAGCAAGCGTGCCGAGTTCGGCCAACGCCAGCGGATCGCCGCCGAGATCGTGCCTGCCCGTGGCGATGGCGAACACCGTGTCGCCATCCTGCGGCGTATGCACGGGACGGATGGCGCGGGCGAGCCCGTCCTGCGCCATCACCGCCAGTCGCTTGGCGGACGCCTTGTCGAGCCGGGCGTTGGTCGCGACGACGGCGATGGTGGTGTTGGCGCGCGGATCGCTGCGCGCCGCATCGGCCGGATCATGGGTGAGGTCGGCCCGCGCATGCGACACCGACAGCGCAAGGCCGTGCGCTGGCGGCGGCAGGCCGCCGAACTCGGCCTGCTGCTCCAGCGCCCACGCCCAGAATTGCGGCATGTCGCCCATGGTCGTGTAGCCACGCGCATTCACCGCCACCAGCGCGCCGACCTGCAGGCCGCCGGCCGGATCGACGGCCGAGGCGCTGCCCAGCCCGCCCTTGAGATTGCCCGCTTTGGCGCCCAGCCCGGCGCCGGCGTTGCCGAGCGCGAAGGCGGCCGCGGCCTTGCCGGCCGCGGCATAGCCGAGCTCGCGATAAGGCGGCCAGTCCCAGTCCTTGTCGCCGCCATTCAGCAGGTCGAACAGGATGGCGGTGGGCACGATCGGCACGACGGCGCCGGCGACCGGCACGCCGCGACCGCGCTCTTTCAGCCAGCGCATCACGCCATCCGCGGCCGACAGGCCGAACGCCGATCCGCCGCTGAGGCAGATCGCATCGATCCGCTCGTTGCGGGCCGCGGGATCCAGCAGATCGGTCTCGCGCGTGCCCGGCGCGCCGCCGCGGACGTCGACCGACGCCACCGACGGGCTCTCGCACAGGACGACGCTGACGCCCGAGCGCAGGCGCTGGTCCTCGACGTTGCCGACCAGGACGCCGTCGACGTCGGTGATGAGATTGCGCGGACCAGGTTTCAGCATGATTGGCGAAGCATGGTCAGTCGAGCTGCAAGGTGAGCGCCTTGAGATACGCCGTCTCCGGCAGCCCCGGATGCACCGGATGATCGAGCGCGGCGCCCGAGCTCAACAGGATGCGGCCGCCACGACTGGCGTCGCGCAGGCCGCGGCGCACCTGTTCGGCGAACAACGGCGGATCGACGAGGTGCGAACAGGAGGCCACGAACAGGAAGCCGCCTCTCTCCACCAAAGGCGCCGCCAGCCGCACCAGCTTGCGGTAGCCCTGGGCGCCGGTCTTGAGGTCCTTGCGGCTTTTCACGAAGGCCGGCGGATCGCAGATCACGACGTCGAAGCGCTGGCCGGCGAGCTTCTCCATCGCATCGAACGCCTCGCTCTTCTCGAAGGAGACGATCTTGTCGACGCCGTTCAGATCGGCCGCCGCCTTGGCCGCGTTGAGCGCGGGCTGGGAACGGTCGACGCAGATCACCGACTTGGCGCCCTGCCGGGCGGCCAGCACGCCGAAGCCGCCGCTGTAGCTGTAGACATCGAGAACGCGCGCGTCATTCGCAAGCCCCGCCATGAAGCGGCGGTTGTCGCGCTGGTCGTAGAACCAGCCGGTCTTCTGGCCACCCGACAGGTCGGCCACGAAGCGCGCGCCGTTTTCGATCAGCTCGACGGTGCCCGAGGCGTCGCCCCTGGCGACCGTGACGTCGCGCTTCAGGCCCTCGAGCTCGCGCACCGGCGAATCGTTCTTGAGCACGATCGTCTTGGGCGAAAGCTCGGCCTCCAGAGCCTCGAGCAGCACCGGCGTCAGCTTCTCCATGCCGGCGGTATTGACCTGGACGACCAGCGCCTCGCCGAAGCGGTCGATGATGACGCCCGGCAGGCCGTCGGCCTCGGCATGGATCAGGCGATAGAAGGGAACGCCGATCAGCCGGTCGCGCAATGCCGTCGCCTGCGCCAGGCGCCGGCCGAGGAACAGCGCATCGACCGTGGCCTCGGGATTGGACGACAGCAGGCGACCCGCGATCAGGGAATGCGGATTGAAAGTGATGAGGCCCAGCGCCTCGCCGCCGGGCGCGCGCAAGGTCGCGAGCGAGCCCGGCGGCAGCGCCTTGGTCTCGGCGTCCATCAAGATCTCGTTGGAAAACGCCCACGGACTGCCGGCGCGAACGCGGCGATCCTCGCCGGCGCGCAGCAGCACCGTAGGCAGCTTCTTGTGAGCCAACCGCTTATTCTCCTTTGGCGACACCGTCGCGCCGCGGATCGGCGCCGCCTTCCCAGCCGTCGCCCGCCCGGCGCACGCCGGTCAGGCCGCCTTCATGCGAGCGGACTTGTACTTGATGTCCCAAGTCGCGCAAGGCGTCGGCTTCGTTGGCCAGGGGTGTGCCGGCTTCCAGCTCGGTCGCACCGTTCATGTTGATGATCCGCGGCAGGGCGATGGCGTCCTGCATGGACAGGTTCCAGTCGAGCAGGCCGATCACGGTTTGCAGCGTATCGCCGATGATGCGCGCACCCCCTGCCGAGCCGAGTGCCGCCACGAGCTTGTGGTCCTGGTCGAAGATCAGGGTAGGCGACATCGACGAACGCGGCCGCTTGCCGGGCTCGACCCGGTTGGCGACCAGCCTGCCGCCGATCTTGGGCAAAGCCGAGAAATCGGTCAGCTCGTTGTTCAGCAGGAAGCCGTGCAGCATGATCTGGGCGCCGAACGGCGCCTCGACGGTGGTGGTGAAGCTCACCGCGTTGCCCCAGCGATCGACGATGCTGATGTGGCTGGTGCCGCGTTCGACATAGCCCGGCGGCAGACCGGGGCCGACCAGGCCCATGCTGCTGTCGGACGAGATCAGCAGGCGACGTTCGCCGATATAGGCCGGCGAGAGCAGCCCGGCCACCGGCACCGACACGAACGCCGGATCGGCGACGTAGCGGTCGCGGTCGGCAAAGGCAAGCCGGCTCGCCTCGGCGATGAGATGCAGCGCCCGCAGGCTGTCGGGCGGATCGCGCCAGATGTCGAACGGCTCGATCAGCTGCAGCACCTGCAGGATGGCAATGCCGCCCGACGAGGGCGGCGGCGCGCCGCAGACGACCCAGACGCGATAGGGGCCGCACACCGCCTCGCGCTTGATCGGCCGGTAGCCGGCGAGATCCGAAAGCGACAGGGTACCGGGCCGCACATGATCATGCACGCGCGCCACCATCTCGACCGCGATGGCGCCCTGGTAGAAAGCCTGCACGCCTTGATCGGCGATCAGCTGCATGGTTTCGGCGAGCGCGGGATTGCTGACCCGCTCGCCGACTTTCTTGGGCGAGCTGTCGGCGTTGAAGTAGGTCGCGCGTATGTCCGGCTCGTTGCGCAACAGCGGCATGCGTTCGATCCACGCCGCGAGGCGCGGCGACACCGCAAAACCCTCGCGCGCGATGCCGACGGCCGGCTTGAACAACTCGTTCCAGGCAAGCTTGCCCTGTTCCTTGTGCGCGAGCTCCAGCATCGCCAGCGCCCCGGGCACGCCGACGGCGATGCCCGACGCCGTCGCCTCGCGGAAGCGGAGCGGGTTGCCGTTGCCATCGAGGAACATCGTGGGTGTGGCGCCGGCCGGCGCGGTTTCCCGTCCGTCATAGAACGTGATGGCGCCCGTCGCGCCGTTGTAATGCAGCATGAAGCCGCCGCCGCCCAGGCCCGACGCCTGCGGCTCGACGACGCCCAGCACCATCTGCACGGCGATCGCGGCATCCACGGCCGTGCCGCCGCGGCGCAATACATCAAGCCCCGCGTCGACCGCCAGCGGATGGGCGGCGGCCACCATGGACTGCGGCGCGGCCAGGCAGGCCGGGGCGCTGCCGGCGCCCAGCAGCAGCAGCAGCGCAACGGCCAGGAGCCGGCGCAGCCTCATGCGCGGCGGGCCACGATGAACAGGCGGCGGAAGGGAAACAGCGTGATGCCGTCGGCGCGCATCGGATAGGACTCGGCCAGCAGCTTGGCATAGGCGTCGTAGAAGGCTTCCCCCTCGGACTTGCTCAACGCCTCGAGGTAGGGCCGCAGGCCGGTGCCGGCGGTGTATTGCGCCACCGGGTCCTTGCCGGTGAGCGTCTGCTGGTAGATCGACTCCCAGACCTCGAGATCGGAGCACAGAGGCTTCAGCATGTCGTAGTAGCGCGCCGGCTCCCAGACCGAGCGGATGCCGCCCACCTTGGCGAGCTTGTCGCGCCACGGGCCGGCCTGGGCGGCCTGGCGCATCAGCGCGTGCGACGGCGCCTCGTGGTTGCGCGGCATCTGGATCGCGAGCTGGCCGCCCGAGGGCAGGAGCTTGAGCAGGCCCGGGAACAGGTCGATATGGCCTTCGACCCACTGGTAGGCGGCGTTGCTGTAGAGGATCGACGGCGGCAGGCCAGGCTTGAAATGCGCGAGATCGCCCTTGGTGAAGCTGACGCGCTTGTCGACCGTCTGGGTGCGCGCCTTGGCGAGCATCTCCTCGGATGAATCGATGCCGACGACCGGAGGCTCGGGAAAGCGCTCGGCGAGAATGCGCGTGATATTGCCGGCGCCGCAGCCAAGATCGTAGATCGCATGCCCTGGTCGCGCGGCGTTGGCCGGGTCGAGTCGGCCCATGAGGTCGAGCGCCGGCCGCACGCGGGCGTCGGCGAATTTGAGATAAAGATTGGCGTCCCAGATCGGGGCTTTCAGGTCGTTCACGGTCACTTCTCCTCGAACGCGGCGTCGACGGGCACGCGGTAGGCCATGGTGATCTTGTTGCCTTTCTGCGCCGCCAGGACGACGGCCATGAATTCCTCGTGCATCTCCTCGGTCATGCCCTTCTGCCGCGCCATCGTGCCGTGCGAGGCGATGCAATATTCGCACTGATTGGCGATGCTGACTGCGAGATAAACTAATTCCTTGGTGAGCGGATCGAGCTTGCCTGGGGCGAAGGCCGCCTTCATTTCCGCGGCGAAGGCCTCCATCACCGAGGGATGGCCCGCCAGCGCTTTCCAGACGTTGTTGATGGTGGCGGGATCGATGCCGCGTGCCCGGGCGATGCCGTCGACGACCGCCTTGGCGCGCGGGCTCATGTCCTTGTATTCGGTCAGCTTGGCCATGACTCACTCCATCTCCCCGCGAAGCCTAGCGGCGTCGGCGCACCTGCCGACAGGTATCGCACCGCAAACTTCGATTTTCGGGTTTCCGACCTTTCCGCCCTTTCCGCCCCCCGTGAGTTTTCGCCAACAGCGCAGGGGCGTCGCATCGCATGGCGGCACATACCGGGGGTTAGCGCAGTTTCCGCAACCCATTTGGGCCGATGGAAAAACTCTGGTGGCCGAAACCTTGGTCGCCGAACGGGGGCATCCACTATTGTCATCCTGAGCGAGGCGAAGAATCTCATCGCTGCTTGCCACGGGCATGAGATCCCTTCGGTTACGCTCAGGGCAGGCTTTCGCTTCGCTCAGAATGACGGACGAGAAAATGCACATGAATGCCGAATCCCCGTGTCGTGAAGGTCGGCAGACATACGCCACAACATTGCTCAGTTCTGTCAAGCGCCAAGCGTCATCGCCGGGCAGAATAATACCTGCGCACCGGCATAGAGGGCGCGACAGAGCGGGGGGAGCGTCGGCCGGACACCGCGAGTAGGGCCACGCTCGCCCCCGGTGACAGCAGAATGCTGTCAGCCCTCGCTGGCGCCCAAATCTTAGGTTCGCCGGCGCCGCGAGCCGCCTGATGCAGAAGCTCCGCGGATGGCGCTTCGTGACGGCCGCGAAACGGCGGCATTCTCGCGTCTGCCCACCTAACCCTTAAGATATCGCCGTTTCCAAGTCCCATGAGAGCACATGGAGTCTTGGCCACAGGGTAAGCCATCGTGCGACCTTTGCCTCGTAGACCGACCGTGTGATTTGCTTCTTGTTCGGCCTCACGATCAGGTCGAGCAGATCATCCAGCCCATACGGAGCAACGAGGCGGAGCTGGGTCATGGTCCGCTGAATTCCTATCGCGGTAGCCGTGGTTGGAAATGTCGAGATGGCATCTGCGGTCGAGACGTATGGCGGGATGGTCTGCCCGAACTTCGCTTCGAACCAAAGATGGACTCGGGCCTCGTTCTTGACGTCGATCCGTAGGGGCAGCTCGGCGAAGAGATCCCGAATCCGCCTTGAATGCCGTAGCTCGGCTTCTTCGGATAGATCGTCGGCGTCGAAATAGACAATGTCGACATCCGCAATCCCATGCGCAAGCGGCAGACCGAATGCATTGTTCCAAAATGTTTGTGCAAGAGCGCCTGCAACAAGCCAGCAATCGGGCAAACTTACGGCTGACCACCTGTCGAGAATGGGCGAAAGAATAGGGCTGCGAAGAGCCACCGTGTTGATCCGGGCGATCTGGTCTGCGGTGACAGGCGCGTTCATCCAAGGCTCCCTCAATATCAGACGCAATTATTGGATAGTTCTGGGCGCTCGCCCCGTAAAGTGATCCGCAGGGCTTACTCAGCAGCCAAGATGAGGCGGCGCACGGCGCCAGCGACGCCTCCGCGCGCTACGCCAACAAGCGCGCCGAGATGTGGGCTTCATGAAGGAATGGCTGAAGGCGGGCAGCCTGACCGACGACAACAAATTTATGGCCGACCTGAAGGCGGTCGCCTATGGCCACGACGCTTCGGCGCCATCCTGCTGGAGCGCAAGGACGATATATGCCTGCCCTGAGCGTAGTCGAACGACCGGCCACGATGCGGGGGGATTTGCCGATCCCTCCGCTCACGCCGCCGGCGGCCACTTTGACATTGGCTCGCCCCTCGCCGGGCCGGCAGGACCAAACCGGCCGTCTTCATAATCTGTGAAGCCCGGCGATTGTGATAGGACTTGCAAAGATTGCCCAACCGGACACCAATGCTTCACATCGAAATGCAGACTCGACCGGCCCATGCTGCATCACGCGGACCCGGCGATGACGAAGGGTCCGCAGATGGCTAGTTTCAGGAAATCCGTCACCGTCGTCGTGGTCGCGGCGCTGGTCGTGGCGGGGGGCGGCTATTTCTATCTCGACCAGAAATCGCGCACCGCGGCCGGCGCGGCGGCGGCTGCGAGCGGCCGGCCGGCCGTGCCGGTGATCGTGGCCCTGGCCGAAGCGCGCGACGTGCCGGTGTTCATCCGCGGCCTCGGCAACGTGCAGGCCTACAAGACGGTGGCCATCCGCTCGCGGGTCGAAGGCCAGATCGTCAAGATCTCCTTCGAGGAGGGCCAGGACGTCAAGGCAGGCGATCCGTTGTTCCAGATCGACCCCAGGCCGTTCAAGGCCATGCTCGACCAGGCCAACGCCAACCTCAAGAAGGACGAGGCCCAGCTCGAGGGCGCGCAGCTCGATCTCGAACGCTACGGCAAGCTGGTGCCGACCGGCTTCCAGTCCAAGCAGAGCTGGGACCAGCAGAAGGCCACCGTCGACGCGCTCAGGGCCTCGATCGAGGCCGACAAGGCGCAGATCGACACCGCCCAGCTCAACCTCGCCTATGCCGATATCCGCGCGCCGATCGACGGCCGCACCGGCCAACGTCTGGTCGATCTCGGCAACATGATCCAGGCCAACCAGAACACCACGCTGGTCACGATCACCCAGATCAAGCCGATCTTCGTCAACTTCACGATTCCGCAGTACGCCAACCACAATCTGCGCAAGAGCCAGGCGAAGCATCCGCTCACGGTCATCGTCTACAGCGCCGACGACACCTACAAGCTGGCCGAGGGCGAGCTCACCCTGGTCGACAATCAGATCGAAAGTCAGACCGGTACCTTGCGGCTGAAGGCCACCTTCGCCAACACCGACGAACAGCTGTGGCCGGGCGAATTCGTCAACGTGCGACTTGAGCTGGCGATGCGCAAGGACGCCGTCACCGTGCCGCAGCGCGTCGTCATGCAGGGCGCCAGCGGCACCTATGCCTATGTCGTGGGACCCGACAACACCGCCGAGCGCCGCACCATCGAGGTCGAGGCGACCCAGGACGGCTTCGCCGTGATCGGCAAGGGAATAGCGCTGGGCGAAAAGGTCGTGGTCGACGGCCAGTACCGCCTGTCCAACGGCAGCCCGGTGCGCATCGACCAGCCCGACGCCAAACCCGGGTCCGCGGCCGGCGATCCCGGGCGCAAGAGCTGACGCCATGAACGTCTCCGAGACCTACATCCGCCGACCGATCGCCACTTCCCTGATGATGCTCGGGCTCCTGGTGTTCGGGGCGGCCACCTACACCCTGTTGCCGGTTTCGGCGCTGCCCAACGTCGATTTCCCGACTATCACCGTGACGGCGACCTTACCCGGCGCCAGCCCGGAGACCATGGCGTCGTCGGTCGCCACGCCGCTCGAGCAGCAGTTCGCCGCCATCCCCGGCCTGGCGTCGATGAACTCGACCAGCGGGCTGGGCAGCACCGCGATCACTCTGCAGTTCGACCTCAACCGCAGCATCGACGGTGCCGCCACCGACGTGCAGACCGCCATCAATGCAGCCAGCGGCCTGTTGCCTAAGGACCTGCCCAACCCGCCGACCTACCGCAAGGTCAACCCTGCCGACCGGGCTGTGCTGATCTATGCCGTGTGGTCCGACGACCTGCCGATCTACAAGGTCGACGACTACGCCTTCGTGGTGCTGGCGCAGAAGCTCTCGGCGGTGAGCGGCGTGTCGCAGGTGCTGGTGGCCGGCCAGCAGGACTTCGCCGTGCGCGTGCAGACCAATCCCGTCGCCCTCGCCACCCGCGGCATCGGCATGGAGGACGTGCGCGCCGCGCTGGCCGGCGCCACCCTCAACCAGGCCAAGGGCAACCTGGAGGACGACGACCTGTCGGTGATGATCGACACCAATGATCAGCTGTTCAACGCCGAGGCCTACAAGAACATCATCATCGCCTATCGCAACGGCGCACCCGTCAAGCTCGCCGATGTCGCCCGCGTCATCGATGCCACCAAGTCGCCACGCACCGGCGCCTGGTTCAACGGCCGCCGCGCCGAGCTGTTGCTGATCTTCCGCCAGCCCGGCGCCAACACCGTGGAAATCGTCGACAAGATCAAGGCCATGATGCCGCGCCTGCTGGCCTCGATCCCGCAGAGCGTGCATGTCGACCTGATGTCGGACCGCTCCAAATCGATCCGCGATTCGGTGGCCGACGTGCAGTTCACCATGGCGCTCACCATCGGCCTGGTGATCCTGGCGATCTTCATCTTCCTGCGCCACCTGTGGGCGACCATCATCCCCTCGATCACCGTGCCGCTGTCGCTGGTCGGGACCTTCGGCATCATGTGGCTGTGCGGCTACAGCATCGACAACCTGTCGCTGATGGGTCTCACCATCGCCACCGGCTTCGTGGTCGACGATGCCATCGTGATGATCGAGAACATCGTGCGCTACATCGAGGAGGGCGAGAAGCCGCTCGACGCGGCGCTGAAAGGCGCCGGCCAGATCGGCTTCACCATCATCTCGATCACCTTCTCGCTGGTCGCCGTGTTCATTCCGCTGCTGTTCATGGGCGGCATCGTCGGCCGCCTGTTCCGCGAGTTCGCCGTGGTGGTGACCGTCGCAGTCTGCATGTCGGCCTTCGTGTCGCTCACGCTCACACCGGTGATGTGCGCCCAGTTCCTCAAGCGCCAGACCGGCCACAAGCGTGGCCGGCTCGACCAGATGTGCGAGGACGCCTTCGATGCCGTGCTGCGCGGCTACGACCGCGGCCTGAACTGGGTGTTCCGCCACCAGTTCGTGACCCTGATGTCGACCATCCTCCTGGTCTTCCTCACCGGCTACCTCTACGTCACGATTCCCAAGGGGTTCTTTCCCGAGCAGGATACCGGCTTCATCTTCGGCCAGGCCGAGGCGCGCCAGGACATCTCGTTTGCCGCCATGGCCGAGATCCAGAAGCGGCTGGCCGAGATCGTCACGAAGGATCCCGCCGTCTCGGGCGTGGTGGGCTTCGTGGGCGCCACCGGCGGCAACGCGGCGGAGAATACCGCCCGCATGTTCATCCAGCTGAAACCGTTCGCCGAACGTCCGGGCGATTCCGCCCAGAAGGTGATCCAGCGACTGCGGCCCAAGGTGGCGCAGGTGCCCGGCGTGCGCTACTTCATGCAGGCCGGCCAGGACATCAATGTCGGCGGCCGGCTCAGCAAGACCGAGTTCCAGTACACCATCACCTCGACCGATGCGGACGAGCTCAACCACTGGGCGCCGATCATCGAGGAGGCGATGGCCAAGCTGCCCGAGCTGCAGGACGTGACGTCGGACCAGCAGATCGCCTCGCCGCATGTCGCCATCCAGATCGATCGCGATTCGGCCTCCAAGCTCGGCCTCTCGCTCGCCCAGATCGACCAGACGCTCTACGACGCCTTCGGCCAGCGCCAGGTCAACACCATCTACACCTCGAGCACCCAGTACAAGGTGGTGCTGGAAGTCGAGCCCAGTTTCCAAAAGGATGCGACGGCGCTATCGCGCATCTACGTCAATGCGGCGAACGGCACCCAGGTGCCGCTCAGCACCGTGGCGCGCTTCGTCACCCGCATCGCCCCGCTGACGCTCAGCCATCAGGGGCAGTTCCCGGCCGTGACGATCTCCTTCAACCTGGCGCCCGGGGTGGCGTTGGGCCAGGCGGTCGAGAAGATCCAGCAGCTGGAAGCGGACCTCAAGACACCGATCACCCTCGACGGCTCCTTCCAGGGCACGGCGCAGGTCTTCCAGTCGTCGCTGAGCTCGACGCCCCTCCTGATTGCCGCCGCCATCCTCGCCGTCTACATCGTGCTCGGCATGCTCTACGAGAGCTATGTGCACCCAATCACCATCCTGTCGGCGCTGCCCTCGGCCGGCGTCGGCGCGCTCCTGATGCTGATGCTGTTCCACTACGATCTCAGCGTCATCGCCCTGATCGGCATCATCCTGCTGATCGGCATCGTCAAGAAGAACGCCATCATGATGATCGACTTCGCGCTGGAGGCGCAGCGCGAGCAGGGCAAGAGCCCGCTCGAGGCCATCCACGAGGCCTGCCTGCTGCGCTTCCGGCCGATCATGATGACGACCTTCGCCGCGATCGGCGGCGGCCTGCCGCTCGCCATCGGCCAGGGCGCGGGCTCCGAGCTGCGCCGGCCGCTCGGCATCGCCATCGTCGGCGGCCTGTTGGTGTCACAGTGGCTGACACTTTATACCACGCCGGTCATCTATCTCTATCTCGACCGCTTCGCGCACTGGATGTCCGGCAAGCGCCGCCGCCCGACCGGCGAGATCCCCGCGACGGTGCCCGCCATGGCCAAACCGCCGGCCGACGCCGGCACGCAGGCGGCTGACTGACGCGCAGGCGCGCCATGAGCGAGAGCCGCGCAGCGTGTCGGCGCTGCAGGACTGCCTGATGACCCGGGCGACCAACTGCGCCGAGATCGATCCGCCCACGCCGTGAGCCGCCGCCGGGCGCTTGCCCGGTGCGCCTGAAAATCGGCTAGAGTGGCCGGCATGGCAATCAACCGGAAGATGTTGTCCCGTGTGGCCGCCGCCGTCGTCCTGGTCGGCCTCGCTTGCGCCGGCACCTTCTTCGTGCAGTACAGGCACCGCCCCCAGGCGAGCGCGCCGGCCGCAGCCGAGGACGGCGTGGCGGTTATCACCGCCGTCGCCGAGGCGCAGGACGTGCCGCTGATCGTGCGCGGCATCGGCACGGTACAGGCCTACAACATGGCGGTCATCAAGACCCGCGTCGACGGCGCGATCGTCAAGGTGTCCTTCACCGAAGGCCAGGACGTCAAGGCGGGCGATCCGCTCTTCCAGATCGATCCGCGGCCGTTCCAGGCGGCGCTCGAACAGGCGCAGGCGTCCAAGCAGCGCAACGAGGCGCAGCTCGTCAGTGCCGAGCTCGACCTCTATCGCGACAGGACACTCAGCAAGGAGGGCTATCAGTCGCGCCAGAGCTTCGACGAGCAGACGGCGGTCGTGCGCGCGCTCAAAGGCTTGATCGCTGCCGACACGGCCGCGATCACGAACGCCACGCTCAATCTCGACTATGCCGACATCCGCGCGCCCTTCGACGGCCGTACCGGCACACGCCTGGTCGATATCGGCAACCTCGTGCAGGCGGCGCAGGCGACCAGCCTGGTCAGCATCACGCAGGTCAAGCCGATCTTCGTCACTTTCACGGTGCCGCAGAACGTCAACGACCAGGTGCGCGAGCGGCAGGCCGCGGCCCCGCTCGCCGCCATTGCGCTGGGCGACGATCCCAAGCTCGTGCTGGCGCGCGGCGAGGTCTCGGTCATCGACAATCAGATCGACACCACCACCGGCACGCTTCGACTGAAGGCCACCTTTCCGAACGCCGACCAGAAGCTGTGGCCGGGGCAGTTCGTCAACGTTCGCCTGGTGCTCGCCGAGCGCAAGGGCGTCACCACCGTGCCGCAACGGACGGTGATGCAGGGCCCGGGCGGCTACTTCGCCTATGTCGTGAAGCCCGACGGCACCGCTGAGCGGCGGACCCTCGAGCTCGGCGGCACCCAGGACGGCATCGCCGTCATCCTGCACGGCATTGCCCCCGGCGAGACGGTGGCTGTCGAGGGTCAGTACCGGCTGACCGACGGCGCGCGCGTGCAGATGGACCCGTCCTCGGCCGCCACTGCCGCCCCGCCGGGCCAGGCGCGGGCCGTCGTGAAGACCGACCCCGCGCCATGAGCCTCTCCGAGTGGTACATCCGCCGGCCGATCGCCACCTCGCTCCTGATGGCGGGCCTGCTGGTGCTGGGCGGCACGGCCTACACGCTACTGCCCGTCGCCGCCCTGCCCGACGCCGATTTCCCGACCATCTCGGTCGGCGCCAGCCTGCCGGGCGCCAGCCCGGAGACCATGGCGACCTCGGTCGCTACGCCGCTCGAGAT
>Ga0210403_10003685_pt1 | contig 13386 bp, 9 predicted proteins | sample IncBWC19MmetaG_FD_150863 | JGI IMG/M metagenome (GOLD analysis project Ga0210403, IMG submission 150863) | Forest soil microbial communities from Barre Woods Harvard Forest LTER site, Petersham, Massachusetts, United States - Inc-BW-C-19-M | ecosystem: Environmental > Terrestrial > Soil >... | reverse complement strand
CGGTCAGCCACATCGACCGTCTGGCCAGAAAGTCGCAGAGTAGTTTTTCGTTATCCTGCCTGATCGACTGCGCCAGCACGCTTTCCACATGATGGCCGACCGAAACCGCCAGCGCGAGGCTCTGCGGATTGAAGGTGCTCGCCGGACCCGATATGTCGACAATTCCAAGCAGCTCGCCGTCGCTCGGATCGTGAACCGGAACGGCGGCGCAGGTCCACCGCTGCACCTCGGTACAGAAGTGCTCGGCGCCGTGAATCTGAACCGGCTTCGATTCGGCGATGGCGGCGCCGATGGCGTTGGTGCCGATGTCGGCTTCGCTCCAGCGTCCGCCGTGCTCCAGATGAACCGTGCGGCCGGCATCGATGACCCGGGCATCTCCCTGGGTGTCGATAATCAATCCGGTGGGGTCGGTGAGGATCATGATGGAGTTGGCGTCGCTGAGGAACGTCTTTGAACTCTGCAGCGCGCAGCGGGCCGCATGGCGGAGCGAAGCGTTCCTGGAGCGGAGACGAAACAGTTCAGCGTCCGCGACAAGCGGCGCCCTCGCGCGATCGATCGTGACTCGGTGATTTCTGGATCGCTGCCACGATGCCGCGACCGACGATCTCAATTCGGAAGAAAGCGCGCCATGTTCGACGAATTTCTCCCACGCCGCCCGCACGTCCCGTTGGTCCATTCCGGCTCCTCCAACGTGTCGATGGCCGCAACTGAGAAGCCTCACGATCGAACATCCATTGCGGATTTCCGGTCGCGGAGCCCGCCATCACCAAGCAAACGCGACGTTCGATTCGCTCAAACGGAAGATCAGGATAAGAGCGATAATGTCTCGGGCGCATGCATCATGACGGGGGGGGCGGCCCACCAAACAATCCATTCAGCGTTCATTTCCCAGATTTTCCAGCGTTTCTCTGACGCCGCCGATAGATAAGCTTATACTTGTTGTCAGGTTGCGCAAAGCGGAACTGGGCGCGTTTCGGCCCGCGAGCGCGGCGATCGGGGAACCGTCCTCGACATGCGCCTGACCTGCGGGACCTTCGTGGCAGGTGAAGGCGAACTGCTCCCCGATATCGTCAGCGCTGCCGTACTGGCCGAAGACGGAAAGAGCCTTGCCCTTTTCTGCGTCAACCGAAATTTCGACCAAGCGATCGATGTCGAGATCAACCTGCTCAGATCGATTTCCATGCTGCCACCTTGACGGTCCGCAGCGGGGCTCTCCAAGCACGTGGAACGGGCAGGGAAGGCCGTCAAGCTCGCCTTCAAGGCGCACTCACATATGCTACGGCATGCCTGCGAGTTTGGGCTGGCCAATAACCCGCACCCTGCAAGCTTACCTCGGCCACAAAAATATCCAGCACACAACGGTCTACACGGCACCGATCGCAAGATCGGTTTAAGGATTTTCGGAGATAACAAAGCGACAACCATTTGTTGAGAAATCTTGCGTGCGTTATGCGTTGACCGAACTCCTTCTGCGAGGTGCGGTAAGCCTGTCGATCTGCGCTGTCGTGGCGGTGTTCATGGCAGGTCTGCTGTCAGTATTGGCTGAAAAGCTCCCAAAGGGACGCGGCGATACTGATCCGGTCTATACCGGCAGCATTCGCAAAGCAGGCGGCGACCCCTCCAAGGGCAAAAGCAACGGACATCGGTTAGCCACGGCCAAAGTGCCGTAGCACGAGTGGTCCAATTCCAACATTCGCATCCCGTTGCAGCGGTCACCTTTGCGAGTGTGGAGCTTTGGATTCGACGTTCGCTTACGAATTCGCCGCAAGCGGGGTAGCGAACGTCAAATCCGCTCCACTAGAACGACTCAGGGAGGGTCGACGCGCGCATGTCTTCCATAGAGCGGTGCGCTACGGCGGAAGCCGGGTGATAAGATGCAAGGCGCAGGATTGCGAATTGGTACCGGTGCGGCAACTGCGCTGTAGCGTGATGGGCGCTCTCGAATTTGTCGCTCGGCCCGATAGCACGCGTTCGATGTCGTCAGCATTGTGCCTATCTCAGCCTAAGGCACAGCCATTCCTGTTTGGAGCGATTTCCGGAACACGCGCCGACGCGGAATGAGGGCGCCGGAGAATCCGGTCCCATTCCGAGGGCCACGTCGTCGAACTGGATGACGGCTCGCGATGGCAGATTTCCCGGGCGACCTCGACCTCACTCTCGGCTGGAAGCCAGATACCGTCTCTCGGTCGTTCCCATCGACGATGAGGTCAGTTCTCACGCGCTCATGGGCGTCGGTGGAAAGGTGGCGAAAGTCGGCCGGTCAGGGAAGTGAAATCCATTCTCCCGCGCCGTTCGCAGATTGGGAGCGGCGCCCCATTCCGGCCCCTTGAAAATCCCTTGAGAACATCCATATAACATCCATATACCATCCAGAGGGATGGCAAGAACGGATGCTTTTATGGTCGATAATGTGCGCGAGCTGCGACCCAGGACCCCCGACACCGAGAAGATCACGATCAACCTTGGCTATGTCGACCTCGGTCACGTCGATCTCATGGTGCAGGAAGGGTTCTATTCGAACCGTACGGATTTCATCCGGACGGCCATCCGGAACCAGCTCGAACGGCATGCGGACGTCGTCAAGCAATCCACTGCCCGGAAGAGTCTTGACCTCGGGCTGCGAAATTACAGCCGCGAGGATCTTCAAGCAGCGCAGCGCGCTGGCGAGATGCTGCAGATCAATGTTCTGGGCCTGGCCACCATCGCCCAGGACGTCACTCCCGAGTTGGCCCGCGCCACCATCGCCTCGGTTTCGGTGCTGGGGGCCCTTCATGCCACTCCCGCGGTCAAGGCCGCTCTCGCCGACAGGATGAGGTGAAACAATGCTGAATCAAAACACAGTTCGCGAAGCAACCCGCCTCACGCGTGCCGGCCGACTGGTCGAGGCCACCGCGCTCCTGCAGCGCATGCTCCGCGGAGTATCTGACCCAGGACCGGCGTCCCGCAGCGCCGTCCCGACTCCGCTCGCGAGGCTTGAGCCGCCGACTATCGACGCAACGGCCCATGTCGTCGGGGCGGGCGAAAGTCGGCGGCCCGCGCATGCCGCCTCCGCTCAAGGACGCAAACGCCCCGCGCCGCTCGACGGCATGAGGGAGTTCTCGGGACTCGGCCTGCGAGGTCCGGCCCGGCGCGCTCCACCGCCCACGTCGGATATCGTGCCCGGTGGCACGACGTTCATCCAAGGCACCTTCGGCAACGCGGCGGGAAGCCGAACCTACAAGCTGTTCGTCCCGAGCCGCTCTCAGGGACAACAGCTTCCTCTGGTCGTCATGCTTCACGGCTGCACCCAGTCGCCGGACGATTTCGCCGCCGGCACCCGGATGAACTTCCTGGCGGAAGAGCAGAACTGCTTCGTGGTCTATCCCGAACAGCCGAGCGGAGCCAACCAGGCGAAATGCTGGAACTGGTTTCGCATAGGCGACCAGCAGCGGGACGGTGGCGAGCCCTCGCTGATTGCGGGCATCACCCGCCAGATCATGCGGGACTATTCGATTGATCCGAAGCGCGTCTACGTCGCGGGCTTGTCGGCCGGCGGCGCCGCCGCTGCCATCATGGGCGCGGCGTATCCCGATCTGTACGCAGCTGTCGGCATACATTCCGGTCTCGCCTGCGGCGCCGCCAGCGACCTTCCTTCCGCGTTCGTCGCGATGAGGCAGGGGAACGGGTCCGAAGCAATTGGGAAGAACAGCTCTCCCGTGCCGACTATCGTTTTCCATGGTGATCGTGACACCACGGTGCATCCCAATAACGGCGATCGGATTCTCGAACAGTCCGCCAAAGCGACGAGACAGACGACGAAGGTGCTTCGCGGACGAGTGCCCCACGGCCATGCCTATACCCGCACCATCCTTACCGACGGGGGCCGGCTGGCGATCTCCGAACACTGGAACATTCATGGTGCCGGTCACGCATGGTCGGGCGGCAGTCCCGCCGGCTCCTACACCGATCCGCGAGGTCCGGACGCGACTAGGGAAATGCTGCGTTTCTTTCTCGAGCATTCGCTCGGAGGGTAGCCGGCCTGACGTCGGTCCTCGAACACCTAGACTAGCCTGGGGCTATTTTCTTTGGGAACGGGGGCCTCTTGGTCGGCAAGCAAAAGCCCAACAAGTCCGATGTCAGGTGGGCAATCGCGTCCTTGCGGGAACGTCCGGTTGAACCCGCCGCGCAAAGCGGCCATTGGCCAAGACTGCAATGCAGTTAAAGATCGAATTTGCGCGTCGCAAGCTGGTGCTTCCGGCGGCGCTCACCGGGCTTTATTGACGGCACACAAATTCGTGAAGCTTTTTCGATGCCGAACACGCACCTCAAGAGCCACGCTACTCTTTGCACTCGAAAGTAAATGCGACGTCGGATACGTTTCGCAAGATACCTGTGAACCAAAGGACCAGAACATATGAATGGTACGAGGAAATCATTCGGTCGAATGGCGGGTATTCTTCTGTCGGGCGTGCTGACGATAGTCGGGATTCCGGCGGCAATTGGTCAGTTGGCTGGCTCCGGGCCTCCGGCGGTCGGCGTCATGGAGGCGGTCAAGCGACCGATCACCGAATCCAACGAGTTCCTGGGTCGGATTGAGGCCACCAATCGCGTCAGTGTCGTCGCGCGCGTGACGGCCTTTCTCGAGAAGCGAAATTTTGTCGAAGGCGCGGAGGTCAGGACCGGCGATCTGCTTTATCAACTGGAGCGCGGCCCGTTCGAGGCTGACCTCAAATCGAAGCAGGCGCAGGTCGCGCAGCTGCAGGCGACCCTCGTCAACGCCAAGCTGACGACCGATCGGGCGAGGACCCTGCTTGGCGGACCGGCCGGCCAGCAATCTACTTATGATGCTGCTCTCGCCAACCAGCAGAGCCTCGAAGCGCAGGTACAGGCCGCAGAGGCGCAGGTCGACCTGTCGAAGATCAATCTCGACTACACTGAGATTCGCTCGCCGATCGATGGCATGATTGGCCGCACCGCGGTCACCGAAGGCAATGTCGTGTCGCCAAGTTCGGGCGTGCTGACCACCATTGTCAGTCAGGACCCGATGTATGTCACGTTCCCGGTTCCCGTCCGTGAAGCGTTGACGCTGCGCGATCGTTATGCGGCACGCGGCGGTTTCAAGGCGGTCGTCATCAGAATTCGGTTAACGGACGGTCGCGTCTATGACCAGGTCGGCCAGTTGAATTTCGTCAACAATACGATCGCGCAGAATACCGACACCATCACGCTGCGCGGCACCATCCCCAACCCTCCCTTGCCAGATCTCTCGCCGCACCTCTCGCTGCGCGAACTCACCGACAATGAATTCGTGACCGTCCTGCTGGAGGGCGTGGATCCGGTCGAGGTTCTGGCCATTCCACGCTCCGCGGTGCTGTCGGATCAGCAGGGCGAATATGTCTACGTCGTCGGCGCTGACAACAAGGCCGAGCAGCGGCGGATCCAGCTTGGGCAATCGACTCCCACCATCGCCGCAGTGACGAGCGGCATTTCGCTCGGCGAAAAGGTGATTGTCGAAGGTCTGCAAAAGGTGCGGCCTGGCGAGGTCGTCGCGCCGGGGCCGGCGAGCGCGCTGATCCAGTCGAGCATGAATGCCAATCCGGAGGGTGGCAGCGCCCAGAAAAGCGGCGGGATCGGACCGAAGCCGGCGGGGGCGACCCCATGATTTCATCCGTCTTCGTCGATCGTCCGCGCCTTGCGATCGTGATTGCGTTCGTTATCACGATCGCTGGCGCGCTTGCGCTGCTGCAAATCCCGGTCGCGCAATTTCCCGATATCGTGCCGCCGCAGGTGACCGTCACCGCGAACTTCCCGGGCGCCTCCGCCGAAGTAGTGGAAACGAGCGTCGCTCAACCGCTCGAGGCCCAGGTCGTCGGCGTCGACAAGATGCTCTACATGAAGTCGACGAGCGGCAATGACGGCAGCTATACGTTGACCGTTTCGTTTGCGCTCGGCACGAATCCCGACATCAATACCGTCAACGTCAACAATCGGGTGCAAAGTGCGCTTGCGCAATTGCCGACGGAGGTGCAGGCGCAAGGCCTGGTCGTGCAAAAGAAATCCTCGGCCGTGCTGCAGTTCATCGTGCTCTACAGCAAGAACGGGGCGCAGGACCCGCTGTTCATCACCAACTACGCCATCATCAATGTGCTCGATGCGATTTCCCGTACCCCGGGCGTCGGCCAGGCAACGCTGTTTGCCAAGCTGAACTACTCGATGCGGATATGGTTTGACACGCAACGTCTGACCAGCCTCAACCTGGCGCCATCGGACGTGATCGCGGCCATTCGAGCCCAGAGCGTGCAGGCGCCGGTTGGGCGCATCGGCGCCCGGCCGATCGGCGATGACCAGCAGTTCCAGTTCAACGTGCAGACGCAGGGCCGGCTCACGACTTCGACCCAATTCGGCAACATCGTGCTGCGCGCCAATCCGGACGGTTCGGTGCTGCGGATCAATGATGTCGCCCGCGTCGAGATCGGCGCCCAGAACATGGACAGCGAGTCGCGGATCGACGGCAATCCCGGTGTACCCATCGGCATCTACCTCGCTCCCGGCGCCAATGCGGTGACCACGGCGAAAGCTGTGCAGGACACGCTTTCCAAATTGTCGGAGCGGTTTCCGCCGGGGCTGACCTATCTTGTGCAATACGATTCCACCACCTTTGTCACCGACACGATCAAGGAAGTGCTGAAGACACTGGGCGAGGCCTTCGTGCTGGTGGTGATCGTCGTGTTCCTGTTCCTCGGCAATTTGCGCGCCACTGTTATTCCGGCCGTCGCCGTTCCTGTCAGCCTGATCGGTGCCTTCGCGGTCCTGCTTGCGCTGGGTTATTCAGCGAACACGGTATCGCTGCTCGCGATGGTGCTCGCCATCGGCATCGTGGTCGATGACGCCATCGTGGTAGTCGAGAATGTCGAGCGCGTGATGGAGGAGGAGCCCGACCTCTCGCCGGCCGAAGCCACCAAGAAGGCGATGACGCAGATCACGGCACCCATCATCGCGATCTCGCTGGTGCTGCTGTCGGTGTTCGTTCCGATCGCCTTCATTCCGGGCATCTCGGGGACGCTGTTCCGCCAATTTGCCGTGACGATCAGCGCGGCGATGGTCATTTCGGCGCTGAACGCGCTGACGTTGTCGCCCGCCCTTTGCGCGGTGTTCCTGCGGCACGGCGGACCGCGCCGCGGCGTCATGGGACGCGTGCTCGGCGGCATCGATTGGGTGCGTGACCGTTACGCCGGCGGCGTGCGGCGGCTTTTGCGCATGGCCACGTTGTCGCTGGTTGCGGTGCTGGTCTTTGCCGGCGGCATCTTCGCCGTGTCGCGCCTGACGCCGACCGGCTTCCTGCCGGAGGAGGATCAGGGCGCGTTCTTCATTTCAGTGCAATTGCCCGATGGCGCGTCGGTGGCGCGCACCAGCGAGGTGACCAAGCAGGTGGAGGCGCTGCTGAAGAAGCAGCCGGCGATCGACCACGTCCTCTCGATCATCGGCTTCTCGCTGCTCGACGGCGGCAACGAGCCGAATTCGTCGTTCATAGTGGCACGCATGAAGCCATTCGCGGATCGCCCAACGGCTACAGGCTCGGTGCAGGCGGCCATTCGACAGACGTTCAGCGCGGGAGCGCAGATCCGCCAAGCCAACATTCTGCCGTTCAACTTGCCGCCGATCATCGGGCTATCGACCTCCGGCGGCTTCGAATACCAGCTTGATGCGCTGGAAGGCCAGGACCCGGCTGCGCTCGGCAGCGTCGTGAGCGGTATGATCAGCGCCGCCAACCGCGACCCACGGCTGACGCGTGTGTTCTCGACGTTTACCGCGACCAATCCGTCGATCTATCTCGACATAGACCGCGCCAAGGCCCAGGCGCTGGGGCTGAACATGAGCGACGTATTCACTGCGCTGCAGGCGACGCTCGGCGGCGTCTATGTCAACAACTTCAATCTGTTTGGCCGCACCTGGCAGGTCAATGTGCAGGGCGAGGCCGCCAACCGCGGCGACATCCCCGACATCTGGCAGATCTACGTGCGTAACGCCACTGGCGAGATGGTGCCGATCCGCTCCATCGCGAGCCTTCGGATCGTGACCGGACCGCAGGTCATCACCCGCTACAACAACTACCGCTCGGTGACCATCAACGGCGGGCCGGCGCCCGGCGTGTCGTCGGGCACGGCGATTGCGGCGATGGAAGAACTTTCCAGATCGACATTGCCGGCCGGCTATTCCTTCGAATGGACCGGCACCGCCTATCAGGAGCAGGCGGCCTCCGGCCAGACCGGAATCATCCTCGGGCTTGCGATCCTTTTCGCTTATCTGTTCCTGGTGGCGCTCTACGAGAGCTGGACCATCCCCGTACCGGTACTGCTCGCGGTCGCGGTCGGCGTGCTCGGCTCATATCTTGCGATCAAGGTCGCGGGCCTGAACCTCGACCTCTATGGCCAGATCGGTCTCGTGGTGTTGATCGCGCTTGCGGCCAAGAACGGCATCCTCATCGTCGAATTTGCCAAGGAGCAGCGCGAAGTTGGCATGTCGATTACCGAAGCCGCGGTGCTGGGATCGCAGATGCGCTTCCGCGCCGTGATGATGACCTCGGTCGCCTTTATCCTCGGCTTGGTACCGTTGGTCGTCGCAACCGGCGCCGCCGAGATCAGCCGCAGAGCGGTCGGCACTGCGGTATTCGGCGGCATGCTCGCCGCAAGTTCGATCGGCATTTTCCTGGTACCGATGCTTTATGTGACGTTCCAGCGATGGCGGGAAGCTGTGAAGAAGCGCTTCGGCGGGAAGCGCGAGTTGTCGCATTCTTCGACCCAACCACGATCGGAGTGAAGCACGGCAATCCCGGCATCTGAGCCCTATCTGCAGCAGTTCAAGCGAAGGCGGATCCGATATCGCCTGCGCCGCGTTCGCCAATTGGCGTCCGTTCATGCCAGGCATCACGACGTCGGTGAACAGCAGTTCGATCTCGGGATGCTCGCGAAGAAGGCGGAGCGCGACTTCGCCGTTTTCAGCCTGCAGCACGCTGTATCCAAGCCAATTCAGCGTCTCGGCGATGGCCGCCAAGACTATTGGCGATCATCTAAGTGTGGCTCTGCCAATATCCGTCCTAGCGGATGGATCAACCGTCAGCATTGCTGACGTGCCGCAGCAAGATCGGCAAAATCGAGACCTTGTGCTTTCGAAGGAAATGCGTGGCCGACTGGAAGAAATCGGGCTAAGCTTTGCGACGCTCGGTCGAAATCTACGACATCGAGCCAGATCATGATCAGCACGCCAATCGATATTGCTGCTACGGCTGCGGCGCGACATCCGTTCGCGCGGGCGGCGTTGGGACCATCAGACTGGAGCGCCACTTCCACACGTCACAACGGTCGACATCGTTCCACGCGGACCGCCGGCAGCCTATCGAGGAGACGGGATCAGAACCGGCGAACTTCAAATGGGAGGAAGGTCAATGGCTAACAACTTGAAAGGTGCATGTGACGGGATCTTGCAAAGGACCGTGACTGGCAAGCCCCGCGTACCCGGCGTGGTGGCGATGATCACCAGCCGCTCGGCCAATATCTATGAAGGCGCCGCCGGCGAGCGTCTTCTTGGCGGACAGGCAATGACCAGCGACACTGTGTTCGCCATCTACTCAACCACGAAAGCGATCACCGGCACGGCGGTTATGCAATGCGTCGAGGAAGGCAAGCTCGACCTGGACGCCCCTGCCAAAACTTACGTCCCCGACATCGGCAAGCTCGAAGTGCTCGACGGATTTGGCGCCGACGGCACGCCGAAGCTGCGGGCACCGAAACGAGACATCACCACCCGGATGCTGATGCTGCACACGGCCGGTTTCGGCTACGACTTCTTCAACGCCAGCTATTTCCGCCTCGCCCAGGAGCGCAGTCAGCCGAGCGTGATCACCTGCTCGAAGGCATCGCTGATGACACCGCTGCTGTTCGATCCTGGTGACAAATGGGAATATGGCAGCAACATCGATTGGTGCGGCCAGGTGGTCGAGAGCATCCGCGGCAAGCGCCTCGGCGAGGTGATGAAGGAGCGGATATTCGCGCCGCTCGGGATGGAGGACATCGCCTTCTCGCTGACTCCTTCGATGCGGGCGCGTCTCGCCGTCATCCATCAGCGCGGGGCCGACGGGTCGCTGACCCCGCTTCCCGATATGCAATTGCCGCCCGAACCGGAAGTCGACATGGGCGGCCACGGACTCCACGCCTCGATCGGCGAGTACATGAAATTCATCCGCATGTGGCTGAACGATGGAACCGGGCCGCATGGCCGGGTGCTCAAGAAGGAGACTGTCGAGGCCGCGGTACGCAACGGCCTGCAAGCGCACCAGACGGTCACGATGCTGCCCGGAGTCATTCCGGCCCTGTCGAACGATGCCGAGTTCTTCCCCGGCCTGAAGAAATCCTGGTCTTACACCTTCATGGTCAACGACGAGGATGCGCCGACCGGCAGGCCGGCCGGGGCGATCGGCTGGGCCGGTCTCCCCAACCTGTTCTTCTGGATCGACCGGAAGAACGGCTTCGGAGGATATTGGGCGACGCAGATCATGCCGTTCGGCGACCCGACTTCATTCGGTGGCTACCTGGAGTTCGAGACGACTGCCTATGCGACGGGTGAGGCGCGCGCGGCGGCGTAAGTATGCCGGGCAATTCAGCCGCAATCCGCCGCGGCGTCTCTCCGCGTCCGAATGATGCGAGCAATCCATGATCACGCTGCGCCGGCCGTGGCCGGCGCAGGGCGCAACGTGAGAATCGAGACGACGGCACAGGGAGCCTCCTTTGTGCCGACAAACAAATGCTCATTACGGGAGGCGTATCATGACGAACGCGCAAGGTAATTTGCCCAGAGCAAGAGTTAAAACCAGCTTCGATGCTGTCATCATCGGTGCCGGCTTTTCCGGCATGTACATGCTGCATTCGCTGCGCGACAAGCTCGACCTCGACGTCACCGTGTTCGAGGCCGGCGACGGCGTCGGCGGCACCTGGTACTGGAATCGCTACCCCGGCGCACGTTGCGATTCCGACAGTTACATCTACTGCTATACGTTCGACAAGAACCTGACGCAGGAGTGGAACTGGTCCGAGCGCTATCCCGAGCAGGACGAGATTCTGCGCTATCTCGAGCATTGCGCCGAGCGTTTCGACCTCAAGCCCGACATTCAATTCGGCAAACGAGTCGTCGAGGCCGTCTTTGACGACACCAACGAGGTTTGGACAGTGCTCACCGAGCAAGGCGACGTTGTCACGGCGCGCTTTGTCATCGCCGCGGTCGGCGCCCTTTCCACCGCCAACGTGCCACCGTTCAAGGGCCTCGAGACCTTCAAGGGCAAGTGCTACCACACCAGCCAATGGCCCCATGACGGCGTCGATTTCACCGCCAAGCGGGTCGGCGTCATCGGCACCGGTGCGACCGGCGTGCAGGCCATTCCGGAGATCGCTCAACAGGCCAAGCACCTGACCGTGTTCCAGCGCACGCCGACGTTCTGCGTGCCGGCGCGGAACGGCCGGGTCGACCCAGAGGTCACCCAGGCGCGCAAGACCGACTACGAGGCGATCCGTGAGCGCATCAAAAAATCGTTCTTCGGCTTTGAGCTCAATTTCATCCCGAAGTCGGTGCTCGAGACCACGCCGGAGGAACGCGAGCGGGAGTTCGACAGGATGTGGGACGCGGGCGGCTTCCCGTTCTGGCTGGCCAACTACCAGGACATGTTCTTCTCCAAGGAGGCAAACGACGTCATCGCCGACTACCTCAAGAGAAAAATTCGCGCAACCGTTAACGATCCGGTCGTCGCCGAAAAGCTCACCCCCAAGAATTATCCATATGGCACCAAGCGCCAGCCGCTGGACACCAACTACTTCGAAACCTTCAACAAGAAGAATGTGCTGCTGGTGGATGCGAGCACCGACGGGCCGATCGAGGAATTCACGCCGAATGGCATTCGCGCCGGCGGCAAGGAATACCCGCTCGACATTGTCGTGGTCGCCACCGGCTTCGACGCGCTGACCGGCTCGCTGAAGAAACTCGGCATCAAAGGCCGCGGCGGCAGGATGCTGGCTCAGGAGTGGGAGGACGGACCGCAGACCTATCTCGGCCTGGCAATAGCCGGCTACCCGAACCTGTTCACCATCACCGGCCCGCAGAGCCCCTCGGTGCTGTCAAACGTGCCGGTGTCGATCGAGCAGCACGTCGAGTGGATCACCGAATGCATCGCCCACATGCGCAGAAACAAGCTTACGACGATTGAGGCGACGGCGGAAGCGCAAGACGCATGGGGCACGCACGTCTCTGAAATCGTGAACGGGACGCTCCTGCCTGGCACCAACTCCTGGTACATGGGCGCCAACATCGCCGGCAAGGCGCGCCGTTTCCTGCCCTATCTCGGCCCGGAAGGCGTCGGCGGATATCGCAGGAAGTGCGCCGAGATCGCCGAAAAAGGCTACGAGGGCTTTGCGTTCTCGAACCGTGGTCAGGGTTGGACCGTGCCCTCGATTGCGGCCGAATAAATCTAACCATCCACGACGGGGAGCCGCGTCCAATGTCGCGGCTCCTGGCAATCGCCACGAAAAGCTCCTGACCAACTGCCTCACGGTAACGGGCCGTCAACCGGCCTGCGGTGAAGGGTCACGGTTTGGCATTGGCATGAGTCCTCCGCCGCAGCGCGGACGGCGCGACGGCTTCGTACAGCAGCGGCAAGCCAGCAATGCGGGCGATAATCTGCTGCATTGCATAAGGCCGCAATTGGCACTTTCAGGACCTGGCCCCATGGTCGGCAGCGGCCGATTATTGATTCTAATGCGGGCCCGACCGCGACACGGCGTTACTTCGGAGAATGGGCCACTAGCGAATGCAGAGGAGACCAGCATGACGATTTACATTTCTCAAGGTCGTTACACCGCCGCGGCCATCAAGGGGATGTCTGCGAAGCCGGAGGACCGTTCCGAGGCGGTCGCGGAGTTGTTCGCGGCCGCCGGTGCTCGACTGATCAGTTGGTATCTGACTTTGGGACCCTACGATTGGCTGATCATAGCGGAAGCACCGGATGAGCCCACGATGATTTCAGCGGTGCTTGCCGCCGCGGCTGGCGGAAGCCTTTCGGACATAACCACTACGGTGGCGCTCACGGCGAGTGACACGACGAAGGCCTTCCAGCGGGCAGGCGAGCTTACTCTGAAATTCAGATCGGCGGGCCGAGCCGATTACTACGGAGTAGGGATCGATTCGGGGCGCGAGATCGGCGAGGCTTGAACACCAAATTCTGACGACGGGGAGGAAGAGGACCACGTCGACGAACCGCCGGTCGTGCGCGAGCCGGACGAAGACTAGAGACTAGCCTGTAGTTGGCAGTCGGCGTATAGTATCTCCCATGAGTTGGGATGCGTAAGAGGTAGCGCTCCTCAAAAAACT
>Ga0210403_10003684_pt1 | contig 13387 bp, 15 predicted proteins | sample IncBWC19MmetaG_FD_150863 | JGI IMG/M metagenome (GOLD analysis project Ga0210403, IMG submission 150863) | Forest soil microbial communities from Barre Woods Harvard Forest LTER site, Petersham, Massachusetts, United States - Inc-BW-C-19-M | ecosystem: Environmental > Terrestrial > Soil >... | reverse complement strand
GTGATCTCGGAGAAAATGCGCAACGCCCGCTAATGTGCCTGCCCCAAGCACGAACCATCGTCCAGCAGACCAGAATCCCGGCGGGGGCGCGCCAGCGCCGGCGAAAAAGAAAACCAGAATCAGCAAGAGAAAGAATCTCTCCTCATAGTTCCAAATGGCAGCTAAGACAATCTCAAGAAAGATGAGCATTCCCAGGATGCTGGCATCGGAAGCGTAACCCGGGTAAAACAAAGCCACGGAGATCGCAAAGAGGCAACAGAGGGCGAATGCTATTGGGAGAAAGATGTTGGCCGCAGGTTTGCTCATGCTGAACATTCCCGCGCTCATTGATGGGTACGCCTATCATTCATTTCCATGAGCATAAGCCCCGCGTCTTATCTTTAACGCCGACTGATTTCGCACTTGGGTTTACTTCGCTGGTGCGCGAATTCCTTGGCGATCGCCGGCACGGAACCAACGCGCAGTCGGTGCATCCACTGTAAGAACTACTAGTGGCCGCACCCACCATTTCGGTGCGATCCTGATACTTCTTTGCGATTCCCCGTCGTTCATGAGTCCGCTAAGAAAAGCACAGCTTTGACGACACCTGGGAGCCAGTCGACTGAACACGCGCTGGCCGCGAGGTAAAATCCCAAGATCATGATCAAGAAACGTCGTGCCAAGGCCAATCCGAAATCAATTACTTCGAGGACGAAGTTTTCGTTGCTCGTGGCTCTCATGGTGTTGGGCGGCTGTACTGTGTATCTGATTCATCGGGAGTCCATCGCACACGCTGGGCATCCGCTTGCAACTTCCAATGCCGGATTTCTGGACACAGTGCCAAATCCGACGCCGGCGCCGAGAGCTGCACCTGACGGCATGGTCTGGCTGCCAGGCGGAGAATTCTCCATGGGCGCTGCGGACGCTCCTGACATGAACGATGTCGGCATGAAGGCCACAGAGGATTCGCGGCCCATCCACCGCGTGTACGTCGATGGCTTTTGGATAGACAAGACCGACGTCACCAACCAGCAATTCGAAGCGTTCGTGAAGGCGACGAGTTATGTCACGGTCGCGGAACGCAAGCCGAGAGCTGAAGACTATCCAGGCGCACCGCCGGAAAACCTGGTAGCGGGATCGATCGTTTTTTCTCCGCCAGACCATCCCGTCCCGCTGAACGATCACTTTCAATGGTGGAGCTACGTCCATGGAGCAAACTGGCGGCATCCGCTTGGTCCGGACAGCGACATCAAGGGCAAAGAAAACTACCCGGTCGTCCAAATCGCGTACGAGGACGCGTTGGCTTATGCGAAGTGGGCCGGGAAGAGGCTGCCCACGGAAGCAGAGTGGGAGTATGCCGCTCGCGGCGGATTAAGCGGAAAGCCCTACGTCTGGGGCGAAGAATTCCGACCCAACGGCAAATGGATGGCCAACACTCATCAGGGTACGTTCCCGGTGAAAGATACCGGTGAGGACGGGCACATAGGGATTGCTGCAGTCGCGCAATATCCGCCGAATGGATATGGCCTGTTCGACATGGCCGGGAACGTTTGGCAGTGGACCAGCGATTGGTATCGCCCCGACTATTACCAGCAACTGGCGGCCGCTGGAGGCGTGGCCCGCAATCCGCAAGGACCGGATTCCCCATTCGATCCAGCGGAGCCAACTGAGAAGAAGAAGGTTCATCGCGGCGGATCATTCCTCTGTACCGATCAATACTGCTCGCGCTACATGGTCGGGACGCGTGGCAAGGGCGAGATCAGCACCGGAACCAACCATCTCGGTTTCCGCTGTGTGACGACGGGAGACAAGCAGCAAGCGATGGGAGCAACAACCGATCTTGGCTCCTTGCAGGCGGCTAACACTTCCGGGAAATCGAATCCAGAGCGCTGAAGAAATCGAATATTCCCACGACTTTCAGGCGCCGTCCCGTTCACTCTGATCCAGCCTGAAGTGGCGACCAGGACGCCGTCCCTTAATATTCAAACGACCTTCGAAACCGTAATACGGTGGGTACGCGCGGCCTTCTTCAGTTCCGCGTAGTCACGGTCGTTCTGATCACTGTAGGCAAAGGCAAACTCGGTCAGAGCCTGGTCGAGTGCGTCGCTCTTGCCGACGTATCCGGCGATCTTAGCGGCGTCTCCCGACTTTGCGTGCGCCAGGGCCAGCGCCCAGCCGCACAATTCGCAGTATTCCCGGAAACCTTCGCGTGTCGTGCCCTCGGGATCAAACTCGTAGCTACCCTTCATGTCTCGCAGTTGGCGGACATAGAATTGCATCCCCTCCATGTGCCCCCAGCCTAACAAAATGTCAGGCGAGCCCTGGATCAGACGTTGTCCGGTGACCACGCGGAAGCCTTCATTCTGGAAAGATGGAACGTCGAGGTAGGGTGCGAGCACGGACTGCTGCGCCTCCTTGATCTGCAGGAAGAGCGGATCGCCTTCGTCTAAACCCCGCATGAGAACGACCCAACAACGAGTGCCCACACTGCCCACACCAACCACTTTTCGAGCTGCATCCAGCACTTGATATCGAGAAATCAGTTCTCTCCGGTCGGGAGGCAGAGAGGCAAGATATTGGTGCATAAAAATTCCCAAAGCCTCCCGAATGGGGGTTCCCTTCTGGGTCTTGGTCTCACGCACCACAAAAGGGGAAGACTCGATGATGCGCTGCTTGTCGTCGATCAGGTCCGTCATCTTTTCGAGGACTTGCAGGTGTGAGCCCTTTTTCGCCTTTTGGAGCATCTTTTCCAAACGGCTACGCAGCTTGGGAGCAACCATCGCGAGCAAATCCCTCTCTTTTATCGTGGCGTACCACGTAGCGAGATAACCCGTATGGGCATATTCGCGAATGTGCTTCCGATAGGAGCTTACGATGGTCCGGCTGAATGTCTCACAACTTTCTCGGTCACCTCCGAGGAAGCTTCCACCCACCGCCGCGCTCGCCACAAGACGCTTCAAGTCCCACTCCCAGGGGCCGGGAATGGTTTCATCAAAATCGTTGATGCCAAAAACCAGGTTGCGTTCCGCCGAGGCGAAGACACCAAAGTTGGACACATGCATGTCCCCGCATACCTGTACCTGAAGGCCAGTCACTGGCGATGGGCTGAGATCTTGCGCCATGATCGCCGCGCAGCCTCGAAGGAACGCAAAGGGCGATGCCAGCATGCGGGCGTAACGCACTGGGATCAGCAGTGGTAGCCTGGTCTTGGCCTGAGCCTCCAGGATCGCTACCGGGTCTTTACGTTTTGGAGAAGGTTTGTATTCCGCCAGGCTCTCCCGGGGGACGTTCGTCCGCAAAGCTTTGCCAGCGGCCATGCGGTCGGCGACGGACGGCCGCGCCGCAGTGAAGTGCTCAACCAGCTTGCCATCGCTCGGTACAACTTTGAGCGAAGCTAATGCCATGGATGCTGGTGGCACAAGCCCTCCAGTGTCTCTCATTCCCGCAGAAGATTGTTTTCCCATAGCGGATCGCAATCGACCCATTTAGAGCTTGGCAAACATATGTGGGAGCGGTGATAGCGAGAACTAGCAAAACTGATAGTTCGCCGACTGGTAGTACTAACAGTTCTAACCTTCTTTGACTCGTGGTTTTCTGGTCTTCTTGTTCGTCTCCCGCATGAGCACCTGGTCCCAGGTTGAGTTGGGAACGCGCCCGGGATCGCAGCCTCGATCCTCGTGCTACGACAAAGAATGGTCACTGGCCGACCTTTGAATAGATGGGAATCGCCGAAGAACAAGAGTTCCTAAATCAGAAGGGGGAAAGAACTGTGACGAACCATCGTGCTTTTCGATGCTGCCCAATAGTATTGGCCATTATTGTCATGGCCGCTCTTCCGGTAGGTCTTTTGGCGCAATCCAAGAAACCGAATATCCTCGTGATTTTCGGAGACGACATTGGGCAGGCAAATATCAGCCGTTACACCCACGGCGTGGTGGGCTACATGACGCCGAATATCGATCGCATCGGCGAAGAAGGCATGACCTTCACCGATTACTACGCCGAGAACAGTTGCACCGCGGGCCGTTCGTCGTTCATCACAGGACAATCTCCGATACGAACAGGTCTCACCAAAGTGGGGGCTCCTGGCGCGCCGGTCGGCCTCCAAAAGAGGGACATTACCATCGCGCAGGCGCTCAAGTCCCTGGGCTATGCGACCGGGCAGTTCGGCAAGAATCACCTCGGGGACCGCGACGAATATCTCCCGACCAATCACGGCTTCGACGAGTTCTACGGGAATCTTTATCACTTAAACGCCGAACAAGAGCCGGAGATGCCTTACTGGCCAAAAGATGATCCGACATTCCTAAAGCTCTACAACGTGCGCGGTGTCATCCATTCCTATGCTGGCGGAAAGGTCGAAGACACCGGGCCGCTGACCATGAAGCGCATGGAGACGATCGACGACGAAACCACAGATGCGGCGGTTGGCTTCATGACGAAGCAGGCAAGAGCAGGCACGCCCTTCTTTGTTTGGATGAATACCACGCGCATGCACATTTTCACGCACATCCGGCCGGAATTCCACGAGAAGAGCGGCATGCCGGGGAACGACTACGCCGACGGCATGTGGGAGCATGATCAGGACGTGGGCAAACTTCTGAAGGCGTTGGACGACCTCGGAGTGTCGAAGGACACCATTGTCATCTACAGCACGGACAACGGCCCCAACATGTTCAGTTGGCCCGACGCGGCGATGACTCCGTTCCGCAGCGAGAAAGATTCGAACTGGGAAGGCGCTTTCCGCGTGCCGGCCATGATCCGCTGGCCCGGTTACATCAAGGCGGGGGTTTGGTCTAATCAGATTGTTTCGGGACTCGACTGGTTCCCCACGCTACTGGCCGCTGCCGGCGATCCGACGGTCAAGGACAGGCTACTGAAGGGATGGGCAGCCACTTCCGGCGGTTATGCTTTTAAGGTGCATCTGGACGGTTACAACATCCTTCCTTATCTAGAAGGCAAAGAAGCCACCACGCCTCGCAAGAACTTTTTCTACTTCGACGACGATGGCATGCTGGTGGCTGCGCGGCACGAGAACTGGAAATATGTTTTTTGCGAACAGCGCGCCCCGGGCAATCTCAATATCTGGATGGAGCCATTTACATGCCTGCGGCTTCCGAAGCTGTACAACCTCCGCATGGATCCCTATGAACGCGCCGACATCACTTCCGATCAATACAACGATTGGCTCGTGCACAATGATTACCTGCTTATTCAGGGAATCATCGCCGCTACAGAGTTTATTGAGACCTTCAAGGAATATCCGCCGAGTCAAGCGCCAGCAAGTTTCACGGTCGACCCCGAAGCGGTTCTGAAGATCTTGCGGCGTCAACAGGCGGCATTAGGAAAGGACTGAGCACAGGCAACCCCTTCACATTATTCTGGTGTCACGGGGCCGGATAAGCCGCTCTTCGACAAGACCTGGACGATGAAAGACATCGAGAAGTCCAGCTGACACGAATAACTCAACGGATTGGAGTGTGCTAATGACTCGCTGAAAATATCAAATTCAGGTCGCTTTCATTTTAGCGATCACGTTGGCGTCTTTTACAGGATGCAATAGCACGGAGACCCCGGCTCCTCCTTCCGCTATTTCTGCGAAGACTCCAGCTCAGGCGCCGGAACCCTCGGTCTGCACTGACTGCATTCCGATGACCGTCGAAAACTTTCCCCGCGCTGAAACTGACCTTTACTTTGACACAGCGGTCAAACAAGCAGGAGGGGTAGGCAAGTTTCATTACTTTAGCGAGGTCATGCCGGTCGACAAGCAGACAGTCGTTCGGGCAAACCGCGACACGCTGTACTCGGCTGCAACTGGCTGCCCGCGCCGGATGGCCCGTTTTATGCGATCTTGCGGATCTACATGCCTGAGCCAGAGGTAGTGAACGGCACATGGAAGAAGCCGCAAATGCACCCGGTGACTGGGAATTAGCTATTTTTGACCAACCGATTTATGACTTCATGGCTGGCTCGTCGTCGCGGCAGGAGCCACGCCAGCGGCTGGGTCGAGTGCTCCTCCGCAGTAGGGGCAGAATTTGTTGTTGGGGTTCACGCTGCGTTGACAGTGGGGGCACGTGGGCTGCAAACGGTTCTGGCAGCGGGGACAGAAGCTGAAGCCCGGCTCGACCTCGGCATCGCATTGCGGACAATGGGCGGTGCGCGGTTTGCGCAAGACAAAATAGAGGACGATCCCGAGCCCGTTGGGGACAAAGATTGCCATGAGCGTCCACAGCACACGGCTCATCCCACGCCGCCCCGAGTCCTGGTTGATGTAACCAATCAGTACGGCGTAGCAGCCGAGTACTGTTCCCGCGAGGACTCCCAGCAGAAACCGAACCACAAGCCGAGGCGCATTGTGATCCCTGCCCACGATGGTCACAAAAAGCACAGCCACTATCAGCAAGATCGAGGTAAATAGGTAGTATGCCCAAGGCGCAAAGACGCGTATCTCGTCTCTGGATCGCGTGGAAGTTTGATTTGTGAATGTCATCTCAAGTCTCCAGACTCCGTACCTCGCTCCAGCAAGAATTTCTTTTTCGGCTCGATCAGCCAGTGTAAGAACCCGTGTGGTCTGCCAGGTGCTTATCCTTGGCCAGCAGCAGTATTCCGACCAGCAGGGCTGGCATCACGCAGAAGACCAGAAAACCCACTTGCCAGACCGATGACGCTAACCGTGCGCGCGTGCCTAACCATTCGAAGCCGCGCCACAAAGCAACTGTGCTGAGCAGCGCGCACAGAGTTACGGCTGTACAGCTGACCGAGACCAGCCACCGGCGTTCTCTCTGGCGCTGTAATTCCAAAGCGCGGCGGCGCACTCTCATCTGCGTCGTCGAGACCAGGCTGCGCTCGGCGGCGATTGGGATCGCGCGCAACCCGCGAATCGTCTCTCCGACGTTCTCAGCGAATGCGCGGCACGATGCACAAGTTTCCAAATGCGCTGCTAACCACGCGTTCGACGATGGTTGGTCGGAAATCCGATCGGCGGGGGAAAGCTCCTGGGACCCGGCTAACGCAATCAGTTTCCGTGCTCGTTCATGCGCATCTGTATTCACAGCGCCGCTCCTTTTAACCACGGTTCGAGTGCGCTCAGACCGCGGTAGATCCTGGATTTCACAGTTCCCAACGGCACGCGTGCCACGCTCGCGATCTCTTCGAGAGACATGCCCTCGTGAAATCGAAGCACAAGTGCTTCACGGTACTCCGCGGGGAGATGCTGCATGCCGGCCGCGATGTGCTCGTTTTGCTCACGCTGCAGAGTCGTATCGAAAGCCGACGCCTGTCCGGTCGCAGGCACATCGAAAGCCGCTTCGCCGTCATTCAGCAGACCGTCCAGGCTGGCGGGTTGTTTACGGCGCATATGATCGATCACAAGGTTGCGCGCTACGGCGAAAAGCCATGTGCCGAATGCGTACTTGTCGTTGAACTGGTGCCCGCGTTCGAGCACGCGGATCCATGTTTCCTGGAAGAGGTCCTCGGCTAATTCGCGGCGTCCGGTCAAGCACATGAGGTAGCGGAGAAGGCGATGCTGGTATCGCTCGATCAGTCGGTCGAGCAAATCCGGATCTCGACGTCGAAGTCCACGGGCAATCTCGGTGCTCTCTTGCGCCATCGAACTCCCGAAATATAAGGCGGTCGCGTTCATACTACTGATACATACGGGGAGAAGGCGAGAAAAGACGCAAGCGCCCGAGAGCTGAACGCAAACTGGCGCAGGAGGCTGCAGAGGCGGCCAATCGTGTAATATCGACCATGACGCCGCCAAGTTCGTGTTGCCCACCTGGTCCGGCGACCAAACGAACGAAACTCTTTAACCAGAGATTGTCCCGTCCGCGTTCATCATGCGATGCTCAAACTCTTGAGGCAATTTCTCTTCGATAGCCTTGGCGCAGAAAGACGCTACTAGGGCACGATCCTCCGAATGAATGTGATCCGGCCAAAACGTGCGTTCGGCCATCCATTGACCAACCGGGTAACCGAGGAGGACTTTCGCTTCCTGGTTCACATAGCTGAACTGCGATGTCTGAATGTTCCTGCGCCAGAGAATACCTTGAGCCGATTCGACCAACTGGCGGTAGCGTTGCTCACTCGATTCCAGGTCACGTGCCTGAGCGGAGAATCGGCGATCGATGCGGGAAGTCAGTATCGCCAAGTTGAGTACCATGAAAGCGACGATAGTAATCCCCGCAGTGCCGATGGACGAAACATCGATTTGCATGAGTCAATTCGGGAGCTACAGCGGAGGCCGTGAAAGTGGCGGCGGCCATGCCCGTGTAATGCATCACCGGAATTGCCGCGCCCATCACCAGAGCGCTGGCGATCTTTTGCCGCCCCAAGGCTTGTGGCTCGTGCCGAAAATGAAAAGTCAACCACAGCGCAACCAGACAAATCACGGCCGCCAGTACGACGGACAAAATCACAAGCCTGAACGAATAAGTACACATCGCAGGCATCCGCATTGCCGCCAATCCGATATAGTGCACGGCTGCGATGCCGCTACCCATTGCCACGCTGCCAATCAGTGCTTGAAACCACAACATGCGGGGACGGCTGACCACAAATAGGGCAACACCAGAGGCAAAAACAGCCGCAAGGAGAGAAAGCAACACTGTGGGCCAGTCGTAGAGAATGCGGAAAGAAAGGCTGAAGGCGAGCATGCCGATGTAGTGCATCGACCAGATGCCGATACCCATCGCGGTGGCGCCACCAGTTAGCCATGCCAACCTACACGACCGTGCGCTGCGGTAACCCGCGCCGCAAGATCAAGCGCGGCATAAGAGGCTAACACAGCAATCAGCACGGACACCGATACCAGACGGTAATCGTAAGAGCTGCAGGTTGGAAGATAGTGCACTTACACGCTTCGGAGGTTTCAGTAACGCACCAGCCCTAAACCGGGTAGACCTTCGATTGTCTCGGACTCGGCACTCACGGCGGCTAGCTGTCGCAAAATCCCCATTACGCTCAAAACTCCCTCAATGAGCGCTATGGCTGTCAACGACAGTTGACTTCCGGTTTGCTCGTCATACGCGAGCTGTCGGGAGTCTTGGTTCATCTCCTTGAGTCTTGCGACCCAGCTTCCTGCCCTGCTACGATCTGTTAACTCGCGATGCCCAGAAGAGGGCCTTTCTGTTCACACCGAGGTAGCGTATGGCCAGCACACAAACTGTGCCCGCTTTATCCGTTTCCCAGTCTTCAGTGTGGCTACGATGGGTAGAGAAGTATTTCTATCTCTGTATGTCCCTGCTAATCGCGGCAGTCGTTCTTTATGGATTCAGCGGCACCGTTGGAAATAAGCTCATTCAAGCTAACCCGCGACGACCGATTCTGCTCTGGGTTCATGCGGTCCTTTTCTCCAGTTGGGTCGCTTTTTACATCTTGCAGTCGGTGCTGGTGCGAATCCGGAAAGTCAAACTCCATCGAACTTTCGGCTGGGCCGGCGCCGCACTCGGTACGTCTATGGTCGTGATTGGGTTCTGGGTGGCGGTGGTAATGGCGCGGTTCGATACCATCCGCTTGCATCGACCGAACCGAGACGCCTTTCTAATCGTTCCTTTGTTCGACATCGTCGCTTTTGGGATTTTTCTGGGGCTTGCGATCCTATGGAGAGCGTATCCAGAACGACACCGCCGACTGATACTCATCGCGACCTGCGCACTTACCGGAGCGGCATTTGGCAGGATACCGATAATGCACGCCCCGCTCTCCTTTTACGGCGGAGTCGATGGGTTGATCCTTCTCGGCGCGTTACGCGACATCGCCGTCAGCCGCCGGATTCACGCTGTGTACATGATCGCCATTCCGTTGCTCGTGTCAGGGCAGGTGGTAGCTTCGGAAATCTTTCTGCATAGAGCACCCTTTTGGATACGCATAGCCCACGGACTGATGGGCTAACCGGTATACGGGTCGGGGAGATTCTTGGCCTACGCTGGAAGGACATCGATTTGATCTCCGGCCAGTTGCGGGTCGAGCAGACCATTTATCGCGGGATGACAAGCTCTCCCAAAACCCAAGGCAGCCGACGCACCTCGCCATTGCCTCAACCTATTCTCCAAACCTTGCTCACGCTGCACGAACAGCGCTTGGGGAAATCCGACTCAGACCTTGTGTTCTCGACAAGCAAAGGCACCCCGCTCAGCGATACCAACTTGCTGCACCGAAAGCTGAAGCCAGCGGGCCGAAAGATTGGTACTCCTTGGCTTGGCTGGCACACGCTGCGGCGAACTCATGCCACGTTGTTACAAGTGGCGGGCGGGTCGCTCAAGGATGCTCAAGCACAATTAGGACACACGAAACAATCCACTACGCTCGAAACCTACACCGTGCCGATACCCGCACATCAGCGGGCCGCGGTCGAAAACCTGGCGCGTTTGGTGACGAATGGTGACGAGTTGGGCCAATGCACGGGCGGACTGCCGGGAACGTCTCAGCAGATTCAATAAGATAAATGGTAGGCACGAGGAGACTCGAACTCCTGACCTCTACCGTGTCAAGGTAGCGCTCTAACCAACTGAGCTACGCGCCTACAACAACTTACGATTTTATCAGGGAACGTTTGGGAACGGAAGCGTGCAGGACCGCTCCAATGACCCCTGATTGTGCTGCCCGACGATCTGCTGGAATGCTCTGCGCGTATAAGTCCATCGTGAGTCTGCTCGATGCATGACGCAGCATGTCCTGGGTGGCTTTCACCGACACACCAGAGGCTTGCAGCAACGTTGCCAGCGTCCTTCGGAACGAATGCCAGCCGATATGCGCCGTGATTCCTGCGCGCACAGCAGCGGGCCGAACGACCTTACGTAGGAGGCTGTCTGGCCAATACGGCTGACTGCCATTCATCTCCGGTGACCCGAAGAGAAAGTCTCCGTCTTGGTTGTACGGACACCTACCACGCCAGTCCAAGAGAACCTCCGCGAGTGCCGCGTCTATCGGTACGGCCTTCCCACTCGCTTCCGTCTTCAGACTGCCCACGACTTGGTCAACGATGGCTCGACAAGGACGAATCTCTGCTTTGTCGAAGTCCACGTCCGACCACTGCAATGCCAGCAATTCTGAGACTCTTAGCCCGGTACAGGATGCCAGCAATACGGCAATCCGGCATGGACCATTCAGTTCAGCAACCAGGGCCCCGATTTCCTCAGCGGTGAGCACGTCCGGCAACCTCTCCCGCTTTGCGCTTTGTCGCACCATAGCAATCGGGTTTCGGTTGAGCCATTCGTACCGTATCGCGTGACTGAAAATCGTAGACATGACATTGCGAATTTTCGCTTTGCTACCGTTCGCCAGCGGCAACGTGCTAAGCCATGCTTCGACGCCTACCGCCTTCACGTCTGACAGTGAGCGAGTTCCCCATGCTGGCAGAATCCACGTCTTGATGTAGGAGCCGTAGACTTCTCGCGTGCTGTGTGCCTTGCGGCCGTCTGCTGATAGTTCCTTGTCGGTGTAGTGGGTCACCAGTTCCGCGACGGTGCGCGGTGATCTGATTTCCCGGTTAAGGTTTACGCGGACTAGTTCACAAGCCTTGAGCGCTTTCGTCTTGGTTGGGAACTGTTCCACGGTGCCTACTTTTTCTTTTCGGTTGCTCTCCCCGTCGCGATACCGGAATACCCAGACATCGGGACCGGCCTTTCGCTTTTCACGGTAAAGACAACCTTCTTGATACCGTCTGCTCATTGGATCTCCTTTCGAGGTTGAGCAGGCGGGTTTTTCTGGCCCGTTGACTGTAACACGAGCCAAGAAGATAACTCACTGGCACGAAAGCGCCAATAGCGCCCGATACGAAACGCGGGTAGTTCTCCGCGACGCGCCATGCGTTGTACAGTTTTCCGATGCAGACCGCCGAGAAACTGAGCGGCCTCGGCATCGTTCATCAGCGGTTCGTATTCCATCAAAAAGAAAACCACTTTCTCCCGCGAAACTTCGCAAGCAAGGTTTCGAGTTCGGCGGCGCAGTCTTTACCGGCTTCGGACGCAGTTTTTTCGTTGTGGCAACCGTGACACAGACCTTGCGTGTTCTCGCGGATGTTGAAGCCGGGCAGTTTTTCCATCGGGAACATTCGCTCGGCCCGGCAGGCAGCTACCACGATTCGCGCTGCGATTATGTGATCTGCCACCTTGGACACCTCACGCTTGCAGATCGCACAGAACGGGAAACGCTGTAGCGTCTGTGGACGCGTAACCTTTCTCCACGTCGGGTCACTGGCGTACGCGGCGGCGATTTCGTCCGTGTAACCGCGTTCCTGTCCCGTCAGCTTGCGCCCATCGCGCCATGACGGTGCGGCCTTCCCAGCGGGAACATTCTCGCGGATGCCATCGCTGGGAATGGGCGTTGGTGTGCACTCGCGGCAAAACGTCACCGTGTCCGGCACTGTGCGGGTACAGCCTGCTCCAGAACAGATCCTCATGCTGATTCCTTGCCTGTACCCGGACAGATTTCGCATTTGCTTTTTATTTTGCCGTGCTTACAGCCATCGAGAATCAGATCAAGCTCATCCGGCTCGTCAGCTTCGGTGGTTTTGGCCGTCGTGTTCCCGCGGCTTTTCGGCGTCAGTCCCAACTGCCACAAACACTTGCTCAGTTTTTCGTTGAGCTTAGCAGTGTCTTCCACGGCGGGGTGGATTTTCATCACACCCGTTTTCGTGCTAACGTAGCGCCCGTCCCGCTTAACGATCTCCCAGGCTGCGGACAAATCAGCTTTGAGCGTGGCGGCCATTGCCACGATGGAAGCGTCTCCGGGTATCAACGAAATCCCGGAGGCGTTCATCACCACAAGTAGCTCGTCCCAGTAGCGGGATGCAGATTCAGACAATCCCCGCGGTTTAACTGGCATCCCTGGAATCAGTTTGACGGCTTCTATGCCGCGGGGCTTTGCCCACGGCCTCTCGTCATCTGGTAATGTTTGTCTCCCCATTAGCTTCCTTCCTTTTCTGCCGCAGGTGCGGCGGTGACTTTCTGCGGAGGCTTCTTTCCATGTACGCTGACTGCCTCCAGAAACCAGCGTGGGAACATATCTGGATGATCCAGCAGCAACCCGCAACAAGAGTCAAGGATGACGATTTCTGCCCAGTCCGCTGGTGTGCGGACCACCCGCCCGGCGGCCTGAACCATAGCCACGATCGTCTGCCTGTAGTACCAATACTTATCGCGATTCGTGCGCTCCTTGATGTACGGGTCCCCCAGATACGGATAAAGGACTTTCGGCAAGATCAGAAATCGCGCCTGATCGTCCGGCAGATCTAGGCCTTCATGCAGGAAGACACCGAGGAGCACCGTGGGCGCAGGACTGGCTTTGTGCCGGGCGATCACTTCTTCCTTATCCTCTGCCGTGTGTGCGAGGATGCGTGGGCCAAGCTGGGCGGCTAACTTTCTTTGTAGCGTGTAGCTCGGACACAAGATCAGCCCTTTCTGGTTGG
>Ga0210403_10003682_pt1 | contig 13391 bp, 12 predicted proteins | sample IncBWC19MmetaG_FD_150863 | JGI IMG/M metagenome (GOLD analysis project Ga0210403, IMG submission 150863) | Forest soil microbial communities from Barre Woods Harvard Forest LTER site, Petersham, Massachusetts, United States - Inc-BW-C-19-M | ecosystem: Environmental > Terrestrial > Soil >... | reverse complement strand
GCGGCGGTACAGCAACAAGACTGCCAGGACGCAAGTACCCATGGCCACGAACGTCCCACCGGTGACCAGTACCCGCATCTCAAATTTGCCCAGCAGCGGAAGCAACCTACTAAAAGTGTGATTGACGAACTCGCGGTCCAATCCCGGCCAGAGATAGGCGGCATAGCGGGCTACGCCGATGCACCCCGAGGCGATGGAAAGCGGCGCGCTGAAGATGAGCTGCCACACAAAAAGAAACGACATCAAGCGGCCCAGAGTCGCGGCCCCGTAGCTTTCCTTCAAGTACTGGTACGAGCCCCCGGCCCGGGGCAGGGCCGCGCCCAGTTCCGCCCACACCAACCCATCGCAGATGGCCAGGAACGCGCCCACGACCCAGCCGATCATGGCCTGCGGCCCGCCCATGGCGTGAACGATCAGCGGGATCGTAATGAATGGCCCCACGCCGATCATATCGATCATATTCAGCGCTGTGGCTTCGCGCAGGCCAATGTCGCGGTCGAGATTTGCTGTGGCCTGCATTTAGATCGATCCTGCAAAGAATTCACCACGGAGGCACGGAGCCACGGAGCCACGACCGAAAGCAATTAGCCACGAATTAACGCGAATCAACACGAATAAGAGTGGGGTTGTCGTTACTTCTGGAATTATCGCGATCCCCGAAGATTCTCGCGGATAGCAATAGGAAGGCTCGGAGAAAACCAACTGGCTTTTTACCGCTGCTGTTCGCAGAGGTGTGCTTGCACTTGAATGGTTTCTGAAGGCGGAGCTTCTCATTTCTTTGCTTCACCATGTCCGGCGCTTAGCAGGTTGGTGAACAGGCGAATCGGCCCCGGGACTCCTGCCGGTAGCTGCCGGAAGAATGCATAGGAGGAATAGATATATAGTCCCTTCCCTACGGGGGCGATCAGCAGGCAGCCCTTCTGTGGGCCTTCTCCGGGATCATGTGTTGAAAGCAGCGGCTTAAAGTGCTCATCCCAGTGCGACATGCAGTATAGGCTGCGCTCCTGCACCCAGCCGTCGAAGTCCTTGGCCGAGATCTTATTAGGATAGGAAAAGACCTGATCGTCCGGGGCCAGAACCTCCACCGGCATCTCTTCGACCGATACACGCTCACTGCTCAGCGTAGCCGGATACGGAGTGTAATGGCCTTCATTGAACGCGCCGACACCCTGGTTATATTGCACGATCAGCGTTCCGCCGCGGTTGGCAAAATCCAGCAGGCGGCGGTTCTGCTCGCGCAGGTCGGTGCGCACATCGTAGGCGCGTATGCCTACGATAATTGTGCCGTAGCGGCCAAGATCGCCGCCGGCCAGTTCCTGCGGCGTAATCATGCTGACATCTACGCCGACGCTCTTCAGAACGGAAGCAATCTCGTCCCCCGCGCCCATGAGATAACCAACTTTGAGCGCGGACGCCAGCTTGACGTCAACCGCCTGCACATTCTGGGTGGCGGGATGATATGCGTAGAACGAATCAAGGTCCGGCCGGGTCAGCACCTTGAATCCCTCGGCGTATTCACGGCCGTTGACTTCAGCCTTGGCCGTGACTTGGTATGTGCCCTCGCGGAGATTCTGCGGCGTGATCTGGAAGGCATAGCTGTTCACGTCGCCATCGTGATCGAGATCGACAGCCAGAAACTCGGGCTCTACCTTCCATCCATTGGGGATGGCCAGCCGCAGCTTGCCATGGATCGCCCCTTGCACGTTGCTGCGCACGTTGACATCAATCTGCGTCTTCCCTGCCCCGGTGGTGGAAACCACGACCACGGGAGTTTCGAGCAACACCGAAACCGGCGGGCCGACGGCCAGCGGACGCTCCGATTGCCCGGCCACTGGATCTACAAACTTGATTCGGGCCACCGCCTGGGCGCTGCTGCTTCCGCCGGGGGCCGAAAAGCTGGCGCCGGCATGCACCGGATACGGCGGAAACGGCAGAGTTACCAGCCGGGCATCGCTGAGCGTATACACAGTCTCAGTCTGTGGATCATGGCGGGTGAAGTAAGCCTTGGTCGATTGAGCGCCATCGGGCACATGCACCTGAAAGCGGACATAGGCATTGTCTCCGGCTTTCAGTTCGGGCGTTTCTGATTTCACCACCGTGCTGGTCCAGCCCTCGGGCATCTCCAGTTGTATTTCGCGGGGCGTAACCGCAAGCCTGCCCCGGTTGTACAAGCGGGCGGTCAGGGTAAACGTCTGCCCCGGTACGGCCAGCGAGAAAGTCTGCTCCAATCGCGGGAAGTACGAAGGACCGGGCGGCGGGCCCGGTGGATCGGCTGTGACTTCGAAATAGACACCCAATGCCTCATTGGCTGCGTTCGCGAACTGCTCTTGCTTGGTACGCAACGACGGCAGCAAGCGGGCCTTGGCCATGGCTGAGAGTTGCGAGCTTTCCACCTGCCCAATCAGTTGGCGGGTTGCCGCCAGGCCGGCCAGCAGCGGAGCGGCGCAGGCCGAAGTATCTTGCAGTGAAAACGCCCTGGCCGCTTCTTCCACATGCTTGGCCATCACCGTCAGCGCCGGACGCAGGAACGGCACTTTGGCTTCCTCATCGCCGGCGCGCGCCGCCAGACCGGGCAGAGTGGTGTCGATGCCGTCGAAGAAATCAGTCTCATGTTTACCGGCCGCCTTGGGAGGCAACACCGAATCCGCCAGTTTGTAATAGTCAAGACGATTGCCGGGCGACACGCGGAATCCGCCGGTGCCTTGGGAGGTCTGGTGGGCCAGCCCTTCGAGAGCATACTGTGCGTAAGACATGCCGAGGACCGGGCTGTAAGTCCCAGTGTTGATCATCAGGTCGTTATCTTCGGAAGCCGCCGCCGGGTCCCGCAACCGGGCGATGTTACCGTGGTAGAACTTCTTCGCCTGCCAGGGCAATAGACCTTCCTTGATCTGCTCGGGGAAGCGATTCGGGTCCGCAGCGGCCCGGAAAGCCTCACGGGTCAGGACTCCCGAAGCTTCGTGGTTGCCGTGTCCATCGCGCTTGGTGCCTGAAAACCGCGAGGTAATCACGTCGGGCCGGAAGGTACGGATGGCCCGCACCATGTCGGCCAGGGCCACATCGTGCCCGTGCCATTTGTTGAACGTTTCTTCCGCGGTCTTCGAAAAACCAAAATCCACGACCGTGCTGAAGCGCTGCTCAACGCCATAGTACTTATCGGCCTGCAACAGCTCCAGAGTGCGCAGGATTCCCAGATCGTCGGAGCTTTCGGCGCCGAACTTGTTCTGGCCGCCTTCCCCGCGGGTCACCGTGAACAGCTCGATGGTGACACCGTTGCCCCGCGCTTCCAGGGTCATCATGCCGCCGTCTTCGTCATCCGGATGCGCGACCGTATGCATCATGCGCGCCGTGGTATGCAGCTTGGTCAGAAGCTGGTAGAGCCGCAGTGCGCCCGTATCCTCAGGCAACGGACGGGTGTCAGACCGCAGGCCCGAAACAGACAGTAAGACGATACTTGTACAGCAGAGCGCTCGCCGAAGGTACTGAAATCGCATGGGAAGTATTCTCGCCGTTGGACGGCTGAAGAGGCAAATCATGGGGCTGGGTACAGCGACCGGGAGACTATGTAATCTTCGTAGATCGGGTAATCGAGGCATCGGGACATCGGGGAATCGGGGAATCGGAAATGCCAGCTTGCTTTCTCTAGCGGCATTACCAATTCAACTGGTCACGGCTATTGAAATCATTAAAATCAACGGAAAATAACCAATTTCTATGACGATTGCAAGACAAAATTCTAAATTTCATTTAACAAAGAACAAGCGATCTTCGTGCGCACACCAAACTTACAGGTTACCTAGGTGATCTTATGGTCAGGCACCATTGTGCAGTATTGTCCTTGTAGAACTCGATTCTGAAATGGTTACGCCGAATAGGGCCGGAGAACTGGCCTTCGGAAAAATGCAAGGAGACCACACCATGAATACGCTCTCCCAATCTCAACAGAACGGCGCCGGCTTGCCGGCGCCGGCTGCCCTCGTACCGTCGGACTATGATCTCCAGGTGCCTGGAAGCCAGGAAGTGGCCTTGAGCGAAGTGATGTATGCGGACGAGGCCCAAGACGCTCTTCGTCATCCAATCACGCTGGCCGAACCCGGCTCGGCGCCGGCGCTCCAAACCGACAGCTTGCCCGGCGTCTATGCGCAGGCGGGTGTGCCTGTCCCGGGCCACGGCTTTACGATTCTGAAGGTCGCTGACATGCTAGGCAGCTCCCACCTTCGCTCTCTTTCGCTGGAAGCCAAGCGCGCCGCAATACTGATGGCCTTAGAGGCCAACAACGTTCAAGTCAACGACGTGATCGAGGACGCGGCGCGGCGCGACCTGGCCCTGAATCAATACGAAGCCCGGCAGCAGAAGACCTTCCAGGATTTCAAAACCTGGAAACTGCAGCAGAACCAGGAAATCCAGGCTGAAATTGACCTGCTGGTCGAGGCCTGCCGCTCACGCATCGAGACCAACGACAAAGAAGTCGCCCATGAAAAGGCGAGGCTGGACGAATGGCGCGGACAAAAACGCGAAGAGGAAAAGCGCATTCGCTCCGCCAGTTCTCACTTTGTCAGCGGCGGCGATGACCAGCCTTCCGTCGTCGCGGAACCAGTCCTGGGTGTGGTGGTGGCCCCCCAGCCTGAAGTAGCGCCCACAAAGGCAAAGCCGGTGGAAGCGCGGGCCCCGGAAAGCCCGGCTGTGACCAATGGCAAAGGAACTCCGGCGCGCACGCCTGCGTCCGAAAACGGCGGTAAACGCGCGTCGCTGTGGAAGCGTTAATCAGCCGCTCGGCGTGACGATAACTGTGTTTGAGATTGCCGGCTTTTTAGACGTAACAAGTTACGTCTCTGCCTTGGTTTAAGGAAGACGGGCAAATCTTTCAGGTGGCTTCCGGTGCTTCGTTGTCTGCTCGTAAGAGTAGGCGTACTTGATCAGCGCGGGTTCAGTAAAGAGTCTTCCTAGAAACGTCAGCCCCGCGGGCAGCGGACCGTGGGTGGACCCCATGGGCACGGTGATCGCCGGAAAGCCGGTCTGCGGCGACAGAATCTGGCTATTGTCACCGGCCGGACTCTGCATGTCGCCTACTTTTCTAGGAGCATTGCTCCATGTAGGGTAAACGATCGCGTCCACCTTCTCCTGGTCCATGGCGGACAGAAGGGCGTTGCGGAAAGCCACCTTGCGTTCGTTGTGATAGACGTCGAGACAGGGCGCGGCATTGGTTCCAGCGGAAGCCTTAGGACCAATCGCAGCCTTCAGCCGGGCCTCGATGTAAGGCATATACAGGCCGGAAGCAACGATTTCCGCCAGGTCCTTGTAACGGGCGTTCCGGGCATGGGCCGCCAGGTAGCTGTTCACATCCGCCTGGAAGTCACCGCACCATAGGTTCTCAGTGAGTTTGTCGAAATCCGGGACCACGAAGGGGTCGATGATTTCAGCGCCCTGCGCTTTCAAGTCCTGAATCGCCTTCTCTGCCAGGGCCTTCACTTCCGGATCAGTCGTTGGCGCATCTATATATTTTCTGAAGACGGCAATGCGCGCTCCGCGCAGGCCGTTCTTGTCGAGAAACTGGGTGTAGCTTCTGGGTATCTTCCCTTCCGAAAGTTTGGTGATAGGGTCGGCGGGATCATACCCGGCAACGGCTTCCAACACTCGAGCGGCATCTTCGACGGTCCTCGCCATCGGTCCGCCCATATCATTTCCCAAGTACAGCGGGATGATACCGTCACGGCTGGTCAGGCCCATAGTCGGACGGATTCCCACCAGACTATTGTGGGAGGACGGCCCCCGGATGGAATTGCCCGTATCCGTACCCAAACCCACCTCGCCCAGGTTGGCCGCTACCGCAGCCGCTGTCCCACCGCTGGAGCCGGCGGGCACGCGCTCCAAGTCGTAAGGGTTGCGGGTAATGCCGCCGATTGAACTCACGGTGACATAGGGGTTGAAGGCCCACTCCGCCATGTTCGATTTGGCCAGAACAATGCCGCCGGCCTCACGGATCTTCCGCACCATGAAAGCATCTTCGCCGGGCACAAAGCCCTTCATCGCCAGCGAGCCGCCCGTGGTTTGCAGGTCATAGGTGTCGTAATTGTCTTTCACGATCACGGCAATCCCGTGCAACGGACGCAGCTTGCCGGTGCGCTTGAATTCCCGGTCGAGCTTGTCGGCTTCCGCCAGGGCATTGGGATTAATCACCACAATAGCATTCAGCCCGCTAGACTGGTCGTAGGCGGCAATGCGTTTCAGATAACCTTCCACGAGCTGATGGCAGGTCACCTTACCCGCGCGAATGGCCGCATGGGTCTTGGCAATCGAAGTCTCGGTAAGCTCAAACTGGCGGTTACTTTGCGCTGCCAGGTGGCTGCACAGCATAATAAGGACAATAGCGAACATTGGCCGGTAAGGGTATTTGGCAAGGCTCAATTGGAATGGCTCCTTCGCATCGCTGGTGGAACAGTATATCCGCAATGAGGCTTCGCAGAGCGGACAGCGCAGTTCCGCAAACGCGGGTCATGTACAAACGGTTTACGCTCCGCCCCGCCGTCTGGTTGCGAGGCGCCGATGGGGCCACGTATGATGCAGCGCAGGTTGAAACTTGGTTTCCGTGCCCCCATGCGTCTCATGAGATCTTCAACCCGGCCCAACATTTTGCTTCCTCTTGTGCTGCTTTTGGGCTTTGCTGTGGCGCTTCCGGCGCAACAACCGCCGGAACCGTCACCGTTCGACCATCTGCCATTTGAACAATGGGTGCGCGAAGGGCCACGCGAGCAGGTCCCGTGGGAAACGCGGGCCACCTACCTGGGCCTTTCCGGCCACCAGAGGTTAATGGCCGACATCGAAGTGCGCGTGGGCATTTCCGCGCTGCTGCAACGCCCGCGCCAAGGCCAGATGTTGCTGCTGCTCAAGGTGACGGACAGCGCTGGCAATGAGTTCCGCAACTTTGAGAGCCTGGAACTGGACGAAGTCAATACGTCTGAAAAGGAAGCAAAACACGAGTCCATCCATTTTTCCTGGAAGGCCTTCTTTTTGCCCGGTGAGTACCGGATCACCACTGCGCTCTATCACAGCGCTACGGGTGAACATAACGTCTCTGAAAAAAAACTGCGGGTCCCGGCCTTCAACAAAGACCGTCTGCCGGATGTCTGGCGCAACCTGCCGGCCGTGGAGTTCTGGTCCCCCATCAAGAAAGACGACCTCGATTTGATCTTTCGTCCCGACATCGAGGGCCGGCTCTACCTGCCGCTGGTCACCCGGCGTCCTCTCCAGGTCGAGGTGCTGGCGGATTTTGCCGTATCGGACATTTTCCACGGTTCGCATTATGCCTATAACCGTTACCTGGCAGCGGCCCTGCCCACGCTCAAGACTCTGAGCCAGATCGAGGTGCGCAGCGGCACGTTGGATATCGCGGTGCTCGATCTTGCCCGGCAGCGCGTGGCCTTCCAGCAACAGGAGATCAAAGAGCTGGATTGGGCGAACCTGAAAAAAGCGCTGGCCGAGAATGAGGCCTCGGTCGTCTCGATAAGCGCGCTGCGCGCCAAGCATCCGGGGCCGGTGCTCTTTCGCGAAGAGCTGATGCGCCGCATCAGCACCCCTGGATCCAACACCAGCCAGGCGGGGCCAACGCCCTTGCGGGTATTCATCCTGATGAGCAGCCCCCTCGGACTATATTCATTCGACGGCTTGAAATCCGCCCGGCTGCCGGAAGAGTGCTCCTGTGTTATCTACTATCTAGAATACGACTCCTCGCGCCGCCCAGGATTCTTCAGCGCCATTGGCCACGTAAAGAGGATGCTGCTTCCACAGCATGTGCATGCCTTCTCCGCCTATTCTTCCCAGGGAGTCCACCACGCACTGGCCACCATTCTGCGGGAAGTCGCGGAGACGGCGGAGAGATGAGCGGTTGGCAAGGCCAAACAGCAATCGCCAGTGCTCGGGCTCTCGCCATCGAGATCATCTCGCCCGGTATCGTGGCTGAATGAAAGAAATGGGCCGCAAACCCATTCGGGGCGCGGCCTGATGCATCTCTGCTATGATTCTCAATAGGACAATCAATATGCCGAACGCGTCAGACAAAACCGAAATTGCCAGAAAGCTCGCTGGCGCTCACCGGGAAATCGAACCGGGGATCAGCCGGATTGTTCGTGTCATCGCTGATCGAGAGCAGGATGCGGGTGAACCGGTGAAGCTTCTGGAGGTCAACCCAGACACCTCTCCGTCGGGCATTGTCCCTGTCGCGTTCAGCGCCGATCCGCCGCAGATTCCTTTTCCATCGGTAGTGATCGAAGTAACGGAAGGGGAGTTTCAAAAGATTCGTGCTGGGAGTTTGTCCCTGCCCAAGGGCTGGCGCCTCGGCGATGAGATCTATCCAGCGACGGCTTGAACATGGCGAGTTGGAGTGAGGCATTCGCGGCACAGGCCCGTTCGGACCTTGATGCCTATGATTTTCTGACAGCCAGCACGCTGCCCAGTAGTCACCGGTTGCACTACCTACAGATGTGGTTGGAGAAGCTCTGCAAGGCGTATTTGTGGATGCCTGAATCCGGCGCTGATGAATTGCGAACGAAGCATAATGTTGTTGCAAAAGTATTGCCCCGCCTCGTCTCCGAGCACTGGCGGCGCATCGGTGGGGAAAGGCGAGATATCGCCTCAATTCGAGAATTGTGCCGGGAAATAGACCTCCTTCACCCGCAGGTTGATGACAACGGTCGAAGACCAGACAACGTTGAATATCCGTGGGCAGGCAATTCTGGCATCACGGAAGTCCCGGCCCGCTGGAAGTTTTCACTTGCCAGCCGGCTGCACTCCAACCCCGGTCGACTCCTCCTTAAAGCTGCTGTCAGTCTTACTCGTAACCCCGCTGAGTTCATCCGATAATTCCGGCGATTTTGGCAATCATGGCAATCCACTTTGCGGCCGGCATACGTTATTCTCTGTAACCAGGCTCTGCACCCAGCTTGCCAACACCCTGCAACTTACGCGATAATAACGACTTGCCCGTAATTAACGGGTTTTCAAGCAGGAAAGGACAACCAAGTTTTGTGCTGATGATTCGATTGGCGCGCATTGGCGCGCGCAAGCAACCCTATTATCGTGTAGTTGTGATCGACAAGGAGCGCGCTCGTAATGGGCGTTCGGTGGAAGTTGTGGGTTTGTACAACCCGCGCACCAACCCCGCGACGATCGATTTCAAGCGTGACCGTATTGACTATTGGGTTTCCAAGGGAGCACAGCTCTCCGATACGGTCAGACGGCTGCTCGCCAAGGCGCCAGCCCCAACCGGCACGGCGGCCTAAGTCAGCCCTCCGGTCTTCCTGGAAAACTGACTGAATGCGACACCGGCCCCAGCAAGGTAAGAGGACGGTACTATGACAGAACCGGGTGGAGATATGCGCACACTGGTTGAACAGATTGCGCAGGCATTGGTGGATGCTCCCGAGCATGTGCAGGTGAGCGCGGTAGAAAGTGAGCAGTCCACAGTATTGGAGCTGCGCGTGGCGGCCGGTGACTTGGGGAAAGTCATTGGCAAGCAAGGGCGGACCGCCAAGTCCATCCGAACGCTTCTGGGCGCGGCCAGCATGAAGCTGAAAAAACGCTACACGCTGGAAATCATTGAATAACTCCGGCTTCGCCAATGTTCATGCGTGACGATATCAACCCCGGTCCGGCGGCCACCCCCGCTGGCTCCGGCGATTACGTCACCATTGCCAAGGTGACTAAGACACAAGGACGCAAAGGCGAGGTCACGGCCTTTCTTTTTACGGACTTTCCCGAGCGCTTTGCCTCGCGAAGACATCTGCTGGCCCTCGATCGGCGAAACCAGCGGCGCGAACTGCACCTGGAAGACCACTGGTTCCATAAGGGCCAGGCGGTGCTGAAGTTCGCGGGCATCGATTCGATCAGTGACGCTGAAGCGCTGGTGGGCTGCGAGATCCAGGTGCCCCTGAGCGAGCGCGCGGTCCTGGAATCGGGCACGGTCTACGTGAGCGACCTGATCGGCTGCGCGGCCTTTGACGATGGCCGGGAGTTCGGCAAGATCAAAGATGTCCAGTTTGGAAGCGGTGAAGCGCCACTGCTGGTCATCCGGGGCGAGAAGGAATACCTGGTGCCCTTTGTCGCCGAGTACGTGGAAAAGATCGCTCTGGAGCAGAAACGGGTCGAGATGAAACTGCCTCAGGGTATGCTCGAACTGGATGCGCCGCTGGACCGGGAAGAGCGTGAACAGCAGCAGAAAAAGTCAGACTGATGCCGCCGATGAAGTTCGAACTGGTAACAATTTTTCCGGACTTTTTCCGCGGGCCGCTGGATTACGGAATCGTGCGCCGGGCGCGCGAAGCCGGGCTGATTGAAATTGCAGTCCACGATCTGCGGGTTTTTACCGCGGACCGGCACAAGACGGTTGATGACCGTCCGTTCGGCGGAGGCGAGGGCATGGTGATGATGCCCGGACCGATTTTTGAATGTGTCGAATCGCTGGGTATGGCGCCGCGTGAGCAGCGGATGTCCAAGACGGAAGTACGCGAGACGGTCATCCTGTTGTCACCCCAGGGCCGCCTGTTCAACCAGGGCATGGCCCGGCAACTGGCGCAGATGGAACGTATCGTGCTTCTGTGTGGGCGCTACGAAGGCGTGGACGAGCGGGTAGCAGCGGACCTCGCTGATCAGGAAGTTTCGATCGGCGACTATGTGCTGAGCGGCGGTGAACTGGCGGCTGCCATTATTGTGGATGCGGCCACCCGGCTGATACCCGGCGCGCTGGGCAACGAAGCTTCAGCGCATCAGGAAAGTTTTACCGAAGCGCAGAAAGCGGCTAAAGAAGGGCCGGACAGCACGTGCAGTTCCGGTGGATTGCTGGATTATCCGCACTATACCCGGCCGGCGGAATTTCGCGGCCTGGGCGTTCCGGAAGTGCTGATGGGCGGCAATCACGAGCAGATTCGCCGCTGGCGCCGGCAGGAAGCGCTCCGCAAGACCTGGCGTAACCGCCCTGACTTGCTGGAAAAGCAGCCGTTAAGCGCAGAGGACAAAAAGTTTCTCGCCGGATTGGCGAGGGAAAAAGATTTCAAATTTTAAATTTGAAATTTCAAATTTCAAATCTTGCAAGTCGGCTTGCAAGTCAAGAAGGTAAAACTCATGTCACAGCATCCGATCATGGAAAGACTAGCGGCCAAGCTGAAGCGCACCGACCTGCCGGTGATCAAGCCGGGCGACAGCGTCCGCGTGCAGGTCAAGATCAAGGAAGGCGACAAAGAACGTGTGCAGGCGTTTGAAGGCACCGTCATCGGTCTGCGCAGAGGCCCGCAGGGCAGCTTCACGGTCCGCAAGGTCAGCTTCGGCCAGGGCGTGGAGCGCATCTTCCCTTTCAACTCCAAGGTGGTCGATAAGATTGAGGTCGTCCGCTCCAACCAGGTGCGCCGCGCCAAACTGTTCTACCTGCGCGGATTAAAGGGCAAAGCCGCCCGCCTGCGCGAAGTCGACCATCGCCTGGCAGCCGCCAAAGCCGCCGAGGCAAAAAGCTAGCGGCTTTCTGATTCCCCTCTAAGGAAGCGCTGTCATTCCGAACCGCGAAGCGGGAGGAAGCGACTGCGTCAATCCCTAGGTAAAACCAACATCCCCGCGCGGCAAAGAGTATCACGTCCCACCCTTCGCAAAATGCGCGAAGAGTGGGGCACCCATCGATGAAACCGAGAACGCATTGCCAGAGATGTAGCATAACGAGTGGACAAACAAAACCTTTGAAACACAGAGGAACAGAGGTAGCAGAGGATTTTGGGTTGTGAATGCGGCTTCAGAATCGCCGTGAACCGCAAACGTTATGATTTGAGTTTCGCGGTCTGCGACAATTCCTGAAGCCGGATCAAACAACCCCAGAAACCTCTGTTGCCTCTGTTCCTCTGTGTTTCAAAGGTTTTGCTCGCACTGCATCGCGCTGTCCTTCAAGATTCATCGCACGTACCGCCCGGTCTGGCGATAGAATTCTCTATCCAGCAAATGCCTGCCTCACGCACATCGACGGGGAAGAAGCGCAAGACTTCTCTCACACCGCTAAACCCCGGCACCGGACGGCCCTATTCGCCGCAGACGCTCAAGATGCGGCTGCTCAAGGGCCTGAAGTGTACTACAAAATATGAAAAGCGGGCGTGGACTTCCGGCGCGCGGCTGGTGGCTGGCGTCGATGAAGTCGGACGCGGCTGCATCTTCGGCCCGGTGGTTGCTGCGGCCGTGATTCTTGAACCGGAATTCCGCATCCGGGGATTGCGCGATTCCAAGCTCATCGGCCAAGAGACACGGGAAGAACTCGCGGAAAAAATCCGGGGCCACGCCATTGCCTGGGCCGTGGCCGCCGTGGATGTGGCCCGCATCGACCAGCTCAACATCTACCACGCTTCCCTGCTGGCCATGCGCGAGGCCGTATCTCAACTGTCCCCAGCGGCCGACCACCTGCTGGTGGATGCAGTGCGCATCGACTGGAACTGTCCACAGACGAACATCATCCATGGCGATGCGCTTTCAGCTTCCATCGCCGCCGCTTCGATCATCGCCAAAGTGGCGCGCGATGAGATGATGCGCCGCTGGGACCCGGTGTATCCGCAATATGATCTGGCTTCCAACAAAGGCTACCAGTCGCCCAAGCACCTGGCCGCCCTGCAGCAACACGGCCCAACGCCGTTGCACCGGTTGTCATTTGCTCCGGTGTGGAAGGAGACGGTGAGGCAGGGGGAACTCTTCGAGGAATTGCCATAATTGCCAGAATCGCCGGAATTGCCAAAATTTGGTAGAGCCGACAAGCATTTCAATTGCCCGATTACCCGATTTTGGCAATTACCAATTCCTCCTCACTCTGCACCGTAAACGAGGCACCACCCCCGTTGACCCTTCCATACTCCAAAGCTAAACTTTGACGAGGCTGTTGTGCTTGCCTGATTCTGTCTTTCATTCTGAATCCTGGAGACGCTTCAACCAATGAGTACAACTGCCGCTGTTTTCCCAACCCCGGTCGCCGAAATGCAGCGCATTGCCAACCGTCTGCGCATCGACATCGTAGAGATGATCGGCGCAGCCGGCAACGGGCATCCCGGTGGATCGCTCTCAGAAGTCGAACTCCTGATTGCCCTGTACTTCCGCGTACTCCGGCACAATCCCAAAGATCCGCAGTGGGCCGGCCGCGACCGCTTTCTGCTTTCCAAAGGCCATGGCTGCCCGGCGCTGTACGCAGTGCTCGCGGAGTCGGGCTACATCGAGCGCCCGGTCCTGGGCACGCTGCGCAAGCTGGGTTCGCCTCTGCAGGGGCATCCGGATAGGCGCTTCCTGCCCGTCCTGGAAGCCAACACCGGCTCGCTGGGCCAGGGAATCTCCGTAGGCATCGGGATGGCGTTGGCTGCCAGACTTGACCACAAGGATTACCACACCTTTGT
>Ga0210403_10003681_pt1 | contig 13391 bp, 12 predicted proteins | sample IncBWC19MmetaG_FD_150863 | JGI IMG/M metagenome (GOLD analysis project Ga0210403, IMG submission 150863) | Forest soil microbial communities from Barre Woods Harvard Forest LTER site, Petersham, Massachusetts, United States - Inc-BW-C-19-M | ecosystem: Environmental > Terrestrial > Soil >... | reverse complement strand
CCAAAAGACGAGAACTTATCTCACAAATCTCTGAAACGGTAACGTCTTGCGCCCTTCAGGGGCTAAAGCCCAGTTGCTCTTGGCGTCTCAATGTCGCGGCTGAAGCCGCGACCCACAATACTTATTTATTGAGATGGCTTGTAGTTTATCACGCGGATGAGCGGCGGCGCCTTCAGGCCGGCGCCGAGCGATGAAGCGGCCCGTGGTTCGAGCCATCGCCGGCGTCTTGCTGTGCGTCGTGGGGTTTATCCTGGCGCGAGCTACGCCGTATCGCGAAGCCACGGTGGTGGTCGATGCGGGCGGCTGCCGTTTGGTGACCGACATCGTCGACTTGGGTGGCGACACGCCCCAAGGATCCGTCGTGCTGCTGCACGGCCTGGCTGCCAACAAGAAAATCATGTCGTATTTGGCGTACGGATTCGCTCAGCAAAATCTGCGTGTGTTTGTTCCGGATCTGCCCGGGCACGGGCGGACGCAGGGGCCGTTTTCCTTTGTGCGCGCGGAAAGTTGTGCGGATTCTTTCGTGCGCCAACTGATTGCCCGCGGCGCGATCGACCCGGCCCACACGATTCTCGCGGGCCACTCCATGGGCGGGGCAATTGCTGTCCGCGTGGCCGCGCGCGTCCCCGTGGCAGGCGTCATCGCCATTTCGCCTGCACCGATGAGTTCGGCGCATGGCGTCCCCTCCGATGGGGTGCTCTTCGGAAGCGCTCCGGCCACGACGGCGAATACGCTGGTCATTAGTGCTGCTTGGGAACCGGCTGCAGTTCGCGAGACGGCGCGCGATCTCGTCACCGGAAGCTCCGCGACGAACGGTAAATACCTGGTGCTTCCCCACGCGACGCACGTCGGCCTGCTTTTTGACCGGCGCGTGGCGCGTGCGGAACAGGAGTGGGCGGCCGAAGAGCTTCATCTGCCGCCTGGGGCGGCGCTGCCCTATTCGGGGATGCTGCCCGGCTGTTTCATTGGGCTCGCGGGTGTGCTGTTGCTGTCCGGCCCATTTCTGCGCGAGACCCTGAGCCTAAATCCGCGCCTCAGGGACCACACAGAAGCGGCGGCATTCGGGTACGAGCCGATCCTGAACGAGGCGGCAGCGCTCTCAGGAGTTCGCCTGCTGCTGGAAATCGCGGTGATTTCACTGGTCAGCTTGGTTGTGCTGCGGTTTTGGAATCTTTTGTCGTTCGTCCGAGTCTTCAATGGCGGCTATCTCGCCGGCTTTTTGCTGGTCGCAGGGTTGGGATTGCTGTTGCTGCATCGCAGATCCTTGCGGGCGCTCTGGAGCCGAAACGCCGGAACCCTTCTAGCAGCGGCGTTTGCCGGGCTGGTGTTGCATCTCCTGATCATGGGCTGGTTCGAGGTGACCCAGACGGAAACCTGGCTGTCCGCGGCGCGTTGGGCGCGCTTCCCTTTCCTCTTTGTCGGGTTCTTGCCGTATCTTGCGGCGGAGGAGTTGCTGCTCGGTGCCAGCTTCGTGCGCGGGCGCGTGGCGCATTTCACGCTGGCGCTGGCGTCGCGCACCGTCGTCTGGGTCGTGCTCGTTGTGGGCATTTTGACGTTGCACAGCGGCGCGATCTTAGTGGTACTGCTGGCGCCGTATCTGGCGGTGTTCTGCGTGCTGCAGCGCGCAGGCATGGACGTTGTCCGAAAGGGCACAGGGTCGCCCATGGCTGCAGCGATCTTCGGTGCTATACTGCTTGCGGGTTTTTGCCTGGTGATTTTCCCGATCACCTGAAGTGGCCCTTTGTCGGTGGGCCGGCCTGATGCAAGTCTCCGTGCCCACGGAGGCCGGACTTCGAGGCCGACAGCGAGATACCAACATGGCGGAGATTGCGATCGTCGGTGGCGGGCCATCCGGCGCGATGTGTGGCGAGCAGCTTGCGCGCGCGGGCCATACCGTCGACATTTTTGATGAACACCTAGCGTGGGAAAAACCCTGCGGCGGGGGCCTGACTCACAAAGCCATCGACTGCTTTCCCTTTCTTCTCGACAATCCCTACCCCAAAAAACTAGTGCGCTCTCTGGAGCTGATCAGCAGCAATGAGCAGCACGTCACGCTGGATATGTCGCACCCCATCGTCATCTACTCCCGCAAGGTGCTGAACGGCATGCTGCTGAACCGGGCAGCGGAGGCCGGGTGCAAGGTGCACAGGTCGCACGTGATCAGCGTGGACACGGCGTGCTCCAAGCCGCGGTATTGCGTCGAAGGAGAGTGGCGCACCGCCGATTTCCTGGTTCTCGCGGCGGGAGCGCGGAATCAGTTGCTGCCGGAAACGCGGGCATTGCAGCCCGACGAACTGGAAATTACGCAAGGTTACTTCGTCCCGCAGACGGCCGAAGCCATCACCGTGAAGTTTCTTCCGCATTTCGAAGGCTACATCTGGTCTTTTCCGCGACACGACCATCTCTCCGTAGGAATCTGCGGAAGCATGGCGTCGCACACCAGCCCGCAGCTGAAGAGGCATCTGCACACCTTCGTCGAAACGCAGAAAATTTCGACCGAGGGCGCACAGTTCTATAGCCACGTTCTGCCATCGCCCCAAGAACGCACGCTCTCCGAGCGCACCGTGCTGGGCAAGAATTGGGCGCTGATCGGCGATGCGGCAGCCTGGGTAGATCCGCTTACGGGCGAAGGTCTGTTCTACGCCATGCGTTCCGGCGAATTGCTCGGCAAGTCTCTGGCGGAAGGCTGCCCGGAAAAATATCCCGCTTGGGTAAAGGCGTCATTTTCCGCGGAGCTGGAGTTTGCAGCGCGCATCGTGCGCCGCTTTTACCGCGGGTCGTTCCTGGGCACCGCGGTGACCACGCGCATGGTGCAATTCCTGCGGCGCAGTCCGGTGTTCCGGCAACTGCTGGGCGATATCTTCAGCGGCACGCAGGATTACACCAGCCTGAAGCGCCGCCTGTGGGGCCATCTGGGCTTCACCTTGAGCGAATTTATCTCCAGCGTGCTGAACCTGGAGACTCCCGCGGCCGTTCACGCCCCGCGCAGCAGCGGCGACTGACCGCAACTTTCTTATCTTCCTCCGCCAACTTCCAGGATCGCTCCGGTGGTGTAAGACGCTTTCGACGAAAGCAACCACAGAACGGCCTCGGCGACCTCTTCGGCCGTGCCCGCTCTCTTCATCGGTATGGAAGGCGCCAGGCGTTCCAGACGATCGGGCATCCCGCTCGCGACATGAAGTCCCGTTTCCACCAGTCCGGGGGCAACGGCATTCACGCGAATGCCTTCGGTCGCCACTTCGCGGGCCAGGCCGATGGTAAAGCTGTCAATCGCGCCTTTGGACGCGGCGTAGTGCACCCACTCGCCCGCGCTTCCGATTTGCGCCGCACGCGAGGAGATGTTCACGATCGAACCGCCGGCTCCGCCATGGCGCGTGGACATACGGCGCACCGCTTCTCGCGCGCAGAGAATCGCACCGGCGACGTTGACGCTGAGAACCTGCATAAGCGCCTCCGCGGAAACCGCTTCTACACGGGCAAAGCCGCCGGTCACGGCGGCGTTGTTCACGAGCCCAACGATTGCTCCTAATTCGCGTTCCGTTTTCTGGAAGAGCCGGAGAACGTCGCCTTCTTTCGAGACGTCACCTTGGACGGCGATGGCTTGGCCGCCGCCGGCGATGATGGCAGCAACGATGCGGTTCGCGGCCGCTTCGTCAGCGACAAAATTCACAACGACGCGGTATCCGTGCGAAGCTGCGAGCTTGGCGATGGCTGCGCCAATGCCGCGGCTCGCACCGGTTACAATCAGTGTTCCTGGTGATTCCACTTTGCCGCTCATGATCCTCCCGCTGTTCCCTGTTTCCGAGGTCAAGTGTTCTTAAGTCCGCCGGTAATCTTTGGGCGACCGCATGGCAACCCGTTCCGTAAAGTTGTGGCCGCAGCGTATAGTCTTCTGTACCGGTCCCGCATCCAAGGACGGAGGCGGGGACACCTCTCAAATTATGGCCACGGAAGAAACAAAAGCCGAGAAGCGCAAGAGCGCCTGGAAGTCTCTGCCTGACGTTTGGGCGCTGATCAAACCCCGCAGGGGACTGCTGGCCCTGGGATTTGTGCTCATGGCCATTAACCGCGTCTGCGGGCTGGTCCTGCCGGCCTCAGCGAAATATTTCATAGACAACGTCGTCGCCAAGAAACAGCTGCAAGTCCTGACGCCGATCGTCCTGAGCATCCTGGCCGCGACCCTCATACAGGGGCTCACTTCCTTTACGCTGACGCAACTGCTGTCGAAATCCGCGCAGAAGATGATCACCGACCTGCGGCGCCAAGTGCAAGCGCACATCGGGCGGCTGCCGGTCTCTTTTTACGACGCCAACAAAACCGGCGTGCTGGTTTCGCGGATCATGAGCGACGTGGAAGGGGTGCGCAACCTGATCGGCACGGGACTGGTGGAATTCGTGGGCGGCTTGATGACCGCGGTGTTCGCGCTGGTCTACCTGCTGCACGCCAGCGCCGCCATGACCGGGGTCGCATTCTCCATCATTTTGATTTTTGGCGTGTTCATCAATAAGGCGTTCAAGACGATCCGGCCCATTTTCCGCGCCCGACCGAAGATCACCGCCGAGGTCACCGGCAGGCTGACGGAATCGCTCGGCGGCGTGCGGGTGGTCAAGGGCTATCACGCGGAAGAGCGCGAAGAGAAGATATTTTCGTCAGGCGTGCAGCGATTGCTGGACAATGTTTTGAAGACGCTCACCGCGACCTCGTTGATGAGCCTTTCGGGCGCCAGCCTGATGGGTATTGTGGGCGCCCTGATGTACGAGTTTGGGGGGCATAGGATTGCTGCCGGGACGATGACGCTGGGCGACTGGTTTGCCTTCAACGCATTCCTGGTGCTGTTGGTCGCTCCAGTATTCCAGGTGGTGGCCATCGGCACGCAAATCACGGAAGCCATCACCGGCCTGGAGCGCACCCGGGAAATCCTCAACGAGCAGAAGGAAGACGAGTTGGCCGGGCGCGTCGTCGCTCTCGATCGCATTCGCGGCGAATTGGTGATGCAGGATGTGAGTTTCGCGTACGACTCCCGCAAGGAAGTTCTGCGCGACGTGAGTTTCCGTTCGGAGCCCGGTACGGTGACGGCCCTGGTCGGTCCATCGGGAGCCGGAAAATCCACGATTATCGGGTTGATCGCGGCGTTTTACGTGCCCTTAAAAGGGCGCGTGCTGGTGGACGGCGTGGACTTGGCGACCGTGAAGCTGCAATCCTATCGTACGCAGCTGGGCGTGGTGCTCCAGGAAACTTTTCTTTTTGACGGAACCATCCGCGAAAACGTGGCGTTCGCGCGGCCGGAGGCCAGCGAAGAAGAGATCCTCGCGGCTTGCCACATCGCCCGCGTCGATGAGTTCGCAGAATCTTTTGAGAAGCAGTACGACACGGTGGTCGGGGAGCGCGGTGTGAAGCTTTCCGGCGGACAGAAACAGCGCGTCTCCATCGCACGGGCCATCCTGGCCGATCCGCGCATCTTGATTCTCGATGAGGCTACTTCGAGTCTGGATTCGGAGTCCGAGGCCCTCATTCAGGAAGGCCTGCGTTACCTGATGCGCGGGCGCACCACGTTTGTGATCGCGCATCGTCTTTCCACGATTCGCCGGGCGGATCAGATTTTAGTGGTAGAAGCGGGGCGAATCATCGAGCGCGGCACCCATGAGTCGCTGTATGCTGCGGGTGGGCGCTATTACGACCTCTACACCAAGCAACATGCGGTGGAAGCAAACCTGTTCCTGGCCCCGGGCGAAGGCGATACGGAACAATCCGATACGAACGGCTCAGAAGGCCCGTCAGGCGGAGGCGGAGCCCGACGCAGCGAAGCGGCCCTTCCTGACGCCATTCGGCTGATCCGCGGCAGCTGAGGGTTTGCTCCGCGCTATACCGTGGCGGCGCGGCGGACGATGGTCTTCTTGGAAGCAGGCGGCGGGATCAGGCTGGCCATCTTGCGGATCATCGCCAGGACCAGGCGCTTGTCGCCCTCCGACAGCGTGGTGCTGAATCTCTTGATCTCCGCCAGGAAGCGAATCTCATCCTGCGACAGCTCTCCCAGCATCTTTTGGGTTTCTTTGTCGCGGGGCGTTTCGGTGCCCGGGAAGAAATCGGCCAGCGAGATATCCATGGCTTCGGCAATCTTGGCTAGCGTTTCCAGCGACGGCACGGTGTGGCCATTCTCCACGCGGGAAAGGTAGCAGCGGAGCAGGCCGGTGCGGCGCTCGATGTCGCCTTGCGACAGTCCACGCTGGCTGCGATAGGTCTTGATCACTTCCCCAATGTTGACGCGGGGCTTTTCCTTGGGCATGACACACCTCCAATCCGGGGGTAGCTTAGTCACTAACAGTAAAAGCCACAAGAGGGAATTTCGAGGGCATGCGGCGAATCCGACAACGGTGCCCGAAAGAGCCTAGAAACAGCAAAAGGCCGGCAATTTGCCGGCCTTTGCCGAAAAAACGAAAACCAGCCAGGGACCTGGGCGGCGGCTAGCTCTGCGCCGCGGTCACCGTGACCGGCTGCTGCAGCCGGAACTCCAGCAAAGTCTCGCTGGGCACCTTTACCTGCTGGCCCCGCGTGAACACTTGCACCCCCGCGCCGGCCGCCGAACCCACGCCCGCGCCGATCGCCGCGCCCTTACCACCGCCGGCGACCGCGCCGATGATCGCGCCCAGGACGGCCCCGCCGCCAACCTTCTCCGCTGTATTGGTTCCGCGTCCCTTGCCCTTCAAGGTGTAGTCGCTGCTCACTAGCGGATAGTCGTGGCCATCGATCACCATTCGGGTCAACTCCAGCTGAAGCTCCGAACTCCCCTTGATGTGGCCGGCTTCTTGTGCTTCCGCCAGCCGGCCGTAGACGTCCGCGCCTTTGCGCGCCACGAAGGTGCCGTTGACCACCAGGTCGGTTTCCAGGCTGGCATGAAAAATGTCACCGACATGGTTCTTCGAAGAATCCACGCCGTCGATCATGCGCACCAGCATGCTCTGACCGGCAGGAATGCTAACTGCACCCCCCGCAGGCGCAGGAGCCACCGCTGCCTGTGGAGCGGGAACCGGGTCTGGGGCCGGAGCTGCCGCCGGGGCCGAGCCATAATTTCTGGTAAACGTAAGGGCTACCACTTCGGTCACGTTGAATGTTTGAATGTCTCCATTGATCGAAAAGCGCACGAGAGCCTGCGTGCCGCCGAGATAGCGGCCCTGCAGCACCCGGCCGTCCTTTAACTCCAGGGTATCCGCCGCGGCGCTCCCCACCAACAAAAGGCCTAGAGCGGCAGCAGCAATAAAACGTGTCCAGCGCTTCATCGTAGTTCCCCTCTCGACGAGTGATGCCCGAGGTTGCCTTGGCGTCGCCCTCTTTCTGCTCGTCTCCCAAGATTGTATATCGGAGCCGACTATGGCGACCTCGCAAATCTATTCTAATGTCTTTGATGTTGCGAATGCCTCCGACGGATGTATGAAATTTGACAAGCACAGGCTGTTGCCCGCGCTTGTCATCGGGAGAGGAGACACCGGAATTCTTCAGGAACATTGCGTTCTAGTCGGAAGCGGCGGCTGTGCCGGCGGTAGCCGAGACTTCATAGTGTTCTTGGAACTGCGTCAGGAGCGCGGCCACGTTCGTAACCTTCGGCGCAGGCTTAAGGATCAGTGCCTTCCCGAGATAGGTCTCCAGCAAGTGCTTCCCCGCGGCGAGCCGCGCTGCCGTTTCGGCCGAGTCCGTCAACCCCGGCACGTGCAAAATCACGGCGTCCACGGATTTCTCGGCACGCATTCCCGTACAGCGATCGACAGCACACTTCCGCAACCCCCGCGCCAGCCGCAAAATGCCCGCCAAGGCGCGTACATTCCGCTGCTGCTCCTCAGGGAGTTTCGCGAACGCGCCCGCATCGGAGTTGGGCTCCGCCCCGCGGTGGTAGCGCACCGTCCAAGCCAACAACTCCCATTCCTCCAAGGTCCAGCTCGGAGGCATGGGCAACTCGCGCAAGAAGCGCAAGGCCGCCTTTTGCTGCGACCCCGCGTGTTGGGTCGCTCGAACCCCGTGCAGACGCGTTGCCGCGCGCAACACTCGCCGCATGGGGCGCTCCCCGAATGCAGGAGCTGCGTGTACCCGCCGGAAAGCGTCAAACGACGCCACCGCGATCCGCGCCACCTGCGCGGAGCGCCGCGGATGGGCATCGGTGGCTCGCGCGGTGGCGCGCAAACGCGCCATGGCGGCGAGGCCCAACCGCTTGCCTTGCGGCAGCCCGTGGCGCCAGTCATTCCAGATGCTGGTTTTCCCCAGTGTCAACTGCCGGTAGCCGTCGATGCGCTGCCCGCGCTCACGGCGGATGGTCTCTTCCCAGGCATGCCGAGCGTCCAGCGCTGCCGGAGACGCTATTTCCCGGACCATCGCGGCCAGCACGTCCAGGTCGTGCACCTCGCCGAGCAGGTCTTGCAACCTCTTCAAGTTGTCACTCCACAGTGCATATTGCTCGGGGAGCAGGCTCTCGACGGTATAGCGCAGCCTCTTGAGGCCGATCCGCAGTTGATGCCAGGACTGGGAGTTCTCGGTCCTCTGCGCCTTGGTGTGGAGTTCCTTGGCTTCCTCGAATCGCTCCACCGCCAGACACTCGGCGGCCAGGCTTCCCGGCTGTACCAGCCGAGCGCGCTTTTGCAGCTTGCGTTCCAGCCGCTCCCAGGCTTTTTCGTCAAATCTTTCCGCCGCACGCAAGGCCCGCTGGCGCAACTCCGGCTCATTCTTTGCGAATGCCGTTTGCAGTTGGGCTCGGACGGAATCATCCTCGGTAGCTAGCTTCTTGACCCATTCGTCCATCACCTGGGCATCGCGCAGCTCGCCCAGCCGTCGAAAGAGCTTTCTTGGCACGCGGCGCATTTCGCGCCACGCCGGATCTGGGTCCACTTCTTGCATGACCGCCCCGACCGACCGGCAGCGGCGGATGGCCACGCGCAGGTCATGCACAGCGTCGGCTTCCGGTTCCTTTTGGACGTGTTCCAGTTCTTTGAGAACGCGCTCCATCCAATGCGTAAGACCCCGGTGCTCGGCCGGAGCCCCGGGAATGGTCGTGATCGTAGCCATGTAGCCTCGGAAAAAAACCGTTCGTTGCTGCGAGGTGGGTGCAGCCCCTGTCGAACGGAAACTATAGAGTAGACCTCGGGCGCAGCCGCGTCCAGTCGAGCGCCCGCGGGCCAAGATCCGGCATCATTCGCATCAGGACCAAGCCCATCAGCAAAGTCATGCCCGCCGCCACCAGAAACACCCGCGAGGGGTCGGGGTGCCCCAGCCGCAGCATCGCGTACTGAGCCAGCGGCTGCAGCGCCACGCCCACGAAAGACAGCAGGTTCGCGACGGCGATCGTGCGGCCTTTCTCTTCCGGCCTGGGCCGCCGCTGGATCAGCGCATTCACCGGCACAACGAAAAAGCCGCCCGCCATGCCCAGAAGTGCCAACAGCACCGCCACCGCCGCAAAGCTCAAGCCCGACTGCGCAAGCAGTCCCGCCATGAGGATGATTCCCGCCATCCCCGGCAGCACCATTCCATGCTCGATCTTGTGCCCGGAAGCGTACCCTGCCACGAAACTCCCGATCCCAATGCCCAAGCTAAGCGCCGCCAGCAAATAGCTGCTGTGCGCCTCATCGACGTGCAAGACGTCAGTGGCGTACAACACAATATTCAGCAGCAGCAGCGAGCCCAGGAACCAGAAGAAGGTATTCGCCAAGACCGCGACCCAAAGAACGCTGTCGCGGCGGATGCGGCGAAACTCGCGGAAAAATTCCCGGGCCACGTTCCAGTCGAACCTCCGTGCAGGATCGGCTGCCGGCACCCGGCTGATTCCCAAGCTGATTAACAAGCCGAGCGCGGTGAGTCCCAGAAACGCGACTCCCGACCAAACTTGCCGCCCGCGAAAATGCGTGGCCAGAAAGCCGCCAGCAAGCGCCGCGAAGATGGCCGCCAGCAAGGTGGTCAGCTCGATGATTCCGTTGCCCCAACTCAGCTTGGCCTCCGGCAATAACTCCGGAAGCAAGCCATATTTCGTAGGCCCAAAAAGGGCTCCCTGGGTACACGCCAGAAAAAGCGCCAAGCCCGCTAAGTCCAACCGGCCGCGCGCAAACGCAAATGTCGCCAGCCCCATGACCCCGAACTCCAACAACTTGGTCCCCACGGCAACGCTACGCTTGCTGTATCTGTCCGCGAAGTATCCGCCGGGAATGGAAAACAGCAGAAATGGAACGGCAAACAGCAGCGGCACCACCAAAACAAACCACAAATCCCGCTGCTCTTTGGTCAGCGCGGCTTCGAGCACCAGGAAGCTCACCAGCCACTTCAGCGCATTGTCGCTGAAAGCGTTCTGAAACTGCACGGCGATCAGCGCCCAGAACCCGCGCAATCTCTCCCGTGGGACGCGATCCAACGATCCGCCGTTCTCAGAATCGCCTGACTCTTTCATGAACGAGCGGAGTGTATCCGCCCCGCACGCAGCGAAGCAAGGCCTCGCGCGCTTGAGTGCAACTCCCGCCCATGTTATTTTCATTTACCGGCCCGGAGTGGCGGAACTGGCAGACGCGCGGGACTCAAAATCCTTTGCTTTATCGGGATTGGCTGCTAACTACCTTTGTTTTCTGTGGTACTGGGCGGCCTAGCTATGCAAATAAAAGGCTTGGCCAAGCACACAGGCAAACCCACATGCCCGGAAGTGTCGAAAGTCGCATTGCCCCTTAGCGAACAACGTATTGCTGTGTTGGTCAACATGATATAATGCGTTTGCTGTGGACCCCGCGCCTTGCGCCTTTGTCCACGGAAAACGAAAGTCATCCCAGAAGGGCTTAACGGATTCTGGGTGCTGTACAGGGCGGCACGCTACTTGTAACCCCGGCTCCGTTTGGTGCCGGGGTTTTCCCTGCAAAGACTGAAAGCCAAGGGGAAAACCCGTGGAACGACAAGCACTGATACGGAAGCTGGAAGCTATGCTCGATGACGCCGAACGGACCCAATCCTTCGGCAGCATCGAGATCGAACTACGCAATGGAAAACCCTTGCTGGTTCGAACGATCAAAACGGAACTAATCCAATGCCAAGGGAACAAAACCCATGACACCAACAAAGCAAGATACTAAGCCGCTGCCTTGCCATGCAAGGACGCACATGGATGCGGAATTCCGCGCCTACGACTACATGGTGGCGGCCTGCAAATCGAACCCGGATTACAAGCCCGGCGACCCGCTGAAGTTTTACGGCAGACGTTGGCGGATTGCGAACGCGATAAACCGAAGCCTGTCACAAGTAGACACAATGTTGGCCGCATTGGAAGACGCGGGTTGGATTACTTCGCTTCAAGGGCCGCGCGGCGAACGCAAGCAGCGGCAGACGGCACGCGGTCGGCTCACCACGATTGAGTACGAAGTGTTGGAACACGATGAGTACGCCATGAAGCACGAAGATTGCCCCGGCCAACGATACGACGAAGAAACAGGCAAGCCGGTTAAGCCGGGCCGCATGGCGAAGGGGCTCGAATACGCGCGAATCAGGAAGCTTGTCAAGCTTGACTTGCCGGATAGCTGGCTTGAGCCGATAGCGGAAGCGATGGCCGCGAAACGGGGCGTCGCCGTGAAAGGAAATCCTTCCACGGATGCCGTGGACAATAAAGGTAAGGACACATGCGAGCCACATTCGGAAACCTAAACCCTGCAAGGATATCCTTTCACGGACCGTACAAGGAAATCCTTTCACGGGCGGCGCAAGGATATCCTTTCACGGACCGTGCAAGGAAATCCTTTCACAAGCCTGTATCCCCTAAGCCTGTAGCTTCCGAGCCCGTATCCCCTGAGCCCGACAAGGCAGTAGGAGTGATTGTATGCGCGCGACAAAACCGCGCGCCCATCCTGCGACCGCTCCCGCAAAACCGTTCGCGAAAGGCAAGGGCATGAGCTTACCGCTTTGGGTTTATCGAATCTGGCAAACACAAACCGGCGTGGTTCTGAACACGTATAAAAAAGAACCGGTGCTGCTTGGGAAGTTGATTTCGGAGCTGGCAGCCGAGGGAAATATTAACCGGGGCGAAGCGGAAGCCATCGTAGCACGCGCATGGGCGCTATATGTTTGTGCCGACCCTCCGATGTATTGCCTAGATACCAGCGCGGCGTACGGTCAGCCGGGCCGGAAGATTACTCTATTTCCGCTGTCCAGTTTTATCGAAGTATCCAGAGGCTATGTTGTGGCTGCGTTTGAGCAAGGTGAAAAAGCAGGTTACTTGCCTCAGTCAGTCGCCAAACTTTTGCCCCGTAGCACACGATAGAAACGATGTGGCAATTCGACTCCAAGATTGGCAGCAACAGCACCCCGAAGTCATTGTCGCCGGGGATGGCAGGTGGCTTGTGTGGAAAGAATGCCTGACTCCACCCAGGGCGCGCCGTTTCGTCAGCTACTTCCAAGCAGAAGCGTCAGCGCGCGGAAATAGGTGTGGCTGCGGTCGCGTTCATGAGATCACCGAGATAGCGGTACGGAATCCGGCGCGCCTTAGTTCATCGTTTCTGAGAATGGTCGAGTCGGCATGATCTCAGTGATTATTTCCAAAGTGGATTTGTGCGCCCATGTCTCGCTGGGCGGGCAGAACGCGGATTATCTGAAAATTTGCGACTGCAACGGCAGGCGAATCGAAGTCGGGTGCGAAGAGTGCGGAGAAAAGGAAGATGTTCAAGATTTGCAGGAAGTGGCTTTGGCGGATTTGTCGCCGGAATTCCGCAACTGCATTGAGCGCAGTTACAACCGTCAAACAGCCACCGTTAACTGACCCCCTGACATCGCGCGGGGAATCGTTGGCGTCGCTCAGAAATCAAGCTCGGAAGTGGGCAGGTTTCGAGCCTTGGTTGGCGGAAGCGGAAGAACAAGTTCAAGAAAGTCCGGCAAAGCCGGAAGGAGCAAAGCCGTGCCCATAAAACCGCCAGTGGCTTGCACGCATCCGGGTTGCAAGAGCCATTCCATTGCAGGCTCTATCTATTGCTCGGATCATCAAACGAAAGACAGCAAGGCGAATCTCGAAAGAAAGCGTTCTGTCAAAGGCGCAAATAGGCGGCACTCAGATGCCTGCATCATCCGGCAGGGCTGTGGCGTTTGCACATGCGGCGTTGGCGCACACGTTCCGTACGAAGCTCCGGCAGCATCCGTGACTGGGACGAGTGAATCGGCTCACAAACCACTTGATTGCATAACAGTGTCGACTCCCTCGACCCAAGTAAACTTTGGTTGCTTGACGACCAGAGGTTGGGAGGAAGGAGCCGAACATGTTGATAGGCGTAGATTATCACTCCAGCTTTCAGCAAATCGCATTTTTGGTGGAAGAGACTGGCGAATGTAGCGAACGACGATTGAATCACAGCGATGGGGAGGCCGATAAGTTCTATCGAGACCTGCAGCTGCGAGGAGTCCAC
>Ga0210403_10003680_pt1 | contig 13394 bp, 13 predicted proteins | sample IncBWC19MmetaG_FD_150863 | JGI IMG/M metagenome (GOLD analysis project Ga0210403, IMG submission 150863) | Forest soil microbial communities from Barre Woods Harvard Forest LTER site, Petersham, Massachusetts, United States - Inc-BW-C-19-M | ecosystem: Environmental > Terrestrial > Soil >... | reverse complement strand
TCGCCCACCGTCCATCGCTTGTGCGAAGATCAGACCGTAGACGAAACCTGATTCGAAGTGACGCCCGCCGCGTGAGGAAGACGCGACAGTCGCATCGACCAGCAGCTTCGGTTCGGGCACCGTGAGGACGACAACATCCGCACGCAAGATGTCTTCGATGTCAGCGACCGCTGTCTCTCGAAGATAGTCATCCGTGCAATCCTTCAGGGTGACGTTGTGTGGGACTGTCTCTGAAGCCCAGCGTGAGGTACTCTCGATGCCGAGTTCAGCCAGTTCGTTTCCACGTGCCAGCACGCGGTCTTTGTCGGAGAACATAGAGGCGATGTACACTCTCATAGTCCCAACTCCCGCAGTGCGTTCGGCTTCTCCAGCTTTAAGATGCGAAACCCAGCGATCAAGTGGGCGGCATTGTAGCCGACCAGTCGTGCTTGGTCGATGAAGGCGTACGGAAACTGGAAAGTTTCTTCCTTCACCTGATTCGATTCAGCGGACACGCGAGTGTATATGGTAACTTCAGCCATCACACCGCCGCCGTACGTTCCGTCTAAGGAAATACGCACGACACCCTCTGGCAATTGATCGTCGTCTCTCATTTCTCCTCCGTTATGTTTGGTCGCCACGCTGGGAGCAACCCCAGCCTTCCAAGCCCGCAAAGGGGCCGCGTGCTGCACTTACACCACTAGGCGATAGGTTTATGCTTCTGCACACCACTTTCCGGCCTTCATCGTCACGATAGCCCGTTGCCCGTTCGGGTACAGGATCACGTGAGAATGACTCCATGAACTCGGCCCCACGGTGTAGTCCCAGTCACGCGTCAGTTTCGATGACGTGCCCGCGACGTATAGCCCGTGGTAGATGCCTGTCGAATGGGTGTGGGCGGTTGTCGCCTTCTTCCCAATCTTCGCGAGGTTCGACGGTGATCCGAAGGCCCCATCCGGGCCAAGGTGACCGTGCATCCCGCATTCGACTTCCTTCACCTCGAAGGAATCGTCAGGCAGTAAAAACTTGATCGCACCTTTCTTGAGTCCTGCCTTCTCTTCGAAGACGTAGCGGATGAGGCTCACGTCTTTCGGTGCACACATACGTTCGCGAATCTGAGCGTACATGAACTTCTGAAGGTCGAGGAACAACTCGGCGTTCGCTGGATCGAAGCGATAGTCGTACTTGTTCAGCCAGCTTTCCAGCCACTTGCCATCGTGATTTGAGTCTGGCACGACAGTCTGGCACCACGGACGCAGGTAGCGTTCGAGGACAGCCTTCGATGCCTTCAACTCTTCCTCCACGCGGTGCAGACCACGCAGCCAGCGGTGGAAGTACAGATGGGGAAGGGGGCCGTGTTTGATGTAGTGCCGATTGATCGACACCCCTTCTAGTGCGTCGTGAATGAACTGGTACTTCGGCTTCAACGCATCGAGCATGACCTGAGATGCTTCCACAACTTCAGGCTGCACGTTCGTCGCGTGCAGATCGCCCCACGTGATAGCTTCGGCCTTTGCCTCTGTCGAGACAACCTTGCCGTCTTCCACGAGGACGTTCAAGTCTTGGATCGTCTTGCCGTTCTTGCGGGCCGCGACCTGACGCACCCACCAGTTGCCCTTCGCGTCAACCTCAACAAGCAGGAACGCGTAACGGTGGTGATGCTCGGCCTTGATGCCCAATTTCTTCTGGAGGTAGTTCATCATCGTGACAGCACCAGTCGTGTAGATCATCTTGACTGGCATGTCCGGTGTCGTTGCGATGGATCGCATCTCGATCTTCGTGTGAGGAAAGATCACGCTGCTCGATCCGCCGTACGTCTCCAGACCCGCGATGGGGTTGTCTTCCGTGGGCAGGATGTTCATGTTCCCTGACCAGATCAGCCCCGGTGCGAGTTCAATTTTCTTGTCGCTGAAGTACGGCTTGATGAGTGGGTCGAACCACAGATCGTTGTCGTACGCTTTCTTCGTGCCCTTCTTGACGGCGAGTTTGCCGAAGTTGTTCTGGTTGTACGAGAAGGTTCCGATGTGAATCTCAGCTTGGTAATACTCTGCCATCGCTGTGAGATTCTTCCAGAAGTCCTCGTGAACGTGGGTGTTGTTTTGAGCCGAAGTCAAGATATATCGCTTGACCTTACCTGTGACGGGGAGTGTGGCTTGATGAATCTTTGCACGCTGCTTCCCACCAGCAAGAGGTTTCTTGCCTAGTCCTACCTTGGCGATGTTACGCCGCACGCTTGAACGGCTGCACCCCACTTCGCGGCTGACCGCAGAAATGTTGCCTGAGTGCTTGCTGAATGATGCGATAATCTTGTCCCGCAGTTCGCTCGTCTGACCCATGATCTCTCCTCTTAGAAGTGGTTCCCGTTCGGATAATCAGAACTTCGCCGTCGCCCTGTGTTTGATGCAATCTCTTTCAGACTCTCTGACATGTCAGTCAGGAGTCCGTCTTGTTTCCCCAGTGAAGCCTCCATGTGGGGAAAGTGATTCGTTGCCATCGTGTTAATCTGTCCCGTGGTCGTCTCCAATTTATCGACAAACTTGCGGAACACGTTTCCGGCCTTCCATGCGATAACGCAAAGTGCGGGCCAGCCGACCACCTGAATATGTTGCATCACCCACTCGTAGGGCGGCAAATTACTTGGGGTCAGGAGTGCTAGAATCTGAAACATCACTGCCTCCGTCTTTTGTGTCCCCTCCGTTTTGAATCTTGAATTTGTTCTCCTGCATTGAGTGGAAGAAAACAAAGCCCTGTACCGCAGTTATGAGTGCGATGAAATTCCCATCGAGCCTGTGGAAGCACTGAAGCACTGTACCAGCAAGCGTGAAGTAAATAGCGAACAGAGTATGCCGACCCTGTGCCCATCTGACAATCCGCGAAAACATAGACACCTCATGCCCAGAAACTGAGTGTGCCCATGTCGTGCACACGTTGATGTGCAGGGATCGGACAATCGTTCTGGTCAAACTTTCGTGCCCCAATGATCTTCTCTTGGAACCACGGCTTTTCGATCTTGCCGAGATCGCCCCAGTAGAGTGCACCTGAGGATTCATCGGGGATGCTTCCGTCGTAGATGCCGTCCACGCTGTGGAGCAGCTTGACGAACGCAGGTTCCCAGAGGGGCGGAAATACGAGCGGCGGCAGTTCGTTCTCTGCCATGAACTTCGGAACGCCGTCAATCACTTGGAGCCAGTTGCCCCAGCCGACGCGAACCCTGTTAGCGAGAGTGTGCATGACGAGTTGCCCCGCCTTGTATCCGCCGTAGGGTTTTCCGAATCGCCAACCCATGCACACGAGTTGACCCTTGATGAAATCGTCTTGTTTGAGCACTGCTCCTCCGTTTACTTTGTATCCTCCGGTTCCGGCCCGCTGGCCTGTGCTGCTTTGATGCGGTCAGCGTACTGTGAGCGGGTGTGGGCGACGGCACCGAGCAACTGAGCCAGTGGCGGCATCTTGCCCGATTCCACGAGTTTTTGTGCTTCTTTGCGAAGGTCAGAGATTGTTACGTTTTTCGGCATACACCTCTCCTATATTTATAGTGACAGGGCCTGACGATCTTGTCAAGCCCTTTTTCACTATTCTTTGAAGTCATCGGGGTTGAACTCTGTCGAGGAGTCCCGATACTGGCCTTCCCTCTCGCGAGGGCCAAAGCCCTGAGGTGGTGTCTGAGGTTCAGGTTGAGTGTTCGGGTTCTCCGCAACACTCTTCTTAAACTCAACCTCTTCCTTCTGAGCACGTCGAGCGGCGTCCGAGAACGACCAGCTTTCCTTGGGCGTGCCGTGTGCAGAGTAGAGAGCCTGTTCATAGTACCACAGAACAGCTTGCAGTGAACTCGTTGTCAGCCCCAGTTTCTGAGCGACTTCCGAGAACGACTGCTTCATCAGTGCCCGCTCCTGTTGGTTGCGGGGAGCGTCTGATGCGATCTCTTCTCCGTTGGGATCGACTTCGATGGTTCCCATCCAGCGATTCCAAGTACGGCTCACCCACATGTCGGCGGTGAATGCCGTTTCCATGCCGTGGAGGTTCTGTGCGAACGGCCCACGTTTTGCTCCGAGAGTCATGACTCCGGGCTGCATGTCGGTCTTCTTGCCCGAGACGTTCTTGTTGTACTGTTTCAGTTCAGAGACAGGATGCTCGTTCATCATCCAGTCCACAGCACCCTTCTCGCCGCGTTCCTCGATCAGTCGGTTGATGACATCGAAAGCGTTGCCATAAGCAACGATGCCTCGCGGCCCCCATGACTTCCCAGTCTTCGGGTTCGTGATCGGGAACTTTCCGTCTTTCGTGTAGTGATCCCACGCTTCCATCGTGGCGGTGAAGTTGCGGTACGGCTTTTGACCGGAGCTAAGAACTGCTTCTGCGAACTTGAAGATGCTCAGTTTCGTATCATCTTTCAGTTCGGGACGCATTTCCTTCGCGACCTTGTCATGCTCGTCCATCTGCTCTGTGTACCATGTGGTGCCCGAGTTGTTCTGGGCCATCTGGTATCGAGCCTCATCTTCAGCCAACTCTTTCGCACGAGCGACCATCTCTGCGGGTTCTGATCCCGGCTGAAGTGCACCGAGATTTCGCTTGGTGTACTTGTTCAGTGCCTTGGCAACGTCAATCGTTGAAGGATTGTTGTCCCCGACAGTTTTGACGGGGAGCGGATTCTTCATCAGTTCGACAGTTGAGCCTTTGACCTGAGCGGTCGTCTTCGTGACTGCGGGGGACTTCAGTTTCTCAAGATCGAAGCGGTAGCCTTCCGGCGTTTCCGTGACGGCGATTGGATAGTTCGCCATCAGTCGCTTCCACGCACCCTTTGCAGAGTCCGTCATCTTGGTATCGCTGAGCAGAGCGGTCTTGCCTGATTCAGCAAGATTCTGTGCCATCGCTTCTAGTTGTCCCGCACCGAATCCCTTGCCCCGCATCTCGTCCGCTACCCAGTGGGTTGCGACACGAACTTCGGTGGAGGGTTCGCCTTCCTTTTCAGAAGGTACATCTTTTGCGAGGAGGTGTCCGACGCGATCAGTCGCGGGGCCAGTGACGACTTCATGGAAGCCGTTCTTGCGGTCGATGTAGACAGGCTCTGGTTTCACTTCAGGTGCAGCCTTCGCCGCATCCACCCTTGCCTTCAACTCAGCGACCTGCTTATCGGTGTCGATAGCTCCTAGCTCTCGCAGGAACTTGTTCACCGTTGTGCTGTTCGCTTCGTCGCCGCTAATTGCCGTTGTGCGATAGTCGCCTCCCGGTTTCCCTTGCTCAATGCCAACGACAGTGTGCGGGCCAAACTGCTTGACCGCCTGTCGAATCTGCATCGCCTGTTCTTCAGTGACCTTGTCGGGGACAGAGAACGTGACCTTGCGTCCACCCTTCGTCATGTAAGAACGCATACGGATGGCGTTCTCTTTGGCGATGATGTCTTCGCGAGAGCCAGTGGCTCCTGATCCTTCGATCATCTTGTCATGCTCACCGACAAGGGGAATCATCTCTCCACTCGGCAGAATGAACCCAGCCTTGGTCGGGTCTTCTGTCGTGCCGTACTTGGCCTTCACAGCATCAGTGATCGATGTCGGCTTCGTCTCTTGCCGCAACTCTTCCGCTGCCGTTCCGCCTGTCGGGATCGTCTCCCGGTTGGCGTGGTCGTAAATACTGTCCTGATTCAGTCGCTTTCCCTCAGCGATAGCCTCTTCTTTGTTGTCGAACATGCGTGACAGTTCGAGGTTGGCATCGCCCTTGTAGTTCCAGCCGCCGATGTTCAGGTTGGGATTCTTCGCGAGTGCATCCTTCACTTCAGGACGGCTCGTAAATTCCTTCACGTCCTCAGGAGTGATTCGTTCACCTGAGATCGTTTTCTGATATGGCTTGTCTTGGAACTCGCCAGCGACGGAGAACACGGGTGAGTCTCGGGTGAATCCCTTGTCAGGGTTGTACGAGAATCCCTTGTGCTGGTTGTGCCAGTCAGCGATTGCCCCGTGCGTGAACGACTCCTCCTCGGGATTGTTGCTCCCAAGAGGCAGACGTTCTGGTGCAGGTGCCGTCGCTTTCTCGCCGCCGAGTCCCTTGCGACCGAACCGTGGCTTGCGGATGTTTGCACCCGCCATTCCAGTCTGGTCGCTAGCCTTCGAATCTTGATACGACTTGATGATACTCACCATCTTGTCGCGAAGACTGTCGGGCAGTTCTTTGATGCTCTGTGCGGCCAACTCGCCCCGGCTCTTGAGCCAGTCAGTGACCTTTCCGAACGTGCTGCCGAACTCGGGATCGAACATCACGTGGTTGAGAAGTTTTTCAACTCCCCACTTGCCCACGATGCCCAGACCTGTCAGGTGGGGAAGCAGAGCGGAGACAAGATACTCAGTCGCGTACGCTCCCCACGATTTGAACATCTCAGGGAGAGACGGGTCTTTCACGGTGTCGAACAGCTTAGCGACGTTCTGCCAGTTGTTGTAACCCTCAGGCCCAAGCAAACGCCGGAATGCGTCGGGAGCCTGACCGCGTCGAATTTGCTGGTTGCTGATCGATGCTTCGATGTTACGCATCGTGTTCCCGGTCAAGTCGCCCTTGAGCAGAGGAGCACGAAGTTTCATCGCGATCTCTTGCATGCGTTCGGAGTCTGACCACAACTTTCGAACGGAGTCGTACTCAGCGGGACTGATCTCGTCCGAGTGCTGCTTGAACCAGTTGTCAATCGCCTTCTCTGCCTTAGGTAGCCCGTTGTTGATGGCTTCCTCGCGGATCGCGGCGTCGGCACTCTTCGAGTTCGCTTTTTCCTTCTGCACCTCGGCTCGAAGTTCGTTGTACGAGAGCGGACGCTCCGGTACATTCACTTCGTTCGGATCAAACACAGCGTGCTGCATCCGTTCTTCCGGCTTCGCCTGTGCGTTGTACGCATCGATGTTGGCGTTGTGACGATCAACCAAGTCCTTGTACTCTTGAATCGCCTGATCTCGTTTCGTCTCCCAGACTTGCCGCTCACGCTTTGAGATGTCATCAGCCTGTGCGAACGTGGTGTCCGTCGCAGTTTTCTGCATCTCCTGCCACGCCTCGTCGGGTGTGGTGAATCGCGAGACGTGCTGCGTACCAGCGAGTTGCTCTGGTGCCGCCTCGCCGTCAACGATTGCCTGATGCCGACCGATAGCGTCTTCCGCTACCTGTCCGAGAGTGCTCTGCATCTGGCGGGTTGCCGCAGGTGCGACCCGTGTCTTACCAAACTCACGCTCGGTCGCGGGGGATGTCAACGCCCCTGCTACCTTGTTCACGAGTCCCGGCTTCTCGCCCGCGAGAGTAGCTACTCCCGCTGCGGAGACTGGGGCTTCGACGCCCGCCGTCTGAACGGTGGTGGGTCGGAGGGTGTTACGTTCACCCGTGACCGTGCCTGTACGTGCGGAAGGCAATGGGCCTTCGCCGCCAGCTTCCGGGCCAACGGTCGTCGGCTTCGGTGCTCCACGGAATCCCTCACGCACTGCGTGCTGTGCCATGTAGGTTCCCGCGATGATCTGAGTGATCGCGTGCGACTTGTCGTAGTCCGACATCTTTGACCAGTTGGCAGTCAATTCGTCCAACTGATCGTAAACGCCCTTGGTCATCTGGATTCCGAATCCCTTGGACATCAGCTTCTCAGCCCAAGGCTTCAGCATCGTAGCAGACACTTCGCCCGCACTCTTGACAAGCCCCTTCGCTAGAAAGGGCCAGTTGGTCGGGTCACCGAGAATCTGTCCGCCAAGATTGGCGAGTCCGCCCGTGACGCCAGCGGTGATCGGTGCGTTCTTTTCGAACTCTGTTCGCTTGTATGTTCCTTCCAATCCCTTCGCGTACGACGGAATCGGTTCTTTCTTTGCCTTTGATCCCCCAAGGTCTTCATCGAGATCGCTCATCGCATCGTCGGCGTACGCGAGGAACGTGTTGACCTTGTTCTCTGCGATGTTGCCGAGTTCGCGGGACGACTGGTGAAACTTGTCGAGGAGGTGAGTCTGTACAGCATGCAGCGGAGCCGTTGCCGCTTGCGGAACTGCTTTGCCGACCATCTCGTAGGCTTCACGTGCCCAACGATCTGTGATGCTCTCACTCGGGGTAGGAGTGTTATCGACAGGAGGCTTTCCACCTGTCAAATCGTTTGCTGAGAATGCCCCGTCCTGTTGAGCAGGAGCGGGGGTTGACGCAGGAGCGGGAGTTGACGCTGGCACAGGAGTTGCAGATTGTGTCGGCTGGTTTGTCGGTTTATCAAGCAAATCCTGTGCGGAAAAACTCATAGCGTCTCCTATTGTGATACTGGAATGATGAAGCCGTGTTCGCGGGCCATCTCAACGGCTCGGTTGAAGTCGCCGCCAGCCGCCGCACCGAACTGTTTGAAGATCGCCATGTCTTGGGGGTTGCCCTTGGTGAGCGTCTTCATGTTCTGTACTGACGGTTGAGATGCGAAGGCGGGGTTACGTGGAAGTGATCCGCTGTACGCCGCTGCTCGGCTCGTGATTCCGATACTCTTCAACGCCGCTTGTGCGGACGCCGGGAGCAGGTTGGCGTACGTTGTGCCGACCACTCCGACGTACTGATCTCCAAGCGATGCCGCTCGATCATCAGCAGTCTTGGCGAGTTGCTGAAGGGCCGAGTAGATACGGTTCGGGGAACTGTTCTGGTTGAGGATGTCATCCACAGCCTTGATATCGGATTCGTGCTCTGCACGGTTCGAGTTCAAGAAGTTCATGAACTCTTTACCGGGAGCAACCAACGATGCACGGAACTTGATGTAGCTCGGATCGTTGCCGAACTTCTTTTCCAGTTGGTTGAGCGGAGTGTTCCAAAACTCGCTGTTCGTCCGCTTCCACTCGTTGCTTGCGGAGATCGCATCAGCGTTGTGATAGAGGAACGTGCTGAACGAGTTCAGTTGTGCTCCGACCGAGTTTTGTTTCGTGGACTTGAACTCTTCGTCCTTGAGTGCCTTCTCTTTCATCGACTCTGAGGTGAAGTGCACGGGGTTCAGCCCGAGTTCAGTTGCTTTCTGGGCTGACATCAGATCGTAGTTGACCTTCGCCATCGGAGAGAACTTGCTCGTTGAGAACAAATCCTTCGCCTGAGTGAGATCGCCGCGACCGATTGCAAGATCAGCAACCGCTGCCAGCGTAGCAGGATCGCCCTGCTTCATCGCTTGTTCGCGGTCGAGGTTCAGTTGTGTTCGAACCTTCTCGTCCAGAGCATCCAGTTCTCCGTTGTTCATCTTGTCACGGAGACGATTCTTGAACGACGCTTGAATCTTCGGGTCTGCGATCTGGTCGATAAGATCAGAGGTATCATTGATCTTGTCAGGAGCCGCAGGTGCCTTCGCACCCATGCCGCCCATCTCAGCCAGCTTCGCATCGCTGACCTGCTGATTGTACAGTTCAGTGACCTTGTCGTTTGTGATCCCCAGCTTAGCGAGAATCTGTGCCCCGCCCTGTGCGGTTGCCAGACGACGCAGTGCGTCGATGGGGGTTCCACCGCCGCCGATAGCGTTCTCAGCTTCGAGGACAGCTTTCATGCCGACAGGCCCGATGCTCTTGACCGCATCAGCGAAGTCAGTGCTCTTGAGTCCGAGTGTCTTGGCTTCCTGTGCGAACAGAGCGTCCATGTGGTCGAGACTGTTCAACGTGTTCTGTGCGACCGCGTACTGATGCAGAGACATCTGGATGTTTCCATCCGTCGCGTCCCATGCAGTTCGGTATTGCGGATTGAATCGAGCGAAGTCCGCTGCCGCCTTCTCGTTCATCTTCACCTTGACATCAGGGTTAAGAACGGTAAACGTCGGGACGATGTCGCCGTTTGAGTTTTGGCGATAGCCGTCGATCTGTGCGAGTTGGTCAGACCAGTGGCCCTTCAACGCCGCGAGTGCTTCGTCGTGCGACAGGCTAGACTTCAGAATCGCAGTCGGCTGCGACTTGTCAGTCAGGCTCTGATCGTACGTGAGGGCATCTTTCAGAATGCCACCTTGGTTGTTGGCACTGATCTTCTCGTACATGTTCTGCTTGCCCTGATTCAGAGCAAGGGTCTGGTGAGCGACATCGAGGTTCGCCTTCATCACCATCTGCTTACGAGAGACTTCCTCGTCCGCGACCTGCTGAGCCTTCTGCTGTACTTTCTCGTGCAGTTGTGCTCCCGCTTGATAGCCCTCTGATGCGGCCTTTGCCGGATCAGGGCGACCCTCGGGATCACGTGCTCCCATGCCGCCGAACATTCCGGCGAGTGCCCCAGCGAGAATGCTCTTGCCGAGTTGTCCGCGAGATTGCTGTACAGGAACGCGGCTCGTCTCCCCCGTGTTCGGGTCTGTCTTAGTGACAAAGATCGGCCCGCCGCCGAGTGTCTGAAGCACGCCGTCAAAAATCCGTGAGGACAGATGACGAGGTGTGGGCGGTTGCGACTGAGGTTGTGCCGCTGTAGTCTGGGGGGTCTGTGTGGGTTGAGTAGGAGCAGTCTCAACGTACGACGGAGACGAAGGTGTCGTCGCAGGGGCGGGGTTCAGCGTCGGCTCCTGTGACATATCCCGTGGCTGAATCGTCGTGTCCACGTCAGAAGTCGTGACGCCCTTAGGCCCATAATTTGTAGGATTCTGCGGATCAACTGGTGTCGTCATGATTAGCTCCATCCTTGCCCTTCAGCCGCTACTGCACTCGCCCCGCCATTGGCAAATGCTCCACCCGCGTTTGTGGCACCCTTCGCCACCTTAGCCGCGAGAGATGCTCCACCTGTCAGTGACGCACCGATGCCGCTTGAGATTCCGCCAATTGCAGCGGTAACCATAGGTTGCCACCAATTGTTCGCGGTGTCAACTGCTTGCTGGGCTTTGAGCGAAGATTCTTGGGTAGTGTTCGCCACGCTCGTTGAACTGGTCGCGGCGTTGAATACGTTCGGAAGAGACTCTTCGGTCTGAGTCGCCTTCCAGAAGTTCTCTCGCCCGATGTCGTAATCCTTCTGGACGAGTTGGTTCTGTGCGTTCGCACCCTGTTCCGCTGCGGCTGTCTCCGCTGCGATAACCGCAGCCTGAGTGCCACCCGCAGGTGTGACAGCGTTTCCGCCGCCGATTGCCGCAGCCGCACTGCCCGCCGCACCCTTCAGGTTGCGTGCGAGAGCCGCTGTGTTCTGCGTAATCGCTGCTTGGCTGGCGTTAAATTCACCCGCACTCATACCCTGCTGGCTTGCCCCACCTGTGACGATACGCTGGATTCCCCCGATGAGATTGTTGAACACGGTTGAAGCAGCACCAAAAACTGTCTTGGCTTCGCTTGCCGCGTCCGCTGCGAGGGTCTTTGCTGCTGATGCAGCCGCTTTCAAACCGCTAGATGCTCCACACATGTCAATGTCCTTTATACGGCGAGAAGATACTCGTTCCCGCTTTTCGTCATCTTCATCACTTCGGTGAGGAAGGTCGCCAGTTTATCGTGGTCAGTCTGGATGATAATCTCAGTGAACCCGTTTGCTTGTGCCTGTGTTACAGCTTCGCGGATACCGAAGATAATCGCTCGGGCGTTGCGGTGGTTGTCCGTGCCATCGTTCCATACGCAGCAAACTCGCAGCGTCTTGGTGAATCGCACGAAGGTGATGGGGCCGTGTTGATCCTCAATCACCGTACAGATTTTTGGGACGCGTTTCTTCTCGTAGTTGCTCTCGGGTTCGAAGATGAAGTCATCTACCGACCAAGTGCCCGGATGAAACGTGTCTCGATCAATCGCCGCTTGTAGAGCAGGTTGATCCCGCTCCTCCATTGCCCGTGTCGTTATCATGTTAGTCCTTTAGATAAACGCCCGAGGCATCGACGGTCTGTGATGCACTGTTGCTGATCGTCCACGCTGTTGCACTCGATGTCGCCGGGAGTGTTGATGGGAAGTTGATGTTGAGGCCCGCATTCGCCCCGAGAGCGTACTTGTAGGTCGTAGTGCCGTCACTGATTGACACGATAGTCGCGGTGCCCTCGTTTGTCAAGACCAGCGTGATGATGTCGTTGAAGACGCCCGTCGCCCCCGCTGCGATCAGCGTGGAAGGTGAAGAGGACGTAGACTGGACGCTGAAGGTGCCGAGATTCGCGTTCGCTCGGCTACCGTTGATCGTGACCGTTCCACCGTCTGTGAAGACGTGCAGATCGCCGTTAGAATCGACAGTCGCCAGTTGTGCGGAGTTTGTTCCGTCTCGAATGATGATAGACATTGTGTCTCCTATGCCATGACGATTGCCGTCACTTGATACGTGCCCCATGTTCCGTTCGGTGCGTAGCCGAGAATGTCAAATCCTGAACCGGGGACAAGATTGCCGACGCAGAGCGTCAGCCCTTCGACCTGTGCGTCATCGGGAGACTCGTGATCTCCTGTCACGCCCGCGAATGCGAGAGTGACGACGCTTTGAATTGTGATCCAACTCAGCCCAGTGACTGTGACCTTTGCGGTCGTCTCCTCGGGGCCATCAGGATTGCTGAAGGTGAGGAGTGCACTGATCTTAATCGGACTCGCCGGAAATGTCTCGCGGTTCGCCATTAGGACTCCAAGGGAAGATACACTATCGTGACCGTTGTCGGTGCGGTGCCCGCGACCGATGAAGGGTTGACGATGGTGATGTAAATGTTAGTCGTCTGTGGGCTATCCGCGTTTGCTCCGATTCGGTTCTCCCAGTTCCATTGAAAGGGAGCGTGATCGAAGATGATGTCAGTGATGACGCCCTCGATCTGATTGTAGTCAACCGACGCGTCCGGGGTTCGGACAGAATCAATCGACTGAGTCGCCGCGTTCGAATAGATTCGCGTCTCGACTGGCTGTGTTGCTCCAAGCTGCAAAAGCTGAAACGACTTCGCCATCAGGGCGATGGTGTTGAACGTTTGGCCGGGAGCAAGAAACGGAACACTGATGAGTTTGGTCAGCGGCGTCAGTGTGGTCGGCGTGGTAGAGCCGCCGCCCGAGCCTGATGTCGTGGTCGTGACGTTCGTGATGTTTGATCCCGCTCCGCCGCCCGCACCCTGTTGGGTAGGCAGTGGGATGACTCGCATCACAGGATTCTTGCCAGTCATGTTCCACTGGCGGATCGTATCTACCGTCGTTGAAAACGGTGGGAGAGGACAACGCAGATACGGGTTTAGTGCACTCTGCTCCTCCGATTTGGTGGTCGGAGGAGCGGAGGGCGGATTTTCTACAGCTTCAAAGCCCTTCAGACTTTGAACCTTCAGCATCTCGTTAAGAGGCGGCATGGTTTCTCCTACTGCTCAACTTCGTACGCTCCGTAGATCGTCAAAGTTTGCAGTTCGTTATGTGCAGCCTCTGCCGGGAATTGCACAAGAACTTGCAAGTCCATGCAGTACGACGAGGTGTCCTCGTTCTCGGCAAGATAGAACCGTTGCCGATAGAACGATTTGCTTTCTGGCAGTCCCGGTGGATCGCTCACTGAGTGCTTCAAGATGTCGAAGCTGCCTGTGTAGTACGGCAGAGCCT
>Ga0210403_10003679_pt1 | contig 13396 bp, 12 predicted proteins | sample IncBWC19MmetaG_FD_150863 | JGI IMG/M metagenome (GOLD analysis project Ga0210403, IMG submission 150863) | Forest soil microbial communities from Barre Woods Harvard Forest LTER site, Petersham, Massachusetts, United States - Inc-BW-C-19-M | ecosystem: Environmental > Terrestrial > Soil >... | reverse complement strand
ACACAACACGCCGTCAGTTGGATATTCCTGCTGCTGGCCAGCTTCTTTACCTAAAACCTTTGTGACTTTATTGTTCTCGGCCACGATTGAATCTGTAGTCACTCCTAAATGAATTGTAATTTTAGGATGGCGCTCTAGCTCTTTAATCAGTACGTCTGAAGCAGTTATTTTATTACGAACTAGTAGATCTATATGCGAGGCATAGCGAGTCAAAAAAAGTGACTCTTGCACAGCGGAATTGCCGCCGCCAATTACCACCAGCCGCTTGTCGCGATAAAAAGCTCCATCACAGGTTGCGCAATAATGCACTCCCTTGCCAAAGTATTCGGCTTCACCTGGGATGCCAAGTTTCTTGTAGTCGGAACCGGTGGCTATAAGTACGGCTTTGGCATAAATAACACCGTCGGTTGTGGTCAACCTTTTTAATGGGCCTTCATCGACAATTGCTTGAACCTCACCAAGGCGAATGTCCGCCCCAAACCTTACAGCCTGCAGGCGTAATTCTTCGGCAAATTCAAGCCCGGTCACTCCTTTAGAAAACCCTGGATAGTTATCTATTTGGTCAGTAATAGCCGCCAAACCGCCTACTACACCTCTTTCGTATAAAACAGTATCTATGTCTTCTCTGGTAGTGTAGATAGCCGCCGCCAATGCTGCCGGTCCAGCGCCAATCATCACTAGATCATGAGTCTCAGTTTTCTGGGCACTATCCATAACTAGGCGCTTGCTGGTAATTGATTTAGCATATCCTTAACAGCGTCAGTCAGTTTTGGCAGATTCCAGCCAACTGTAACGGACTGTTGCTTTGTGTCTTCGTCTGTTACCACCGTAACTGGCACAGCCATTTGACCACTCACTTTTAGCAGATCATCGATATGCTCAGGCTGTTGATCTAAGTTGATCTCTTGGTAGGGCAAACCTTTAGCAGTCAGCCATTTTTTGACCTGCAAACAGTAGGCGCAAGTATTAGTGGAATAAACTGTTATAGTTTTAGCCATTATTGACCTCCCGTTGGCGCAGCAGCTGCTGCTGGCGGGTTAATAGCTAAGACTTCAATTTCGAATACTAAGTCTGCATTAGCCGGTACTGGCCCATTACCCTTTTCGCCATAAGCAAGAGCGGCCGGGATAACCAAGCGTCGTTTACCGCCAACCTTCATGCCCGGTACGCCTTGTTGCCAACCAACTATAACGCTGCCCAACCCAATATCAATTGGCTCGCCACGATCGTATGAGCTATCAAATTTTGCACCAGTTTGGGCTATAGTGCCCTTGTAATGTACGCGAATTTTGTCTGTCGCTTTAACCTCTGCGCCATCACCAACCTTTAGGTCCATTGCTTGTAGCTTGTCTACTTTACCGTCAACTTTAAAGGCGGTGGGGTCCTGCATTAACGGTTTTGCACCAGGCGCTTGAACAGGAGTTTGATCGGCAACTGGCGCCTTTTGGTTAGCTTGTAGAATAATAGAGAAATAGAAACCCAACGTACCACCTGCCAGTACGATTACAATAACCCATATAACAATTCTTTGCATGTTCGGCTTTGCCATCTTTCACAACTCACTTTAACTTTAAATGTATGTATTTATACTACCACGCGACTGGCAGATTTTAAGGACAAACCAGACTCCCGCAATCTTCTACGTCATACCTGGCTACGACCGGGTATCCTCATTGCTCTGTGGTTTTTCGGCTGTAAAAAGGGATTTTCGATACCAAAGCATAGCGGCAATGGCTGCACACAAGATGCCACCAGCGATGTCTAGCGGGGTGTGTACTAGTGCAAGCACGCGACCAATCCCGACCAAAATACTTAAACCAAGCAGCCACAAAGAGAGCTTAACATTCTTAGTACTAGCCCAGACTACCAGCGTAATGGTAAAAACTAACAGGGCATGATCAGATGGAAACCCACCGTTCTTTAAATAGCTCGCTCCTGGGGCAACACCGTTTGCAACAAAAGGGCGCTCAGTTTTATAGAACATGCCTAACGTCTTAGCAATCGCATAGGCCGTAAGCCCGGTACCAATAGCCCATAGGTAAGCGTGGTTGCGAACTTTGACCGGCAGTTTGTACATTGCCCAGCCGCCCAGCAGCACTATTGGGATCAATAAACCATCTGCCATCAAGATCACAGCATAGTGCGCTAGGGTCTTCATCTTTAGCCTTGGCTAGATCCTTTAGCATCTTTCTTCATAAATTGGTAAAGTAAGGCACCTGCCGTACAACCAACAATAGGCATTAGCCCATAAGCTGCAAAGGACCACAGTCCACCTTGGCTATAACCACCTATACCCAGTGCAACTGCCGGGTTAAGTACACCGTATGAACCTGATAGGGCTATTACAATCCCTATAAGCAAGGCTCCAGCAATTGTAAAAGCTTTTTCGAAACCTTCATTTTTCTCTAGAACTGCGCTAGCAATACCTAAACCAAACAGTACTGCTCCAGCTAACTCGCCAAATAATGGGAACCAGGTACCGACTTGATGGCCAGTGCGGGCATCAAAAAGCGTATAGAGAGTACTAGGCGCCGTAGGGTCACCATTTTTTAGAAACCTAGATGCGATAACAACTGCCAGCATCGCTCCAAGAAATTGAGCTACAACAAAGCTTGTTGCTTTGACAGCTGAGAGCTTTTTGCTGACCAGCATCGCAACAGTAAACGCTGGGTTAACATAAGCACCAGATATTTTGCCAAATACCAAAACAATCACAAGTACAGCCAGCGCTATAAGAAAAGGGTTATTAGAAACACTCAAAGCTACCAGCGTTAAAACCATAGTGCCAAGCAATTCAGCAATTATTTCGCCGAGCACCAACTCTTTATTAAGGCCAGGAAAACCAGCTAATCTCGCAGTTCCTTGTTTATGTTTAGCCATGAAACCTCCTAAGAATTATTATGATCAGTATAGCATGACCGCGTGCATCGTATATACTGAATACATTATGGCATTATTCATCAAACAAAGTGAGCAACGCACTCAATTGCAAGAAAAGATCGCTGCAGATTTAGCAAATCGGCTTAACAGCCAGTCAATCAATCCGACTCCGGATGTCGGGCCTTCGATAACTTCTGGTACCCATCAGGCCTCATCCGGCCTTATGTGGCTCTGGCTTTTGATGTTTTTGCTAGCCGTATTAGTAATCGGCTGGCTTCTATTTGGGATGCCTCAGCGATAGTTCGTAAAGCTCACTGGAAAATCAAAGTCTTGTTGTTCTAAAATTTGCATAAGAGCTTGCAGTTCGTCTTTTTTAGGACCAGAAACTCTAATCTCTTGGCCTTGAATTTGAGCTTTTAGTTTTGGGAATTGCTCACGTATTAGAGCGGTAATCTTTTTAGCCTTATCTTGGTCGAGGCCTTTTTTAAATTCGACATCCTGTGTAACTTTAAGATTACTGGTGACTGGCTGCTTACTAAGATCTAACAGTTTTTGGCTAAGACCGCGCATAGCTAGCTTTTTGCGCACCAGGTCCACCACTTGATCAATTTGGAACTGATTATCACCAACAATGGTTAGCCCAGTCTTGTTATTATCGCGAAAACTCAGGCTAGCACTGGTGCCTTTAAAATCGTAACGGTTAATCAGCTCACGGTTGGCCTGATCTATAACATTAATCACGTCCGACAGATTATAATCGCTTACTATATCAAATGAAAATGATGTTGCCATGCTATAATAATAGCCATAGATTGAGCATAAAGGCAACCGTGTGTTAGACGAAATAGCTGTTCAGGGTGAAAAATTAAAATCCCGTTTGACTTTGATTGAGACCAAGCGGGATATTTTAAGTGCACCCGAGCTAAAACAGCTTTATGCCAAAATGAGACAGCTCTCACCCGCCGAAAAACCTGCTTATGGCCAAGCAATTAATCAACTGCGGCAAGAACTTGAAGATTTAGTGGCTCAGCACGAAGTCCAGGCCAGATCTACAAACCTCACACCAATTGACATAACAGCGCCTTTTGATATCAATACACCAGCCGATAAAAAACCTCATTTGCTTGGCCCTGAGCATGGCAGTCGACACCCGTTGACCACCGAGCGCGAAAAACTGATGGAAATTTTTGTACGAATGGGTTTTGATATTGTCGATCCCAGAGAGCTAGACGATGACTACCATATGTTTGGCGCCTTGAACTTTCCTGAAGGCCATCCAGCTAGAGATGATTACGACACCTTCATGACAGAAGAAGGCCTAATCCCCCCCGCCCACACTAGCACTATGCAAAATCGAGTTTTTAAACAATTTGAATTGCCAATTAGAGTAGTTATACCTGGGCGAACCTTCCGTAACGAAGACGTTGATGCCCGACATGACCATACCTTTAATCAATTTGAAGGCGTCTATGTAGATAAAGACATAAACGCCGGCCATCTTATCAGCGTTCTGCAAGAATTCTTGCAAGAGTATTATGGCCAAAAATTAGAGACACGCATGCAGCCTTTTTACTTCCCATTTACCGAGCCCAGCTTTGAGTTTGCGCTTAGTTGCCCGTTCTGCCAAAAAAAGGGCTGTTCTATTTGTAGCCAAGAAGGCTGGATCGAACTGCTTGGCTGTGGCATGATCCACCCTAACGTCCTAAAAGAAGGCGGCATAGACCCTAATAAGTACACTGGTTTTGCGTGGGGTGGTGGTATTGATCGCTTAGCGATGATGAAACATAACATAGAAGACGTTCGCAACTTCCACTCTGGCAAATTAGACTTTTTGAGGCAGTTTTAATGACAGAGCTCCCAAACTACGCCTTTATTGACAGCCAGAATCTTAATTTGGGCGTTCGGTCCCAAGATTGGCGCATCGACTACAGCAAACTACGCCTTTATTTGAAGAATAAATACCGGGTAGAGAAAGCCTTCCTATTTATAGGCTTAGTCCCTCATAACCAAAAACTCTACACCGAACTACAAAGTGCGGGTTTTATTTTAGTCTTTAAGCCTACTGTTCAATATTTTGAAAATGGAGTAGAAACCGTTAAAGGGAACGTAGACGCCGAACTAGTGCTGCACGCTGCTGCCCTGGAATACCCTAATTACAATAAAGCGATTATTATTTCAGGCGACGGTGATTTTGCCTGCCTGATTGAATTCTTAATAGACAATAACAAGTTGCTGCATGTACTCACCCCTAATCGTAAGTATTCAAAGCTTTTAATGCCCTATGTTAGTTACATTGTAAGGGTTGATCAGTTGCGAAAGTCCCTGGAGTATACGCACAAAAAAGACCAGCATCGGCGGTCGGTCGAAACCTTAGGCCTATCTGGTCATGGTGATACTGAGATTATAGCCAAACCAGGCGACACTGTCAACGACAAAAATGATAATGGTTCTTTGGATGATAACGCAGTTAATAGGAGCCAGGACATATGAAAATCAGCCTAAACTCTCTACGATTTTTAAACCAGCATTATGGCTCCGCCGGCGAACCAGCTCCAAGCGGCGTTGATGATCTTTTAAGAAAAATTGGCGCTCAATTAGGTGCGGTAGAAGATGTTATACAATTCGGCAAGCAGTTCGATGGCGTAGTGATTGTTAAGATTAGCAGCTGCTCTCCCCACCCCAGTGCCGACCGATTAAAAATCTGCATGGTAGATGATGACGGCGCAATAAAAGACGTAGAACGAGATCAAAATGGTCACGTACAAGTGGTGTGTGGAGCACCAAACGTGCGCGCCGGATTATTAGTCGCTTGGTTGCCACCTGGCTCGACTGTGCCTAACACCGTAGGTAAGGACCCATTTGTACTTGAAGTTCGCGAGCTACGCGGCCAAAAAAGTAACGGCATGTTGGCCAGCGCCAAAGAACTTGGCCTGAGTGATGATCACGATGGCATTTTAGAGATCGACGAAGAGCTTGGCCCTATCACACCCGGCACGAGTTTTTCTGATGTCTTCCATCTCCGAGACGATGTGGTGATCGATATTGAAAACAAAATGTTTACCCATCGCCCAGATTGTTTTGGCTGGCTAGGCATCGCGCGTGAAATTGCGGGAATATATAACCTCCCCTACAAAAGCCCAGATTGGTATCAGCTTAATCCTAAGTTCCCAGCAATTGAGGTTCAACCCCTAAACGAACAGCTAGAGCTAGAAGTCCACAACGAGCTGCCAAAACTTGTACCACGGTTCACAGCAATAACTTTAAAAGATATACAAATAAAACCCAGCCCCGTCTGGCTACAGGTTGATCTTGCCAGAGCTGGCCTGCGCCCAATTAACAATATTGTCGACTACACCAACTGGTACATGGTACTCACCGGTCAACCAATCCACGCTTACGATTACGATAAGGTTAAAGCGCTAACAGACACCAATACTGCCAGCCTGACCGTTAGACATCCAAAACCAGGCGAAAAAATTACATTACTAAATGGCAAAACTATCGAACCTTGGCCTGAAGCAATTATGATTGCCTCTGGCGAAAAATTAATTGGTGTTGGTGGCGTAATGGGCGGAGCTGATACCGAGGTAGATAAAAACACCAAAAATATTATTATTGAATGCGCCAATTTTGACATGTACTCAGTTCGCCGAACCTCTATGGCGCACGGTTTGTTCACCGATGCTGTCACTCGCTTTAATAAGGGTCAAAGCCCCCTGCAAAACCTAGCCGTATTGGCTAAAATTGTAGATCAAGTCCAAAAATACGCTGGCGGTAAAGTCGCTAGCCCAGTAATCGACGATAATCACGTGCCAAAAGAAGCTATGGAACGCGGAAGCCTGAACCCAAGCGTTAAGGTTTCGGCTAAATTTATAAATGACCGATTAGGTTTAAAGCTTACTATTCAAGAAGTTCGCGAGTTGTTAGAAAATGTGGAGTTTAAGTTTTCTAATGACGCAGACAAAGATCCAAACGATTCAATAGAAATCACCGCGCCATTCTGGCGGACTGATATAGAAATACCAGAAGATATCGTAGAAGAAGTTGGCCGCCTTAAAGGCTACGATCAATTGCCTACTGTTTTGCCCTTACGCCCGACTGCTGCTGCCAGGCTACCTGTACTCGAACAACTTAAAAGCCAGACTCGCGATATCCTGGTAGCTGCCGGTAACAACGAGCTACACACTTATAGTTTTGTATCATCTAAACTACTGAATAAGACTGGTCAAGAAGTCAAGCCTGCTTTTAAATTACGCAACGCCATGTCGCCAGAGCTAGAGCTAATCCGTACCAGCTTATTGCCGAGCCTAATAGATAAAGTTCATCCTAACCACAAAGCTGGCTACGATAAGTTCGGCTTGTTCGATATTGGCAAAACTCACAACCGACACGAAATTGGCGATGACAATCTGCCGGCTGAACGTATTGGGCTTAGCTATGTTTTTTCGGCCGAGCCAAAGGCAGCAGCTGAATTTCACGGTTCAGCGTTTTATCAAGCCAAGTACAACCTAAACCACCTTTTGGGCCAACTAGGTGTTGAGTATATCTTGCAGCCGCTCAACACTCCCAAAGATTGGTGGCTCAAGAATATAGCAGATTTGTTTGAACCAAAACGTTCGGCTGTCATTCTGGTGGGTGGTCAACCTCTGGGCATAGTCGGTGAGTTCAAATCCGAGATAACTCACAACTTTAAGCTGCCTAGCTTTGCAGCCGGCTTTGAGCTAGACCTATCTGCGTTACTCGGCCAATATAATGCCGCTTCACGTTATCGACCATTGCTTCGCTTCCCGGCTACCGAGCAAGATATATGTTTTAAAGTCGATGTAGGCGTCAGCTACCAGGCTATCGAAACTATAATCCGCCAAACACTGGCCGAAGATTCTGGGCTTAGGTACAAAGTAGCCCCGATCAGTATTTACCAAGCTCACGACGACACAACTCACAAACAGATAAACTACCGGCTAAGTCTTCAACACCAAGACCACACCCTAACTACCGATTATGTGAATGGCCTTCTAGAAAAAGTGGCCCAAAAAGCGACATCAATACCAGCAACTAGAGTTTAACGGATAAAAATATGAAATCACTCCTAAGAATCTTAAAATCAGCTAGCAACTTGTGGCCATATTATGTAGTGATTATTCTTGTGTCTGTTGTAGCAGCACTGGTGAACCAGGTGCAGCCGTTCATCATCAAATCAGTGACAGACCAGGTAGTGCTGGTTCTGCATGGCAACAGCCCAAATTATATGACTGGCTTATGGCTAGCAATTGTATTATTCGGCTCAGATGTTGCGTCTACCCTGTTGTCTAACTGGGGCGGATATTACGGTGACATTATGGCCGCCAAACTTAAAAAACAACTCAGCGAACGCTACTACGAGCACCTGCTAAAACTGCCGCAGAATTACTATGACAAAGAGCTAACAGGCACCATATCTAACCGGCTTAACCGCACAATCTTTGAGCTCACCAACTTTATGAACTTTTTCTCTAATAACTTCTTCCCGATGATCCTTACTATGATTTTTACCCTAGTCATAGTCGCCCACTACAGCCTAGAAGTCGCCTTTTTGCTGTTTGTGATATACCCGCTGTTCATGTGGCTGACTACTGTTACCAGCAAAAAATGGCAGCAACAGCAATCGGCAAAGAATTTACAGACCGACATAGCCAGCGGTCGATTTACTGAGGCAATATCTCAAATTAAAGTCGTTAGATCATTCGTTCAAGAGCGACGCGAGCTCCGCCACCTTAGCCATAACTATCAGCAGACAGTTGATATCACCTATCAACAATCTAAATTGTGGCACAGCATGGATATCTGGCGTCGATTGGTGCTCAACGTTATATTCTTTATTATTACAGCCTTTATTTTTTGGCAGACACTCAAAGGCAGATTTACCCTTGGTGAAATGTTCTTGTTATTGCAGTTCTCACTACTCATGCGCATACCACTGTTCAGTATGAGTTTTATTGTCGATCAAGTTCAGCACGCTATGGCCGGCAGTAAAGATTACTTTGCCGCCTTAGATTTGCAACCAGCAATAGTTGATGCCCCAGACGCTAAGACCTTAAAAGTTAAAACTGGTGAGCTTAAGTATCAAGATATCAGCTTCTCTTACAATCAAGGCGAATCCACGCTCAGCAATATTTCTTTTACAATAGAGCCGGGCAGCAAGGTAGCATTGGTGGGCGAAAGTGGTGGCGGCAAGACGACTGTTACTAACCTACTTCTGCGTCTTTATGAGCCTGACCAGGGACAAATACTTATTGATGACACCAATATTCAGGATGTCACGCAATATAGCTTGCGAAAGAATATTGCAGTTGTTTTTCAAGATCCGTCTCTGTTCAGTGGCACGATCAGCGAAAATATTGCCTACGCTAAACCCGACGCAACCAAAAAAGCCATCATAAGAGCCGCCCAGGCTGCTAACGCGCATGACTTTATAGAGAAATTGCCAAAGGGCTACGACACCGAAATTGGTGAGCGCGGCGTAAAACTGTCTGGTGGCCAAAAGCAGCGTATTGCTATTGCTAGGGCTCTGCTTAAAGACGCACCAATACTGATTTTAGATGAAGCCACTAGCTCACTTGATAGCAAGGCCGAAAAACTGGTGCAGAGTGCCCTAGATACGCTTATGAGAGGTCGCACAACCCTGATAATCGCACACCGCCTAAGCACTATCGCCCATGTAGACAACATCATCACCATTAAAGATGGCACTATAGACGAAATTGGTACGCCAGCAGAGCTAGCTACAACCAACGGTATTTACGCCGAACTACTCAACTTGCAGCTGAATGTTACAGAATCAGCACACAAGAGACTAGAGAAATTCGACATGGTAGGCTGATTGCCCATAACCAAAAAGCATTGGTTTGCATACGACCGGTGAAATTTGTATAATCACATCTGTAGAATAGTGGCGAGTGGCCAAGCGGTAAGGCGCCTGCCTCTGGAGCAGGAGATCGTAGGTTCGAATCCTACCTCGCCAGCCAAGCATTGCATCCAACTAGACCCGAGCGCCTAAGTACGCATATGATCTGTTGGGTATAGTGCCTTGCAGCAAACGAAAAGCTTTAGCTATCCCTAACTAAACACTACCCAATTTCCGCAGGCAACCAGTTTGCCTCTTTTGTCTTTAGCCCAAGTTGCGTCCATATCTTCCATGTCTCATCTGGCTCCATAAAGAAAACGCCCCAGTCATCTGGGGCGGGTGTTCTGATGGTGAATGGAAGGTTGCTCATCGCATCAATCTCTTCCTTTAAATCTAGCCGTTTGGTCGGGTTCAGAGTGGCAGCTCTCTCATTCTCAATTCTACGAATTAGATGGAGCCAGTGTTTACGTACCATACTTAGACTGCCCAGTGGATTGTTAGTAATAACGATTAGAGCGGCATGCTTGTCAGTGAGCTCTTTGGTTGCTTCTTTGATACTTGTAGCTGTGAGCTTGTTGAATTCGGGCATTGTAAGGTCTGCTGTAGGCTTTATGAGAAGCAAACCAGTGGAGACAAACTTAGAGGGGGACATATAGATCCTTTCTTGCCCCTAGCAATTTAAAAACACAACAAACCCAGCTCAATTTACAGATTGAGCCCTTGAGTCACGGGGTGTGATGTGTTACCCTCAATAGCCAGGAAGTCAGATTTAGTGCGTGATTTTGTTGTTATATAGGCTATACAATATTAGGCTACAACAAAGATTCGCAGCCTGTCAATAAGGTAATTTAGTTTTTTGGTAACTAGCAGTGCAATACTTCAAAAAGAATGTGGAAATCGCTAGTCTTTACGGCGTTTCCGAATCGGCTGTTCGCAATTGGATCGAAGCTGCCCGTGAGGGCAGGCTTAACCTAGAGCTACATGAACACGCGGGTAGATTCTTTATTGCCAGTACGCCTAATAATAAACTCATCATGCAACAGCAAGCCGAGCAAGGGAAGAAATACCGCAACGCCGCTCATCACCGAGTAATAACCCCTGCCCCAGAGTTTTATAAAATCTACAATTCAGCACAAGTCGCTGATATCGTCTCAGAACTGGACATCTACCGAGAAATACCCCTCAAGTACAGTTACTTCAATGGAGGAGCTGAATTGTGGGATAAACACGTCCAGAAACTTATAGATGAGCCAGCTCTTGATTTTTGGACATTCACAAACAAGTTGATGAATCTAAACAAAGCATACATTGGCGATCTACTCGGTGATTCAAGACGAGTCAACATTATCGACCTTGGGGCTGGCACTGCAATGCCCGACAAAGTGCTTATGACCTATCTGATAGAGCAAGGTATTCTCGGTCGCTATATAGGCATTGATCTAAGTGAAGCCATGCTGAGCATAACACGCAAAAACCTAACCTCCTGGTTTGGTGACCAAATAGCCATCGAAACTTATGTTAGGGATATCAACATTGAACGGTTTAATGACCTACTCATTGAGGAGTCCTTTCATCATTCGTCCAAAAAACCGATTAATATTGTCCTGTTACTCGGTGGAACGATTGCTAATTTCAGATCACCCAAACAGGCTCTAGGCCTAATTCGCAGCAGCATGGGCAGGAATGATCTTTTGATATACAGCGAAAGGCTGGATACCTCAAGTTCAAGACCGTATTTTGATTTCAGTCCTGAGGTTGAGAAGCTCGAACAGTTATCTGCACGCCACCGTATAATGCTCGACTTACTCAACATCGATGAGAGCTGTTATGAAGTCGAGCAGGTCTTTGATGAGAAAAAACAAGAACGATTTATCCATGCAAGACTAAAAGTTTCTTTGTCTATTCGTTTTGAGCTAAACGGCGGAGAACGCACGATCGATATTAATAGAGGTGAAACCATCCTAATATGGAGAGGCGGCCAAGATAGAGATGTTCTCGGATACGTTCAACAACTTAACGAGAGTGGTTTTAATATAAATAGCTGCTCAACCATGGACAATGAATACTTTTTGGCGATTGCTGCGATCAAAGTTTAGTGTAATACTGCGCGTTCAGCAATAAAGATCCTAGAGCCCTAGAACTTCTAGAGAAAAGTATTGACGATAGCGGCTTACACAGAGAGCTTATTGTACATAAGTATGCAGATACAAACAGCGATGTTAGAATATATCAAGTAACTCATGGAGTGTCAGACTAATTACGTATTCAATTTTCACCAATATCTACCTCTTAGATGGCAACAAGGTGTTCTTCCTTCATCGAGCAGCTAACAAAGCCGTATGGCCAGATGCACTTCTGGGTGTTGGTGGCAAAGTAGAGCCAGGTGAAGAATTACATGAAGCAGCAGCACGTGAATTCCAAGAAGAAGCTGGCGCAACCCCAACAGACCTGAAGCTCATAGGTACACTATCTTGGCTAGACGAAGACAACCAAAATGGTATTAACTATATATTCGTCGCTACTAAATACTCCGGCAACCTCCTGACTTCGTGTGATGAAGGTAATTTTGAATGGGTCGACGTACGCGACGCGATGGTGGACCCGCGTACCGCCATACACCAATTACGCTATCTGCCATACGTGGTAAATGGCGAGCATTTTTCGCAACATATGCACTTTCAGGGAGCTTTCTCTGAGGGAAATATTACCAAAGACTTTAACTCAGTATCATACACCAACCACCGTATGGCTAAAGGTATCGAAAGCATCGGCGTTGCAACCAGCAACCCCGGTAAACTAGAGTTCATCAATACAATACTATCGCCTTATGGGGTTCGCGCAACCCAAAATGATAAAGGAGCGTCAGTTGACGTCACCATTCATACAGCCGATCCAACGTTGAATAGCTTATTTAAAAACGGCATCAATAAATCAGTAGAAGATGCCGGCATAACCTTTACTCCAGAAAATGCCATCGATTTCTATGCGGGCAAGATTAATAAGCCCATGCGCGCTACACTAGAGTACACCCTACAACAACATGGCAAATCATCTACTATACTCATACCAGCTCAACTTACTAATGACCCTGCGTATAACGATAGTATCCGAGATAACTTCTTCTGGAGTTTTCTGCGATTTACTGTCGATGATGAGATGAAGAGTTATGTTGATTTATCGGACGCCGAGAAGTCTGATACGTTTGGGTTGTTAGCGCAGGCTATCATAAATAAGAACACAGCGAGGTCAAAATGATCGTAGTAGTATGCAGTGCTGTTATAGAGAGAGATGGTTCTTTTCTTGTAGTTAAAGAATTCAAGAAGAGCGCTAGCGGTAAGTGGGGTATCCCGGGTGGCAAGCTTGAAGAGGGAGAAACCATACAACAATGTCTCAAGCGTGAAGTACAAGAAGAGACTGGCTTCAGTATTAAATCGTATAGTCTTATTCGTATAGTCAACAAGCCAATGACTCACGAAGGCAATACAGTCATAAAGTTCATATTCTTATGCGACCTGAGTGAAGAATCTATATCTGTGGCCGAACATGAATACGAGTTTTTATCGCTCGAGCAACTAGCTGATCTAGATCGTGAAGGGTTGATAAGAGGGCAAGAGATAGTCCCCCTATTTCGTG
>Ga0210403_10003678_pt1 | contig 13399 bp, 12 predicted proteins | sample IncBWC19MmetaG_FD_150863 | JGI IMG/M metagenome (GOLD analysis project Ga0210403, IMG submission 150863) | Forest soil microbial communities from Barre Woods Harvard Forest LTER site, Petersham, Massachusetts, United States - Inc-BW-C-19-M | ecosystem: Environmental > Terrestrial > Soil >... | reverse complement strand
GCAAAGAATTTGAATCAAAATCCGCCTGCCTTGCAATCGAACTCAACAGCAAACTAGTTGCAGCAGTTGGCGTTCAAAAACGCCGACCTGAAGGTCGGCCACTACAAAGTCTGAAACGAATGCAAACGCAAGCCCGTTCGTTCCAGCGCGTTCATCGAAGTATGGTTTCCATATCAGAGCACCTGATGGGTTTCTTTGGGCTGCTTCGATGTGAAGGGGGAACTGGCTGGCGATGGTGATGCCGTAGCCTTGGAGAGGTGCTTTAGCACTCCTCGCAACGAGTGCTAATATAGCACGTCTCGCTGCCATAGCACATTATCTAAAGGCGGATTTCCGTTTGATTCTGTGCTCCCGAAATCGCCAAACACCATCCCCATCGTTGAGCGTTACGTCCGCGACCAGCTCATCAAAAGGTTCGGTGAGAACATGATTTTCTGGAAGTGCTTGAAAGGAAACGGCGGGGGACGACGAGACTCGAACCAGCGACCTCTGCCGTGACAGTTGATGCGGAGACTCAAGCACTTACGGGGAGTATCGAGGAACGCAAAGTATTGAAAAGAGGTAGAAGGGAATTCTTATTGTTCCCGGATTGTTCCCGCGTCGGTTCCGAAAACCAAATCGGCGGACGGATTGGCGCTCCACACTCCCATTCTGGTCGTTGATGAAGCCGTCCAATGACGTGGTGAATCCGATGATCACTTTGCCCATCACGTTAATTCCGTATGTACTCGCTGGTTAGCGAATTCTTTGCGGTGAGCAGCTGCTTGGGCGTGCCTTCGAACATGACCTTGCCGCCCTTCGTGCCGCCTTCGGGACCCATGTCGATGATCCAGTCTGCATTCTTGATCACGCTTGTATTATGTTCGATTACAACAACGGTGTTGCCGGTGTCCACGAGGCGGTTCATGATCTCCAGCAGGTGACTGATATCTGACATGTGTAAACCGGTTGTGGGCTCATCCAGCACATAGATGCTGCCTTGTTTGTGCAGTTCGCTCGCCAGTTTGATGCGCTGGCATTCGCCACCGGACAGCGTGCTCAACGGCTGACCCAGGGTCAGGTAGTCGAGGCCCACGTCGCTCATGGCCTGTAGTTTGCTCGTGATCTTGTCGATCTTGAAGTATTCGAGCGCCTGCCTGACAGTCATTTCCAGGACATCGTTGATCGATTTTCCGTTGAGCCTGTATTCCAGCACTTCATCTTTAAATCGTTTGCCCTCGCAGATCTCACATGGCGACTTGACCTCGCCCATCGCGGGGATCTCCGTGTAGATCACGCCCAGTCCGTGGCAGTTCTCGCAGGCGCCTTCCGAATTGAAGCTGAACAGGGATGGGCTCACCTTGTTCGTGTCCGCGAAGACCTTTCGCACCTCGTCCATGATGCCGGTATAGGTGCCGGGATTGGACCGGCTCGAAACACCCACAGGGGATTGGTCGATCACGATGGAGTCCGGGTGTTGACGTAGAAAGGTCTGATGAATTAGCGAGCTCTTCCCCGAACCTGCCACACCTGTGATTACCGTGAGCACACCCTTCGGGATGTCCACGCTCACGTTCTGCAAGTTGTTGGCTTTTGCATTCTTGATCGGCAGTTTTCCACTGGGGGAACGGAAATCGCTTTTGATCGAAACCGACTGTTTCATATATTTTCCGGTCAGCGTGTCCGCGCTCAACAGGTTCTTGAACGTACCTTCATACATGACCTGGCCGCCCTGACTCCCGGCATGCGGACCCACGTCCACGATATGGTCAGCCACTTTAATGACATCAGGATCATGTTCTACCACGAGAACCGTATTTCCTCGATCACGCAATTGTTGAAGAAGTTCATTCAAACGATGCACATCACGCGGGTGAAGACCCACGCTGGGCTCGTCGAACACATACATCACGTCCACGAGGCTGCTGCTCAGGTGTTTGACGATCTTCACGCGCTGCGATTCGCCGCCGGAGAGCGTGTCTGTTTCACGATTTAAGGTGAGATATTCGAGGCCGATATCCACGAGATATTGTAGGCGCTGGATCAGTGTTTTCAAAATGGGTGTGGCTTTCGGTTCCTTGATCGTCTTGATCACACCGATCAACTGGCCCACTTCCATCGAGGCCAGCTCAGCGATGTTGTATCCGTCGATCTTGCACTTCAGCACTTCCTGACTTAAGCGCGCGCCCTTGCACTCCGTGCACGGCGCCATCGTGATGTAAGGCGCCACAAGCTTTTGTGTACGTTCAGACATGGTCTTCACGTCACGCGTGATGTACTTGGCGGTGAATCTGCTGATGATGCCTTCGCACGTTATATTGATGCCCTTGCCTCCGACCTTTGTTTTCACTTTATATGGTTTGCTGTATAAGAGCAGTTCCATTTCCTTTTCGCTGAACTTCGAAAGCTTCTTGTCCATGTCGAAAAGTTTCGACTGGCCGAGGAAGTTCCAGCCCCAGCTGTCGACGGCATATTCATTGAACAGGATTGCGCCTTCGTTCAGTGTTTTGGATTTATCGAGGAACAGATCCAGGTCCACGCCCACCTTGCGGCCGAAGCCGTTGCAGTTCGGGCACATGCCCTTTGGGTCGTTGAAGGAAAAGACGTTCGCATGACCCACATACGGTTTGCCGATGTGGGAATACAACCGGCGCAGCACCGGGTAGATGTCGGTGATCGGGCCCATCGTCGAATGGGACCCGCCGCCGAGCCGTTTCTGGTCCACGACGATCGGCATGCTCAGGTTCTCAATGGCATCGGCGTCCGGTTGGGAGTAGCGCGGCAGGAAGGTGCGGATGAACATGCTGAAATTCTCGTTCATCTGGCGTTGTGCCTCGGTCGCGACGGTATCGAACACGATCGACGATTTGCCGGAACCCGAGACGCCGGTGAAGATCGTGATCTTGCGTTTGGGGATGCGCAGCGAGACGTTCTTGAGATTATTCTCGCGCGCACCGCGGATCTCAATGAATTCCTGCGACATGGTTTCCTCTACGGTTTGATATGTTGATTCAGCTGGAACAGGGTGGTCGGATGGTGCTTGGCCTTGATCTGGGGCAGGCGCTCCCATGGAGGAAAAGCTGTAGTTTCATCATTTTTTGCTTTTAGGTACTTTCGCTCGAGTACCCGCAGGAGCTTTCCTCTTCAATTTGATCTGATTGTAATCAACGGCGGCACGGACGAGATTTCTTAGACCACGCTCATTAATCTTATCGCCCTCGAAAAGATCGATCGCTCGCCACCTGTTGCCTTCGAGGCCTGCGTTGAAGAGCTTGTCAGGATCCGGGAGGCTCGCCCCGTGGGAAAAGGTAAGCTTCACCTTATCTTTGTGCGCGTTGCCGACCGCGATCATTCCGTCGTGAGACCACACTGGGCTTCCCATCCACTTCCATTCCTCGATTATCTCCCGGTCGGCCTCAAGGATGGTCTTGCGGACGCTGGCGAGCGTCTTCCCGCGCCAGTCTGTGAGTCCTGCGATCAGCTGGTCAATACGTTCCGATGAATTCATGGATCCTTAAGCCTCCACTTCTTGTGCCGTTTTCGTTCTCTTCGAAAGAAGTCGTCGAACAACGTGGCCTTTCCACATCCACAGCCCTGAAATCAGCAATACGGGGAAAAAGACATACCGAATAGACCAAGCGTAGTTTGGAGTATCCGTCGGCGAATCATAAATGTAACCGATTATCGGAATGCCAAAGATAATGTGAATCCATCGAAAAATCGAACGTTTGGTGGCCTCTTTCATGATTAATTTGTCCTCCCTTTCTGAGACGGCCCGTCGGGTGTCTCGATACCGAACTGCTTGGCGTACTCCGCGTGCAGCCGCTGCCAGCCGAACTTCGTGGCTTCGGGTCCGAGGATGCGTCCAATCGGCTCACCCGCGAGGAGCCGGTCAAGGACGTCGAAGCAAATGTGCCATCCGGCAGCACCCATGGCGATAAAGCGCCGGCCGATGTTGGTCCACAACGTCAGGCGCGTGCCGCCACCAAAGGCTTCGAGCTCCCACCGCATGTTGTGATCACCCCAGTTGTACTCCAGCACCTCGGGCGCGACGGCTTGCGTCACTTTGGTTTCGGTAACGTGCGGTTTGGGCGCTGCCACCGTGGTGAGCTTCACCGTGGCTCCAACCGTACCCAGGCTCCCATCGGCGTCAAAGGGAGCCCACTCGTGTAGATGCGCTGGGTCGGTAAGCGCCTGCCAGACTTTTTCCGGCGAGTGGCGCAATTCTCTGACGAGAATGAGGGTCCACTTCTCTCCGTCCTTTCGCACCTGCGCCCCGCCAGCCGGACCCGGTGTGTACTGCTCGAGATTGGTCACCTTATTCTCCTTAGCTCTAATAGCGCGCCAGCTGCGTGAGTTGAATGAGGTTGCCGCAGGTGTCTTTCAGCATCGCAATGGTCGAGCCGGTCACGCCGGTGGGCGGCATCGTGAACTCGGCGCCGCGAGCCTTGATCCGCTCGTAGTCGCCCTTGACGTCGTCGGTGAAGAACATGGCCGCGGGCTGGCCCTGTTGAAGGATCGCCTGCTGATACGATTTGGCCGCGGGGTTGTCGTTCAGCGCTAGCTGCAGCTCAGTGCCGTCCGGCTCCTCGGGCGAGGCCACAGTCAGCCAGCGATATGGGCCCTGACTGAAATCGGTCTTCTTGGCAAAGCCCAGTACCTCCGTATAGAAGCGCAGGGCTTTGTTCTGGTCGTCCACGTACACGCTAGTCACTTTGATTTTCATTTCGTTTCTCCTTGTGCGCCGGTTAAACCGGCGAGGTGTAGTGATGAAAAAGTCATACGGTAGTAGTGGATTAGCGACCCACAACGGCCCCGAGTCATGCGGAGTCACTCGCAAGGGTGACGTCGAAGCGTTGACAGGGGAACGTGCGGGCCGGGTATTCAGCCGCGTAAGAACTTTCCTCCGGGATGCCGACGATGTAAGGAGATGCGGAAGGCTCCATCCGGTGCACCGATATCGCGAGGTGTACCGGAATCCCGCGCGGTCAGAGACCCCGAGCACGTACGGAGACACCTCACGCGGGAACCGGGAGATCCCAGGACCACCCAAGGCCGCAGTTGCTTTGGGACGCATCGGGAAGTCTAAGGACGCACGCCGATGATGAACGGAACTGGGAAGTCGGACAGCCCTAAAGTACCTGCGAAGTCTCCGAACAAGGTCGGACAACCGGCTGCGGAGGGGATGGAGGGAAACGGGTTGGCCAAAGGGAACCCTCCACAGCAAAACGCGTCCCGGACACCGAGCCGGAATGACGCGCCAAGTGCGCTGGAGAGGGTACGTCAAGCAGCAAAGAAGGATAAGCAGTTGCGGTTCACAGCGCTCCTGCACCACATCTACAACCTGGAGACCCTGCGCATGGCTTACTTTCGACTGAAGAAGGAAGCGGCGCCCGGTGTGGACGGTGAGACGTGGCGGCACTACGGCGAGCAACTGGAGGTGAATCTCCAGGACCTTTCCGAAAGGCTGAAGCGAGGAGCGTACCGAGCGAAGCCGGTGCGTAGAGTGTATATCCCCAAGGCCGACGGGCGGCAGAGACCGCTCGGAGTTACGGCGCTGGAAGACAAGATCGTCCAGCGTGCGACGGTCGAGGTGTTGAATGCTGTCTACGAAACGGACTTTCTCGGTTTTTCGTACGGGTTCCGGCCAGGGCGAAGCCAGCATCAAGCGCTGGATGCGCTGTACACGGGACTGCTGACGAGGAAAGTGAACTGGGTGCTCGATCTGGACATCAAAGGCTTTTTCGATGGAATTTCTCACGAATGGCTTGTGAAGTTCGTCGAGCACAGGATCGCAGATCGGCGCGTCGTGCGGCTCATCCAGAAATGGCTGAATGCCGGCGTGCTGGAGGATGGGAAACGAATACGTGTGGAAGAAGGGACGCCCCAGGGCGGCAGTGCATCGCCGCTTCTGGCCAACGTCTATCTGCACTACGTGTTCGACCTGTGGGTCCAAGCGTGGCGTCGGAAGCGGGCGCATGGCGACGTTGTCGTGGTGCGATTCGCGGATGACGTTGTGGTTGGATTCCAGAGCAAAGCGGATGCCGACCAGTTTCGGGCGGAACTCACCGAGAGAATGCGGAAGTTCAACCTGGAACTGCATCCCGAGAAGACGCGACTTTTGGAGTTCGGACCGTATGCGCTCGAAAACCGGAAGCGGCGTGGAGAAGGGAAACCGGAGACGTTCAATTTCCTTGGTTTTACGCATATCTGCGTGAAGAAAAGGAGCAATGGGCGATTCACGGTGCTGCGGCAGACGATTCGCAAAAGGTTGCAAGCGAAGCTGAACGAGGTGAAAGACGAGCTTCGGCGGCGTATGCATACCCCCATTCCCGAACAGGGTAAGTGGTTGCAAGCGGTCGTGCGTGGCCACATCCGTTACTACGGGGTGCCCATGAACACACCGGCGCTGTGGATATTTCGGTTCCAAGTCGGTTGGCTCTGGCATCGCGCGCTGTCGCGGCGCAGCCAGAACGGCCACGTCCTCTGGGATCGTATGCGGCGCCTGATCAAACGCTGGCTGCCTCGGCCCTCTGTCTGTCATCCCTATCCCCTGCGCCGCATGGGCGTTATTACCTAAGGCACGAGCCGGATGCGGGAAATCCGCTCGTCCGGATCCGTGGAGGGGGTCATGAGCAATCATGATCCCTACTCCGACTGTCACGTTCGCGGTGTGGGCCGCGTCGTCTTCTGCTTGTCTTTTTGGTTGCTGCTGCCATCGTTGTTGAAGGATCCATGTGGTCGAGGTGACGTTCCAGAGCATCCACGTGCTCGGACCAGAACCGACGGAACCGAGCCAGCCAGGCATCCAGTTCCTGAAACGGTTCTGGTTTCAGCCGGTAGAGACGGCGCTGCGCGTCCACCGTGGATTCTACGAAGCCGGCCTCGCGCAGCACGCGCAGATGCTTTGACACGGTCGGCTGCGCCATACGAAGTTGACGCTCGATCTCTCCAACCGACTGTTGTGACGCCACCAGGAGGTTCAGTATCGCCCGCCGGTTCGGCTCCGCAATGATGTCGAATACAGATTCCATACTCTTGATATACCCCACGGGGCATATACGTGTCAAGGTATATTTAGGCGGGGCCCTGTGCTCCTCCATGTTGTTGTAAAGCAGCCGACGATTGATCTGGAGCCGGTTTGCAGCGCCGGACTTATTCCCAGCGGAATCCTTGATCGCCTTTTCAATCAATCGTCTCTCTAATTCCGCAATGGACTTGTGGAAAGGCAACGAGAGGAGATTTATAGGAAGCCTTCCAGGTTGCGCACCAAGCTCTCCACGGCCTGGTCCAGCCATCTGCGGTGGCGCCAACCCCGGCCAACAATATGGATGGATTCGATTTCCATTTCCAAGCCCCTCTCCGGGGCAATACGGTGAGAAGTGAGAAAAAGTCTCAGTTATGCGGGAGACTGTCTCGTGCAGAGTCCAAGGGTGTAAGGTCCTGCCAGCCGGAGGCTACTGTAACTCGCGGTTAGTAACCGGAAACTTGAAATGAAGGTGTGAAGAAACCTCGATGTAGAGAGAGACTTTGGATTGGATGTCAGCCTGCCGCGGGGGCGAGTGCACAGGCGGTTTTTGCGTCGAGCGTTTTCATAAGATCCAGGATCATGTGAGCGACGCACTGATCACCGGTCGCCGTATTGATCATGGCGTGGTAAGCGGTGCGGTCAGGCCAGTCGACGCCAAAATATTTCTGGATGAATTCGACGCGGTCGTGATCGACGGTATCGACGCGCTCTTGCGCTTCCTTCTCGGTTTTGCCGCGCGCTATGAGGCGGCGCACTTTATCTTCCCTGGGGGCGTAAAGAAAGACGCGGAGCGTGTCCGGACGATTCCTGAGAAAGTGCTGCGAGCCCCGTCCCACGATCACGCAGTTACCGGCTTTCGCGGCGTGTTGAACAACACGTTCGGTAATCTTCAAAATGCTTTCGCTGTCGACGACGTTGAGCTTGTGCGCATTGAGACTTCCTTCGTAACTCCCGCGCAAAAAGGACTTAAAGAGCCGGTAGTAGAGCGGGTCGGTACGTTCCTCGCGGATCTCGACGACAGCTTTGGGGCAATTGGCGAGCCTGGCGATCTCTTCCGTCAGGTCCTGATCCCACAGCTTCCAGCCCAGTTGCTTGGCAAGCAGTTGAGCGATTTCACCGCCGCCGCTGCCGTATTCCCGTTCAACCGTAAGTATTCTGATCATTTAGGTCCCTTGAGCCCACATACAGCCAAATACGATCCTACTTCAAATGAATTCATTTCGCTCATTCCGCCAACACTCTGCCGCCACCGCCGGGATCATTCTTCTTCAGAAGAAAAGCGAGGAAGAACATGATCGCTGAGCCCACACAAAGAACCATGAAGGTATCGATGTAGGCCAGCGTTGCCGCCTGCGCTTGCAGCCCTTCGTAAATTCTGGCGACAGCCCTCGCGTAAGCCTCATGCGCGCCGATGCCGGAGTGCGCCAAATGTTGCGCAAGACCGTTTGCCGAATTCTGGAAATTGGGATTGTCGGGCCGGGCATATTCTACCAGTCTGGCCTGATGGAGTTGCGCGCGGCGCGCAATCAGCGTGGTGACCAGCGAGGTTCCCACACTGCTTCCCATGTTGCGCATGAAGTTGATGATACCGGCGACGGCATTGTTTTTTTCCGGCGCGATCCCGATGTAGGCCACCAGCGTAATTGGCACGAACAGAAAGCCCAAGCCGATCACCTGGGTGATGCGCAACAACGTAGCGGCTTTGAAGCTGATCTGCAGGTCGATGCGCTGCGTGGAATAGTACATCGCGACGGACAAGGCCAGCCAGCCGAAGGCGATCAGGTAGCGCGCCTGGATCTTCGTCGTCAGTTGGCCCACGATCGGCGTTTCAAAAAGCAAGACGAGTCCTCCGGCGGAAAGCGCAAAGCCTGCGAGTTGAGAGGTGTAGCCGACAAGGGTTTGCAGGAATTGCGGCATCAGGACCAGGCTGCTGAACAGCAGGATGCCCAGGACGAACATCATCAGGCTGGCACTGGCGAAGTTGAAACTCTTAAACATGTGGACGTCGATGATGGGTGTTTTTTGAAACCACTCCCAGATCACCAGGGAGATGAGGCAGACGGTGGCGGTAACGATGAGAGTCGCGATGAACCGCGAGCCGAACCAATCGTCTTCCTGGCCCTTGTCGAGCAAAATTTGTAGCGCGCCGATGCCCAGAGTGAGCAGGGCGATCCCGATGTAGTCCAGCTTCACGCCTGCTGACCTAAAGCGAGCCAAGTAGGGCGGATCTTCCACGACGCGACGCACCAGAAACCAGGTCATTAATCCAACCGGGATGTTAATGAAAAAGATCCAGCGCCAGGAATAGTTGAAGGTGATCCAGCCGCCGAGTGTGGGACCGATCGTGGGCGCCATGATCGCGGTGATACCGTATAGGGCAAATGCCAAGCCGCGCTGCTGAGGCGGAAAAGTATCGGCGAGAATGGCTTGAGCCATGGGCTGAAGTCCGCCGCCGCCCACGCCTTGCAGGACGCGGAAAAAAAGAAGAAACCCAAGGCTCGGGGCAATGCCGCAGAGCAACGAACTGACCGTAAAGATGGCTAAACAAGACATGAAGAAACGCTTTCGTCCGAAAGTGTTGGCGAACCAACCGCTGATCGGGAGAATGATGGCGTTCGAAACCAAATACGAGGTGAGGACCCAGGTGCTCTGGTCGTTGCTTGCGCCCAGATTGCCGGCCATGTACGGCAGAGCCACGTTGGCGATGCTGGTGTCCAGGACTTCCATGAAGGCCGCCAGCGCCACGACAACAGCAATCAGCCAGGGATTGTACTTAGGCCGCCAGACGTCCTGGTCGATGGTGAGAGCCGCTGTGCTCATTGCAGGTAAACGTCGGGCACGACGTTCATGCCGGGCCGAAGTTGGCGGTCGCGATTTTCTCCAGGATCAAGAACGATTTTTACAGGGATCCGCTGAACAATTTTCACGTAATTGCCAGTGGCGTTTTCCGGTGGGAGCAGACTGAAGAGCGGGCCGGTGGCGCCCGCAATGCTGTCCACGTGTCCTTTCAGAGTCCGGCCGGTGGAATCGATGTGGATGTCCGCTTTTTGGCCAACGCGCATGCGCTTAAGCTGTGTCTCTTTGAAATTGGCGGTGACCCACACTTCGTCGAGAGGCACGACGGTGAGCAATTGCTGGCCGGCTTGCACATTCAGCCCGACTACAACTGTCTTGTTCACTGCACCAGAGACCGGCGCAGCAATTTTGGTGTATCCGAGGTTTAGTTGGGCTTGTTCGAGCAACGCGCGTTTTTGCTCGACATCCGCTATGGCTGCCCGCGCGCGCGCCCGGCTCGAAGACACTTGCTGGGGCCCGGTCTCCGCATATTGATGGTTTGCATCGGCCTGCGCCACGCGGCTGCGGGCTTGCTGAACAAATTGCTGCGCCGCAGACTCATTGGCGCGAGCAGCCGAAACCGCCGCGGTGCTGGATCGTGCCGCCGCCAAGGCTTGATCGTAAACCTGCTCGGCGACCTCGCGCTTGTCTACGAGTAGCTTGTAGCGCTTCAGGTCGTCTTGCACCTTGACGTCGTTGGCCAGTGCCTGTTCGAGTTGATCATGTGCGGCGCTGAGCTGCCTCTCGGCGGCAATCACCCCTGCCGTGGTGTTGTCGATGTCCGATTGGGCGGACTTCAATTGGCTCGATGTGTTCACCGAAGTGATCGGTACAGTGATATTCAGTGATTGTGCGGTCGCTTCGGCATTGGACAGATTGGCTTGCGCCTGCGCTACCGCAACCTCATAGTCTTTTGGGTCGATCTCGACCAGAACGGTGCCCTTCTCAACCCACTGGTTGTCGTCCACGTTGACCTTCACCACGTAGCCGGAAACTCGCGCGCTGACCGGATAAAGGTGAACGTCCGCCTGGGCGTCATCGGTGGATTCATAGCTGCTGAGATAGCGCCACAAAAACACGCCCCCAACAAGCACCACGAGGACGACAATCAGTATCACAATGTTTCTGCGGAGCTTAGGATTGCGGCGCGCCGGAGGCGTATAGCCCCGGTCCGTCAATGGCGATGGATCCGTGTTGGATTCTTTGGCAGAGTCCGATACCGACCGGGGTGGGTTCTCGTCCGCCATGTTCAGTGTCCTTTGAAGTATTCCTTGACGCCCTGTTCCGCGAGGCCGAGTGCGCGAGCCAGGGAAATTTTTGCAAAATTATAGCTGTAGAGGCTCGAAATGTACTGTTCGTGCGCGCTAGCGACCGCCTCTTGCGATTGCACCACTTCCACCGTATCGGTGACACCCGCGCTGAAACGATCGCGCGATTGGAGCAGAGTCTCTTCCGCTAAGTCAATGTTGCTTCGCGCCACGTTCACCAGCTCCGCCGACGACTGCAAGTTGAGCAGCGCCGTGCGAATGTCGGAGTCGATCTGCGCGCGCAGATTATCCAGGCGCTCTCGGGTTTGTTGGAGCCTCGCATCGGCCTGCAAAACGTCCCCGTGGACGCTGCCTCCCTGAAAGATGGGAATCGAGAGTGTTCCGCGCACGTCGAAGACTTTTGTTGCCGTGGAGGGATGCCCCCCCGCGGCGCCAACGTCCGCGTTGAAGGCAAGCGACGGGAGATATCCGGCCACCGCAGCTTTCCGGGAAAATTCGGCTGCACGTACGTCCGTCATGGCCGCCAGGTAATCGGAGCGCGCCGCGTAGCCGCGTTTCAGGGCTTCTTCCATGGTGAGGCTGTTGAATGGCTGGTAGGGCGACTTATCCGTGAGTTCGAATTCCTGTCCGGGAGCCAAGCCGATCACGCGAGCCACCGTGAGCTTCTGGATGGCAAGGTTGTTCTTTGCCTGAATCAACTGCTGCTGGCGAGTCTGGAGCTCGACCTTGGCGCGCAGTCCGTCGATGGCCGGCGAAGTGCCAGCATTCACCTGGTCGTTTGCTTGATCGAAGAGCGCCTGCGCCGTCTTGACCTGCGCTTCCGCCGTTTCGATGCGGGCTTCGTCGGCGATGGCCTGCAAGTAGGTGTAACCTACAGCGAGCACCACGAGATCGCGCGCGTCTTTGAACGTATATTGGGCGGACCTCAAGTTCTGGGTGGCGGCGCGGGTAGCATTGATGGACTTCCAATCAAACAGAGACTGAGTCACAGACACTCGTGCATCAAAATAAGAAAAGGGGCCAACGGACGCGGGGATGCTGACTCCGGAAAGGCTGGTAAACCCGAGCTCACCTAAATTGATCTCCGAGGCCGCAACATAAGGCGCTGCCGCCACGTGCGGCAGAAGGGCGCTCAATTGCTCCCAGCGCTGGCCACGGGCCGAACCGATTTCTGCACTTGAGAGGAGCGCTCCCAGATTTTGCTTCAATCCACGATCGATGGCGTCTTGCAAGGAAAGCGACATGACTCCGGGAACGAGCTTCGCCGACACGCTCCCGGCGAATGGACTAACTCCTTGTGTTCCGGGGATGGCTTGGCCTGGCGTGCTCGAACTGGGTGTTGCGCCGGATTGCGCAAAGGATAGTGTTGTTCCGTACAGAAAGACACCGGCCAGCAAAAGCATGCAACTCGGTCCGAAGCTGAGCTTCACGGGAGCCTCCTCGGCCTCGCATTTGGTTCAGCGGCTATGCCAGGGGGGAATATGCTATTCCTGCCGGCGATTCCGGGCAACCCGTATCTGCGCAGCGCACTTTGGATGCCCTGGGAAGCAAGAAAAAGCTTAGTCCAACGTCGACGCCTGCTTTCTTCTTGATGCTTAGATCAGAAGAATACTATTTCTGCCGGAAACTCGCTATCAGTCGCCCCTGCTTCCTGCGAAGCGTTACAGGGGAGCGACCCGGGAAAAGACTACGGACCGTTATTTCGTTGACAAATTCCCGATGTTCTTCGCTCCTGAGTCTCCATCTTCTCCCTCTGTGGTTACCTTCGCTTTCGTTGATCCGGGGATCATCAGTCTCGCCAGTTTCGAGACGCATCTCTTTCGGTTGCCGCATCGCCCCGCCCTACGGAACAGAAGAGCCCTTGTATTCTCCAGGACAAGACATGCATCCAACTGACTGGCACGACGAGCCTAAGATGAGGACGCATTCAGTGGTGAAGACAAACGCAGTGCGGTTTCTGGATAGACTTGGGATCAAGTACGAGTTGCGCGAGTACGAGGTGGATCCTGACGATTTGTCCGCGGGAACGGTGGCGGCAAAGATCGGCATACCGCCAGAGCAGCTCTTCAAGACTCTTGCGGTGAAGGGGGACCGCAACGGAATCTATTTGGCTGTAGTTCCCGCGACCGACGAGCTGGACTTCAAGGCACTCGCACACGAGACAGGGGATCGGAAGGTCGACATGGTTCCTTTGAAGGAAGTGCAAGCCGCGACCGGTTACATTCGCGGCGGAGTTACCGCTCTGGCTTGCAAGAAAGATTATCCGATATACGTCGACGAGCGTGCG
>Ga0210403_10003676_pt1 | contig 13404 bp, 11 predicted proteins | sample IncBWC19MmetaG_FD_150863 | JGI IMG/M metagenome (GOLD analysis project Ga0210403, IMG submission 150863) | Forest soil microbial communities from Barre Woods Harvard Forest LTER site, Petersham, Massachusetts, United States - Inc-BW-C-19-M | ecosystem: Environmental > Terrestrial > Soil >... | reverse complement strand
TGGGGATCCATCGCATCCGGCTGCTGACCAACACGCCGACACACATTCCGGCGCTGCAGGGCTTCGGCATCGAGATCGTGGAACAGACTCCGGTGAACACGAAGCGGCTGGTAGTGCGGGAGTAAGGTGTGTGTGTGTGTGCCGAGCAATGCGTGATCTCTGGCTTGGAGACGCGGTAATCCGCCGTGCGAGGAGAGACCGCTCTATTTGACAGTCAGGTTCAGGGTTACGGTCTGAGAAAGCTGGATGCCGCTGGTGGAGCTGGCTGTGTCCTGGTACTGGTAGGTTCCGGCCGGGGATGGCCGCAGGGATGGTGTTGCCGGTTGCGCCGGATAGATAGGTCGCGTAGACCAGCGTGGTGCCGTCGTCCGAGAAGCGTTCGACGAAGCCATTCTGCGTGTTGTTGAAGGCAGGGGTCTGGATGATGCCCGAGGGGGTGACGGGCTGGGGCGTGGCAAAGAGACTGCCGGTGATGAAGACGGCGTCGCTGGTGGCGGCGATGGCTTGGGCGACGGTCTCGGTACTTCCGGTGAAGGCAACAAAAATCGGGCTCAAGTTCGGGTCGAACTTGGCGATAAACGAGTTGGTTGTGGTTCTGGAACGGGAAAACGCTGCTCCGGAGCTGGCCGTCAGCGAGCCGGGGGAGGTGCTTGTGCCGGTGACGTAGACATAGCCGTTGGGATCGAGCGCCAGGGCGAGTCCGGGTGTCCCCGGCCGATCCGAGGAGAGCCTGCGCGAGGAGGTTGGTGGCGGTGGCGTCAGTCTTGAGGACGCGAATGCCGTCATGCTCGAGGTAGAGATTGCCGCTGGCATCTGTGGCGACGGAGTTGAACTGGCCCTGGGGTGCCGCAGTCCGGCGAAGACCAGCTGTTGCGCGGTGTTGGGCGGGGCCGTTTGCGCAGCAAGGACGGGGTAGCGGGGTGCGCCGAGCGCGGCGAGCAGGATGGCTATCCAGCGTGCGAGGCGGCGCGGGAGTGGTCCTCGATTCCTCATGGTCTGTAGCTGCGGTTACGGCGCGGAATGCAGCTTGCGCTCGATGTCCATGAATTGGGGGCCGGGTATGGGTTTGAGTTAGGAAAGCTGGGTCAATAGAACCTTATCCCTTCTTGCAAAATTGTCACGCGATATCTTTGCGTTCCGTTCCGGGAGAGCCGGAGGTACTTCCGTTATGGGAGAGCTGCGCCGCTGCCTTCGGGTGGCGCGTCGCTGCCTTCGTGCGGATGGAGCAGTGCCTGGAGACCGCGGGCGGTCATCTCCTGCTCGAAGGCGGCGTGAGTGGTGTAGCGGATGGTCTGCATGCCGGTCTGGGCCGCGCCGGCGATATTGTCTTCGCGGTCGTCGATGAAGAGGATGTGTTCGAGCGGCGTCTCCAGGCCGACGGCGGCGTGCTGGTAGATGGCCGCCTCGGGCTTGGCCAGCTTGAGCGCGTGCGACCAGGTGCAGTGATAGAAGCCCTCGATCCAGTCGAACCTCTCAAGCAGGCCTGCGGCCATCTCGTCGCCCAAATTGGACAGGATGCCGGTGCGGACGCCCGCTCGCTGGAGCTGCTGCGCCCAGGCGAGCATGGGCCGGTTGAGATCGGTCCAGAGGTCGTTGTCGGCGGCGATCAGCCCGGCGATCTGGGTGGGATCTAGGCTGAGACCAGCCGCTTCGCCGACCGCGAGCCAGTACTCCTGGCCGGTGTAGGTGCCGCGGTCGTAGTCGTGGCGTGGCGCCCAGTAGCTGGGCTGAAAGCGGGCCTCGTCCAGGCCGGTGATGGCCAGCATGCGGGCCCAGGCGGAGGGTAAGGGCGGGGCGGAGAGAACCATTCCGTAGTCGAAGAGGACTGCACGTATCTCGCTCATGCGTAGCCTCCATCTTACTTACTTAAGCCCACTGCATCCCACCGCCACATAGACAGCGGCGCACGTCCTCGGGAAGAGCCCCGGCGCTTGACAAGACCTATCCCCAAGACACTCCCTTGTGATCACAGGCCTGCGCATTCGGGTCCACCTCAGGTACACCGGAAGCAGACCGGAGGGGGACTCTCGTTTGAACTTATCCATCGTGTTTGGAAGACTTTATGGCTTCAAGTCAGGGGGGAGGGGGGATCCCTCTGGACCGCCCAAAACTCCGCTCCCGCCATCGATCCACGAGGCGCCGCAAGGCGAGCGTTTAGCATGAACGAGTGACAAAGCCTGAGTACGGATTTTCGAAGCGAACGAGTTGGGATGTCGGGGAGAGCGAGTTATCCGCAGCTGTGCGGAGGGCGCGGGCGGAGGGGCTGCCGCTGTGGGATCTAACGGTCTCGAATCCGACGGCCTGCGGGCTCGCCTACGACGCCGAGGCGGTTCTGGGGCCGTTGCGGCAGGAGGCGGCACTCAACTACGATCCGGATCCGCGCGGCATGCGCTCGGCGCGGGAGTCGGTGAGCCGCTACTACGCGGATCATGGTGCAAGCGTCGACGCGGATGCGGTGGTGCTGACCACCAGCACGAGTGAGGCGTACTCCTACCTCTTCCGGCTGCTGTGCGACCCCGGCGACGAGGTGCTGGTGGCGCAGCCGAGCTATCCGCTCTTTGACTTTCTCGCGGATCTCGACGATGTTCGGCTGCGGCCGTACCCGCTGTTCTACGACTTTGGCTGGTGGATCGATCTGGCGGAGCTGGAGCGCAGGATCGGGCCGCGAACCAAGGCGGTGCTGCTGGTGCATCCCAACAATCCGACCGGGCATTGGACTCACCGGCCGGAGCGCGAGCGGCTCGAGGTGATCTGTGCGCGGCATGGGCTGGCGCTGATCGTGGACGAGGTGTTTCTTGATTACCCGCTCGCGGGGGAGCCGGCGGAGGAGAGCTTTGCCGTGGGGCCGTACCCGGTGCTGACCTTCGTGCTGAGCGGAATGAGCAAGATCGCGGCGCTGCCGCAGATGAAGGTGGCGTGGGTGGCGGCGTTCGGGCCGGAGGGGCTGCGGGGAGAGGCACTGGCGCGGCTGGAGGTGATCGCGGACACCTTCCTGTCGATGGGCTCGCCGGTGCAGTTGGCGCTGCCCTCGTGGTTGGAGGCTCGGGGAGCGATGCAGCAGCAGATTGCGGCGCGGACGGCGGGGAACCTGGAGTTGATCCGGGCCCTAGGAGCGGACGCAGATTTGGAGTTGCTGCGGGTCGAGGCGGGATGGGCGGCGGTGGTGTTGCTGCGGGGGTGGGAGTGGGAGGATCCGGCGCGGCGGCTGCTCGCGGAGCAGGGGGTGGTCGTGCATCCGGGAGGGTTCTATGGCCTGGGCGACCGGCGCATGGTGGTGGTGAGTCTGTTGACGCCGGAGGCTGTGTTCCGCGAGGGGATGGAACGAATCGCGGCCGGGAGGAACCTCGGGTGGCGATTACCGACTTGATTCCGGTAAAGCCATGGATGCAGGATTCGCGCTATTCGGCAGAGTCTAAAGAGATTGCAGGAAGGGGTTGGATTCGCGCTCGGCGGCGATGGTGGTCGGGCTGCCGTGGCCGGGGATGACACGGGTGGCGTCGGGTAGGGGGAGCAGGCGGTCGTGGATGGACTGGAGCAGCTTGCGGGTGTTGCCGCCGGGTAGGTCGGTGCGGCCGACGGAGCCGGCGAAGAGGGTGTCGCCGGCGAGCAGGAGGCTTTGCTCGGGCAGGTAGAGGCAGACACTGCCCTCGGTGTGGCCGGGGGTGTGCAGGATGGAGCCGCTCAGCCCGGTAATGGCGATGAGGCGGCCGTCGTCGAGGCTGTCGTCGGGTGGGGCGACCTCGGGGGTGGCGATGCCCAGCCAGCCGGCCTGCAGGTCCATCATCTTCACCAGGGGGAGATCGTTCTGGTTGTAGAGGATGGGGGCGCTGGTGAGCTGCTTGAGGCGGTGAGCGCCCGCGATGTGGTCGATGTGGGCGTGGGTGACGAGGATCTGCTTGAGGGTGAGGTGATGGCGCTCGAGCAGGGCCAGGATGCGGGGGATGTCGTCGCCGGGATCGACGACGATGGCCTCGTGCGAGGTCTCGTCGCCGAGGATGGAGCAGTTGCACTGGAGCGGGCCGACGGCGAGGACTTCGTGGATCATGGGGGTATTCTACCCCTCCCTCCCCCTGGAAGTACCCAAAGTCTAGAAAGCAGGTCGGTTAAGTCCAAATGATTTTGAGTACTTGCCCTCGTCGGGGACGATGCCCGGGCCATTTCGGGGGATGGGTTGTCAAGCGTTTGGGCTTCGATCCGGAGCGAAGCAGATTCCTCCGCTTCGCTGTGGAATGACAACCCAAAAAACGAAAGACACAAAAAAGCGCAGGCCGTGGGGCCTGCGCTTTTTTTCTCGTACCCGAATGAAGTTTGGTTACTTCTTGGGGGTGGACTGGGAGCTGGGAGTGCCGGAGAGGACGGAGTGGTCGCCGCTGTTGCGCGAGAGCAGGATGGTCAGCGCGATGGAGAGCAGCATGAATAGGACGGCGGCCCAGGTGGTGAGCTTGGTGAGCAGGTTGGCGGCGCCCCGGGGACCGAATGCGGTCTGCGAGCCCTGGCCGCCGAAGGCACCGGCGAGGTCGGCGGACTTGCCCTGCTGCAGAAGAACGACGCCGATCAGGAAGAGGCAAACGACGACGTGGACGAAGACAAGAAGGTAAATCATCGGGAGCTTTGTGACCTCTTCGGAGCGGACGCGATGCGTCGGAATGGGTGAAGCGGAACCGGGTACATCGGAATGTGTGGATTGGTGTGGAGGAGGAGAGTTGTGAACTCCTTTGCCTTGCGGCGCTCCCACCTCAACCGATATGAGTGTATCACCGGGGGCGTTGGAGTTCCAAAGGGCTGATTCCATTGGATCGGCGGCGCTGCCTGGAGGGGTGGGGCCGGCCGGGCTCGTTCGCGCTCCTCCGTGTTGCGGTTGTGCGCAGGGAGACGCAAGACCTTGCACACTGCGGGCCATGGGGGCTGCGTATCTAGCAGTGATCTGGGCGGAGATTCAACAGCAGATTCCTCCGCTTCGCTGCGGAATGACAACCAAAAGGCGCTGCGAATGACAACCGAATGACAAGCAAGGCCTTCGCAACGGATTGCCATCAAGCAAAAGTATCGGTCGAGACGAGGCGGATCGTGGTGCCGGGGGAGTTGAAGAGGATGGCGGGGTTTGGCATGAGGCATGCACCGGGACGCTCCAATGAAGAGTCCTGTGTCCTCCATGCTCTCGTCCGGCGCCCCCGTTGCCTCTCTCGGCTCCCTCGCTTCGCTCGCCAAGGAATACGAGGCGGGCGAGAAGAGAACGATCCAACCTAGCCTGCCTCGGCCGAAATCCGTGGAATCCGTGGCGGCCGCGGCGGCCGTGGACGCCGTGGAATCCATGGCGGCCGTGGAGATAGCGGAGATCAAGGACCCTCGGGAGATCCAGGAGGCTCGGGAGATCCAGGAGTCACCCGTGGGAGCTCCTCCATCCTTGGGGCCGGAGGGGCTGGGGGCTGCTGCCCCGTCGGGCGAGACCCGGGCACGGATGTATCCGGGGGTGGTCTTCGGCAATTACGTCACGATTGGCCGCAACGTCAGCATTGGTCCGGGGTCGACGGTGGGCAATGGCGTGGTGCTGCATGACGACTCACGAATCGGCTGTGATGTGCGCATGGATGATGGCAGCGTGATTGGCAAGGATCCTCTGGGCTCCCGCTCGCCGCTGCCACCCGCGATCATCGGCAGCGGATGTTTCGTTGGCACCCATGCGGTGGTGTACCGCGGAGTGCGCATCGCAGACCGCGTCCGCATTGCGGACCTGACTACGATCGGCGAGCAGACCAGGGTGGGCGAGTTGACGGTCATTGGACGAGGCGTGTCGGTCGAGAGCCAGGTGACGATCGGGACGCGGTGCACGATCGGGACGGGGGCCTACATCACGGCGCAGTCGACGCTGGGGAATTTGTGCTTTGTTGCGTCCAGGGTGAGCTTTACGAGCGATCGCTATGGAGCCCGCAGGCATGATGTGGTACGCAGGCAGGAGGCGGGATGCGCCCCGGTGGCTGGGGTAACGATGTGGGATGGAGCGCGGGTGGGGGCGAATGCCACAGTGCTGCCTGGCGTGGTGATCGGAGCCGATGCCCTGGTCGGGGCGGGATCGGTTGTGATCCGCGATGTGGCGCCACGCATGATGGTGATGGGAGCGCCGGCGCGGGTGGTGCGGATGGTGACGCCGGAGCAGCTGCTGGCCCATCTTTCGACCGCTCTCGAGACAGGTGGCGGAGCATGAAGATTCTCTCGGTTGGCGGGACGAGGCCGCAGATCCTGGAGATGGCGGTGCTGGCCAAGGCCTTCAACGAATACAACCTCCATCACACGATGCAGGTCGAGCATCGCCTGCTGTATACGGGGCAGTGCGATGATCCGATGATGCCGGGAAGGTTCTTTGAAGAGCTGGATTTGCCTGACCCGGACCTGCTGCTGGGGATGCATCCGGGTTCCCCGGGGATGGAGACCGCAGCCATGCTGGCGAGCCTGGAGGTGGCGTTGCTGCAGGGCAGGCCGGATGCGGTGCTGATCTACGGCGACAGCAACGGGACGCTGGCGGGAGCACTGGCTACAGTCAAGCTTCATATCCCGCTGGTGCGGCTGGACGCCGGGCTGCGCAGCTTCAACCGGCGGATGCCGGAGGAGATGAACCGGATCGTTTGCGACCATGTCTCCGATCTTCTTCTCAGCCCTACGCAGAGTGCTTTGGTGCAGCTCCAGAGGGAGGGGCTGGGATGCAGAGCGAGCTTTGCGGGCGATGTTCTGCTGGATGCAGTCGCTCAGTTCTCCGACCTGGAGCGGCAGAGTCCCAGTCTGCGGCAGCATGGGTTGGAGCGCCGGGAGTATGCTCTGGTGTCGTTGCATCGTGGCGAGAGCGCGGAGGATATCAAGCGGTTCCGCTGCGTGATGCATGTCTTCGAGAGATTGCGGCTCCCGGTGGCACTGCTCGTTCTTCCGCGTCTGAAGCAGTTGCTCGGGGAGGAAGGACTGCGGCTTCTGAATGGCCATAGCCACATTCGCCTGATTGAAGGAGTGGGCTACCTTGAGATGCTGATTCTGGAACAGCGGGCGAGCATGATTTTGACCGACTCCGGATTCATGCAGCGGGTGGCCTACTTTCTGGGTGTGCCGTGCCTGACGATGCGGGAGGAGACGGAGTGGGTGGAGACGCTGCACGGGGGTTGGAATGAGCTGGTGGGGTGCGAACCGTTGAGGATCTTCACCGCAGTGGAGCGACTGCTCCACTTTGCGCGGGGCCGCTGCCAGGAGCCGAGGAATCTTTCTGTCTTCGGCGAAGGACATGCCGGAGCCGGGAGCGCCGAACAGATCATCGATTTTGTAAGGACGGCGGCGTGATGCGAGGCCGATCCGCGCCGGTTTGTCGGGAGGAGCGAGGTATGTGCAGCCGGAGCGCGGCCTAGCGCACGCGTGTACGCAGGTGCGGGTTTGTCTCCCGGAGCTGGTACTGCTGGATCTTGTAGAGCAGGCCTCGATAGCTGATCTGGAGCTGCGCGGCGGCGTGTCGGCGGTTCCACCCGGCAGCATCCAGCGCGTCCTGGATGAGGCGGCTTTCGGTCTGGTCCTTGCAGTTGCGCACGATCTGGCGCATGCCGTCCAGTGCCTGCTCGTTGGCCCGGGCTCGGCCATTTGCGGGCGCGCAACCTCGAGAGCGAATCTTTGCCGCCAGATCGGCGAGGATCGCGTCCTGATCTTGGAGGATGAGAATGCGGATGACGAAGTTGGAGAGTTCGCGGAGATTTCCCGGCCAGTCGTACTCCTGCATGGCTTCAAGCAACGATGGAAAAATATGTGCTGGTTGCTGGTGCAGATTCGCGCCATGGCGGCGTAGCATCTCTTCCACAAGGAACGGGATCTCCTCTCGGCGATCGCGCAGCGGAGGGATCACGATGGTGAAGGCGCTGATACGGTAGTAGAGGTCCTCGCGGATGGAGCTGTCGGCGATGGCCGCGTCAATGTCGACGTTGGTTGCGGCCATGATGCGTACGTCGACCTCGGTGGAGGCGCGTGAACCCAGCCGGGAGAAGCGGCCGTCCTGGAGAACGTGCAGCAGCTTGGCTTGCATGGGAGCGCTCATCTCGCCGATCTCGTCGAGTAGAAGGGTTCCGCGATTGGCCATCTCGAATTGGCCGGGCTTGGCTTTGATCGCGCCGGTGAAGGCACCGGTCTCGTAGCCGAAGAGCTCGCTTTCGAGCAGCTCCGATGGGAGCGCCGCGCAGTTTACGCTGACGTAACTCTCCTGCGCGCGCATGGAGTGCTTGTGCAGGAGATTTGCGACGATGTCTTTGCCCACACCACTTTCTCCAAGGATCAAGACAGGCACGTCGACCGGAGCGAGCAGGCGCACGGTGTTGTAGATCTTCTTCATCGAAGGGCAGGCGGCGAGGAAGTAGCGTCCGCGTGGCATCTCCTCGAGATAAAGGGAGTCGGGAGAAGGGGAATATGGAGCGGGCGGTGTGAGTGGAGCGCTGGAGGGGGGACCCAAGTGGTGAAGGGTGACGATCATCTTGTCCAGATCGTGCCTTTGCAAGGGCCTGGGCAGGATGTTGTGGATGCCCAGGCGTGCAGCATCCTCCTTCCACAGGTTCATCCCGAGCGGTTCGAGCAGCCAGAGACGTTCGGCTCCGCATGCAATCGTCAGAGCCTCCAGCGATGAGAGCTTGCATCGCGGCGTGGACGGGTCGAGCAGAGCTGCGTCATAGGGCGCTTCGCTCCTGAGGTGGGCGAGAGCCATCTGTGGCGTAGCAATCAGGGTGACGCGATGTCCTTCGGCTTCCAGCACCGATGAGACGAGCGTTGCAATCCGGGCCTCTGAAGAGATAAGAAGAACGCGCAGCAAATGAAACATGCAACCATCCTCGCAAGCCCTGGTGCGCGGCGCACCACGTTGCCTTCGCTTCTACCCGAACGTGATACGCGTGCGAGAAGAAAAGACAGTTACAGGAAACATTCCTAAGCGACCTTCGAAGCGCAGTGGCGCTGGGCACTGCCATAGTCAGGGAGCTTTCGAGCGACTGATATGCCTAATTGTGTTGACGGGGCCCATGCGGAGAGAGGCGATTCGGCCAAGGTGTCCATGCGGCATAACTCAGATGGAGTGTGGCTGCAGACGGACACCTTAGCTATAGAGAGCGAGATGCTGCTCGGGGAGGCGAGGTTGTACAGGCTTGGGGCTGGGTTTTAGCAGAGTAAGGCTACGCGTTGATTGCAGTACTGGTCGACATACCAGTCCACGGTCCTGCGCAGCCCTTCCTCGAAGGACTCGAGCGGCGCGTATCCGAGTGCCTGTCGCGCTCTGGAGATGTCAGCTTGCGAGTGTTCGATGTCTCCGACGCGAACCGTGGTGTAGCTTGCCGCGCGGGGAAATTGCAGCATGTTCGCCACGGAAGAGTAGAGGGTATTCAGCGTCTGGCTGGTGCCGGTGCCGATGTTGAAGACCTCGCCGCAGGCACTGTCGCGAGGCGCATTGCAGGCTAGCAGATTGGCGGAGACGACGTTGCGGATGGAGGTGAAATCGCGGCTCTGCGCGCCGGTCCCGAAGATCGTGGGCACGGTGCCGGTGAGCATATCGGAGATGAAGCGCGCAATCACGCCGGAGTAGGGCGAGTCCGCGCTTTGCTTGGGTCCAAAGACGTTGAAGTAGCGCAAACAGACCCCCTCGAGCCCGTAGACGTGCCAGAAGCTTTTGACGTACTGCTCTCCGGCGAGCTTCTGTGCGGCGTAGGGAGAGAGCGGGCTGGGGAGCATGGTCTCGTGCTTGGGCTGTGCTGGGTGCGCTCCGTAGGCGGAAGACGATGCTGCATAGACGACGCGCTTCACTCCTGCGTCGCGGGCCGCGATCAGGACGCTCAGGGTGCCGTCGATGTTGGCGATGTGGCTGCCAATGGGGTCCTGGACCGAGCGCGGCACCGAGGCAATGGCGGCCTGATGGAGAACGTAATCGACGCTGTGACAGAACTCGCGAAGGCACTCCGTATCGTTGATGTCCATCTGACGAAAGTCGATATCGTCGAAAATCGGATCGAGATTACGGAGATTGCCGCAGGATAAGTTATCGACTCCGAGCACGTCGTGGCCAAGGCGTACCAACTCATGGGCCAGCGAGGAGCCGATAAAACCGGCGATGCCGGTGATCAAGTAACGTGCCATGATTTTCTCCAGCCAGACTCTTGCGATCCGTCTGACTGGGAGGTGCGAAAGCATGTGGGGTGCCATCAGCGAAGGGATGGTTTGCGGGGGGCATACGACGCACGCCTATGATCTTCTTCGTATTCGCGAAGATTTTGGGCATGCCTTCGCAGCAAGCAAGTTGCACACGTTTGTGCAACGGCTTGCAACGGTCGATTGCGGGAATGTCGGCGCTGGCCTGCGGGAATTCGATCGAAGTACAACCAGGAGATCGGCGCGCACCGCTTATTGCACTGTGACAGCAAGCACTTTGATAACGGCCGGAGAGAGTACTAACTGAAGAGGAATTCCTTGGTGCGTAGTTCCTTCACCGTGTCCCGCAGTTTGGCGGCCTTTTCGAATTCGAACTTTTTGGCGGCTTCGCGCATGTCGGATTCGAGCTTGACGATGTACGTGTCGAGCTCGGCCTGGTTGTTGAACTCGGGCATGCCTTCGGCCTCGTCGGTGAGGTCGGCGTAGTCGGCCTTGAGGATGCCGGCGAGACCCATCTCGAGCGGGCGGTTGATGCTGGCCGGGGTGATGCCGTTCTCTTCGTTGTAGGCGATCTGCTTCTCGCGGCGGCGGTCGGTCTCGCTGATGGCGCGCTGCATGGAGTCGGTCATCTTATCCGCGTACAAGATTGCCCGGCCTTCGAGATGGCGGGCGGCGCGACCGATGGTTTGGATCAGCGATCCCTGCGAGCGCAGGAAGCCCTCCTTGTCGGCGTCGAGGATGGCGACGAGCGAGACCTCGGGCAGGTCGAGGCCCTCGCGCAGCAGGTTGATGCCGATGAGCACGTCGTACTCGCCCTTGCGCAGGTCGCGGAGCAGGCGGATGCGTTCGAGCGTCTCGATCTCGGAGTGCATGTAGCGGCAGCGCACGCCGACCTCGCTGTAGTAGCTGGCGAGGTCCTCGGACATACGCTTGGTGAGGGTGGTGACCAGGACGCGCTGGTTCTTGTTGACGCGGTCGCGAATCTCGGCGAGCAGGTCGTCGATCTGGCCCTTGATGGGACGGATCTCGACGACGGGATCGATGAGGCCGGTAGGCCGAATGATCTGTTCGACGACGACGCCGGCGGACTTGGTGAGCTCGTAGGGCCCGGGTGTGGCGGAGACGTAGACGATCTGGCCGCTGCGGCTCTCAAACTCCTCGAAGCGCAACGGGCGGTTGTCCATCGCCGAGGGCAGGCGGAAGCCGTAGTCGACGAGGTTCTGCTTGCGGGAGCGGTCGCCGTGCCACATGCCGTGGAGCTGCGGGACGGTGACGTGGGACTCGTCGATGAAGAGCAGGAAGTCGCGGGGGAAGTAGTCGAGCAGCGTCGGCGGCGGCTCTCCGGGAAGGCGGCCGGAGAAGTGGCGCGAGTAGTTCTCGATGCCGTGGCAGTAGCCGACGGACTTGATCATCTCGAGATCGAAGCGGGTGCGCTGGTGGATGCGCTGCGATTCGACGAGGCGGCCCTCCTTCTCGAGCTGCGCCTCCCACTCGAAGAGCTCGGCGAGGATGGACTCGGTAGCGGCCTTCTTGCGTTCGGGCTGGACGACATAGTGCGACTTGGGGTAGATGGGAAGGCGCGAGTACTTCTGGCGCACGGTGCCGAAGAGCGGGTCGATCTGCGCGAGCGAGTCGATCTCGTCGCCGAAGAGCTCGATGCGGTAGGCGTTCTCGTCGTAGGTGGGGAAGACCTCGATGATGTCGCCGCGAACGCGGAAGGTCCCGCGGCGGAAGTCGACGTCATTGCGGTCGTAGAGGATCTCGACCAGGCGGCGGGTGATGTCTTCGCGCTTGATCTTCTGTCCCTTTTCGAGCAGCAGCAGCATGCCGTAGTAGGCCTCAGGCGATCCCAGGCCGTAGATGCAGGAGACGGAGGAGACGATGATGGCGTCGCGGCGCTCGAAGAGCGAGCGTGTGGCCGAGAGGCGGAGCTTGTCGAGCTCCTCGTTGATGGTGGCTTCCTTCTCGATGAAGAGGTCGCCGGCGGGGATGTAGGCCTCGGGCTGGTAGTAGTCGTAGTAGGAGACGAAGTACTCGACCGCGTTGTTGGGGAAGAAGGTCTTGAACTCGTGGTAGAGCTGCGCGGCCAGGGTCTTGTTATGAGCAAGGATGAGGGCGGGGCGGTTGAGCTCCTCGATGATCTTGGCCATGGTGAAGGTCTTGCCGGAGCCGGTGACGCCGAGCAGCACCTGATCCTTCTCGCCGGCGACGAGGCCGGAGACCAGTTCGCCGATGGCGCGGGGCTGGTCGCCCTGCGGCTTGTAGGAGGTGGTGAGCTGGAAGTCCATGCCTTTAGGATAAAGCGTACAGGGGACAGGGTGCAGGTCTTAGTCTTAGAGAGATAGGAGAACTGGATGGCGGAGCTTTGGTTGATTCGGCATGGAGAGACGGAGTGGAGTTTGAGCGGAGCGCATACCAGCCGCACGGATATTGCGTTGACCGAGCACGGTCGCAAGCGGGCTGAGGAGCTGCGCGACTTCCTGGCGGGCAGGCGGTTTGCCGCGGTCTTCTCGAGTCCCATGCAGCGGGCGCGGGAGACCTGCGCGATCGCCGGATATGGCGAGGTGGCCCGGATCGAGGACGGCCTGAAAGAGTGGGACTACGGCATCTACGAGGGCAAAACGACGAAGGAGATTCGCGCGGAGCAGCCGGGGTGGTCGGTGTGGAAGGATGAGATCGTCGGCGGGGAGCCGCTGGAGCATGTGGGCGAGCGGGCGGACGCGGTCATCGCCAAGGCGCTGGCGGCGGCGGGAGAGGATGGTGCGGTGGCGCTGTTCGCGCATGCCCATATTCTGCGCATCCTGGCGGCGCGATGGATCGGACTAGAGGCGAGCGGAGGCAGCCTGCTGGCGCTGGGGACGGGGTCGGTGAGCGTACTGGGATTCGAGCGGGAGACCCGGGTGATCCAGCAGTGGAACCGGGGGTTCGAGGGATAGCTTGGGGCTGGTGACCCCTAATTCTCCGACGGCTTCTCAATGTGATCGACGACGAGAAACGGTGCCAGGCCTTTCGCGGGCTCCAGCTGCAGTCCAAGCTGGTCCTGAGCCGCTACGTCGAGCGGTGGAATATGCCACGGCAAGGAGGTTCATGACGTCGAAGTTTGTCAAACGCAAAGAGCTGGAATGCGGCGAGAATGATCCGCTGACCTTGACATCCTCCCCTCCCTAAAGGAAGGGGATTCCTACGATGGCCGCCTAGCGGCCATTTCGGTGGGTTCTTGCTGCTGACGGCTTACCTCGCCATTCACTTCACAGGCTAACCGGG
>Ga0210403_10003675_pt1 | contig 13409 bp, 10 predicted proteins | sample IncBWC19MmetaG_FD_150863 | JGI IMG/M metagenome (GOLD analysis project Ga0210403, IMG submission 150863) | Forest soil microbial communities from Barre Woods Harvard Forest LTER site, Petersham, Massachusetts, United States - Inc-BW-C-19-M | ecosystem: Environmental > Terrestrial > Soil >... | reverse complement strand
CTCCAGCCCGGACTGTCCGCCGCCGATCACGATGACATCCTTGCCCTTGAACTTGCTAAGGTCGTAGTGAGCCGCGGAGTGCGACCATAGTTCAGCCGGCAACTGGCTAATTTGCTCGGGCACGTGTTCCATCCGATCCATGCCCGTGGCCACGATAACCTGGCCCGATCGAAATGTCTGCCCATTGCGCAGAGATACATCGAACCCTCCGTCGGTCTTTCTCACCGCGTCCACTAAAACATCTTCCACCTGCGGTACGAATTTTTTCTGAAAGGAGAGCGCATAGCTGGCAAAGGTCTCACGCGACAATGGGGAGCCGTAGTCGACGAATGGGAGGCCTTGCGCGCCGCAGAATTGTGGCAGACCGTAGCGGCCCTCGGGATCGGGCAGACCAGAGGCGCATCCTTCTGACTTCAAGAGCATGGCTTTCGGCATCTGGGTGAGCCAGCGTTGCATCGTCGATCCGAAAATGCGGAATTCCACGCCAGCATGGCGCAGGTGCGCCGCGACCGCGAGACCATAAGGTCCCGCACCAATGATGCAGACTTTTGTCTGCGGGACGGAGTTCAAGATTAGCTCCTCTGATTTCTGGGCCCTCGCTAAGTTGCGGAACCCATTGTTGTTTCGAATGATGATGTTTTGAATGATTAAGTCTGTGGCCCGCGAGGGAGAAGCAAGCGGGAACGACACTGCAAGGTGGGGGGTGCGTTCGCGTGGCAGGTTTGTCCAAGCAACTAAGCGGGAAATGTCTTGCCGGGCGGACGCGATTCAAAAACGCGCGATCGCGCTATAGAAACAAAAACGGCGCGCCGCATCTCGCCACTATCGAGAAAGGTGAGCTAACTCTTTATTGCCCGGATTCCCTTCGGCAAGTTTCCTCAGCTCGCCTTTCACGATCTTTCCTGTCGGCGTCACGGGCATTGCGGAAACCAGAACAATTTGAGACGGCCGTTTGTACGCCGCCAGATGGAGCATGGCGAATTCTGCCAAATCATCGCGCGTCACCGGCGAACCAGGCTGCGGCTGAACAAACGCAACCACTTCTTCGTCTCCTCCCACGGCGCGGCCGACGACCGCGGACCGGAATACTTCAGGATGCGCGTTCAGCACCGCTTCGACTTCCGCCGGGTAAACGTTGAACCCCCGGTGGACGATCAAATCCTTCGTGCGTCCAACAATGAAGAGATGGTCGCCGTCCAGCCGGGCGAGATCGTAAGTATTGAACCATCCTTCGCCGTCGATGGCAGCGGCGGTTTCCTCCGGAGCGCGATAGTAGCCCTTCATGATGTTAGGACCGCGCACCCGCAACTCGCCGACTCCACCGGCAGGCGCCGCCTGGCCGTCGCTTCCGACCAGCTTGATCTCAACTCCTGGAAACGCAATACCGATTGATGTGTCGGTGCGAGGCGTTTCAGGTCGGGTCAGGGCAATGGTCGGAGAACATTCAGTTACACCGTAACCGTTGTGCAGCACCATCCCGAAAAGACTTTCGATACCAGATTTGGTAGCGGGGTCGAGCGGCGCACCGGAAGAAGAAACGATCCGTAACGCAGGCAGCTTTAGCGAAGAAACATTCCTTAGCTTGGCGTACTGCAGAATCTGGTTGAAGATCGCCGGGGATCCTAACAACAGCGTCACGCGCTCCTTCTCCAACAGCACGCGCGCACTCATGGGATCAAAACGCGGAGTCAGGTAAAGTGAAGCGCCCGCGATTAACGATCCCAGCAACACCACCGACAAGCCGACGGCGTGAGACATCGGCAGCACGCCATAAAGCCGATCGTCCGGACCTACCGATCGGATTCTCGCCGATCCCTCCGCCATGAACAGCAGGTTCCGGTGGGACAGCATGACGCCCTTGGGAACGCCGGTCGTGCCGGAGGTGTAAATCAAGGCGGCAACGCGGTCCGCAACGTTCGCTTCGAGCGGCTCCGGAACCACGTCTCCATTCAGCGGGCCGATACCGACGGAACCGAAGCCGTCCCTCTCTTCGACCAAAGCGCCGTGCCGATTGGCGTGATCGGCTGCGTGCGTCGAGACGCCTGTCGTATACAGAACACGTCGCGCACCGCAGTGACTCTGAATTTCATCGACTTCGCGAGGCGAGAGGCGTGCATTCACCAGCACCGGCCACGCGTCAAGCGCCGCCGAGGCCAGAAGAATTGTCACGAACGCGCGGCAATTCTCCCCGACGATCATCACCCGATCGCCCGGGCGCACACCCAACCCACGCAGCCACGTCTGCGCGTCGACGATTGCCGAAGCCAGCTGCCCGTACGTCCAGGCCCCGGTGCTTTCGATCAGAGCCGGCCGATCCGGAAAGCGCTCCGCCCACACTTTCACTACGTCGCTGATGCGAGCGGGAGCGACTACTCTCGTGTCGGACACGGAATCATTCCTCTAGGAATTCTCTGCTCGAAGGAACGCGCTTGACGTTTGCACTGAAGCCTACGCCTTGGCGTCAAGCTTTCGCGCGACGTATGCCGCCAGATTGTTAATGGTGTCGAGGTTGCTGGGCATCACTTCTTCATCCTCGACGGTGATCTTGAACCGGTCCTGCAGATATGCGACCAAGTCGAGAACTCCCATGGAGTCGATCACGTCCCCGAGCAGCGATCCATCATCGCGCAGTTTTTCGGCGTGCCCGGTGAGAAAGTGCTCGACTACAAAGTTGCGGACTTCCCGTTCGATTTCAGTGGTTTGGGTTGATTGAATAGGCTGTGGCATTGCGTCAAAATACCTCGGTTCGTTGTTCCTCAGAAACCTGAGGAAGATTTGTTTTCGTGCTGTTTTCCATCTGCGCTTCGGAAGCGCGATGCAGAGGGGAACTGGAATACGAAGGCCGGATCAGCGTCGCGTCACCGTCGAAGGGGGTGGCGTACCATGCCTCACCGTCAGCGAGCGCCGCGTGAAACTCAGGATCCGCCGCCTTGTAGTAGTACGGGCACGCGGGATATTTCCTTAGATACGGATTCCATTCGGTGCATACTTTGCGAATGGCCGGCGGAAACCCCATCACCTCAAGAACGTCACTTCCTGCAAGCTTTGCGCCCTCATAGGCGGCCGCCCACAGTGCCTTCACGATTCTGGGCTCGTCCTGCCGGACCAAAGTATCGGCAATGACCGCCTTCCGTAGACCGGTTTCCTGATCCGCGTCAGTCCGAATCACCGCGTATCCAACAAGTTTGCCATTCTCGTGACAACAAAGTACGCGCGCAGAACCGCGGTCGCCCGGTATCTCGAAATGCCATCGCAGCGCCGCCGGGGTACGGTCGGCGAACAGCCGCGAGCGTTCGTTCAGCTTGGCTGTCCACAAGGACTGGAAATCATCTCCAATGTCCTTCGGCGCGATTTCAGTAATTGTCAAAGAGGTCACCGAATGTCTTGGCCCTCGGCGGCGAAGGATCTTGTCACAACCAACTGCAATCGCAGTGAGCACGCTGCCGATCCGGGTCGATGCCGGGCCCAGGTTCAGTTTTTTCATCAGCGCTCGAGCGAACGGATACGGTTGCAGCACCCAGAAGAGAACAGAGTCATAGTCCGGCTGCGGTAGAGGAGAGCACTTGAAGGCCCGCGCCATCTTGCCGACCGCCTCGATTGCGGTCGTAGCGATGTAAAGGTCGACAGATTTCTGACGATAGAAGGGCGCGACCACCGTCAAACTCATGGCGCGGTACGGCGTGTCTACGACCAATCCGTGGGAGGTGACCGCGGTCAGCGTTTTTTCGCCGTAGCCACACTGCAGGGAAATATTCCCCATGTATCCGACAATTGCGCCATCCGCTTCCAGCACCCAGCCGATGGGCCGCTCCACTTCGCCGCGGGGCAGCGCCGGATTACGATGCCAGAGGCGCTCCCAGTTCTCCAGTGAATCGGCGTCGACACCCCATCGCCGCTTGAGCGCGGACACACCCTCGAAATCCGAGAAGCGCGCTTCCCGAACTTTCGCCGGAGCAATCGCGCGCGTCGGCTGAACGTGATCGCTCCCGGCGGATGCGCGCTTGGTTCGCCGCTTCCGGATTACGGTCAGGATCGCGCCGGCGAATTTTTCTTGAAGAGAGGACATCGGACAGAACCTGTATTCATTGCGCCAGCGATCACCGCACCGCAGATCAGAGAGCGAAGACCGCAGCAGTGCGGTCGAGATTAGCGATCTGGTTACGCGGTTTCGCTTTCCGCGAGTGCCGGTCGCGCACCTGCTCGAGCCATAACGGCAAACGCCGGGCTTTCCGTCTTTCGCGAGTCCAGATACCGCAGCCAATTGCGATATACGCCGGTGGCCGATGACTCCCAGGTATTCTCCAGTCCGCCGACAACCGCATTTTCTGGAAAGGCTGCGGCGATTTCTTCGCGCCGGTCGGCGATTGCGGTCTCTCGAAAATCGTTGAGCAGGCGAGTCGCAACTTCGCCGAAATATCCCGCGGGCATCGTCGGATAGGTCTCCCGCTCCTGACGGAGAAATCGCTTGATGTCTCTCCGGTATTCCTTCAACAAAGTCTGCGCTCCGTATTCCGGGTGTCCCTGAAAATGTACAAACAGGCTGTTCTTTTTCCGTTTCACGAAAACGTCCACGCCAGCCTCAGGCGACTCGGTGAGAACCGTGTATCCGCTCGCCGACAACTCAGCCGCTCGCACTTCGTTCCAGCGCGAGTGCGGGAAGCGAATCTCATCGGCAATGCCGCTGGTCAGCGCGTGAGCGCCGCGCTTGCGGGAAGCAAACACGCCAAACTGCTTGTCCACGAGGCGGTGACGCGGAATACCGTCACCGTGGAGAACGCTGGCGTGCGCCGCCAAACACGACAGCACTATCGAGGACGTGTTTCGTTCCGCCCAGTCAAACACCTGGGTCAGAGTCGACCAGTAGGGCTCATCCTGCAGGTTCGCCTGATGCGGTTCAGTGCCGGTGACAATGACGCCATCGAATTTGCTGTTCCACAAGTCGTCGAAACCAAAGTAGAAATTGTTCAGATGCTGCTGCCCACGATCGCCTCGCGGAATCCCCGGCAACGAGTAAAGCTTTACGGAGACCGGAACTTCGCCCGACGCGGAATCCAGCATTTCGAAGAACTGCATCTCGGTGTCTTCGAGCGCCGGATCGGGCATATTGTTAATGAACCCCAGACGGACGCAGCCCTGTAAGGCACGGCCACTGGCCAAAGCCACCGCGCGCCGTTGTTGTCTCTCAGCCCAACGGGTCGGAACTCTCGCACCATCCCGCCCACTATCAATGATCAGCGGCATTTCGCACCTCCCACGCCGAAGTTTTCCATTTCGCGATGCCTCATTTTGCAGCCGTTTCCAGTGCCTGACCGAGATCCTCAAGAATGTCGTCGATATGCTCGATGCCCACGCTGAGCCGAATCATCTCGGGAGTCACACCAACTTTTTTCTGCTCTTCTGGCGTGAGTTGCCGGTGCGTGGTCGACGCGGGATGGCACGACAGCGATTTCGCGTCGCCCATGTTCACCATGCGTTTGAAAAGCCGGAAAGCGTTGAAGCATTTCCTGCCGCCCTCGTAGCCGCCCTTCACTCCGAAGGTCAGCAAGGAGCAGAAGTTGTCCCCAAGATAGCGATGGGCCATGGGATAAAGCGGATTATCCGGGAACCCAACGTAATTCACCCAATCGACCGCGGGATGAGCCCGCAGAAATTTCGCGACCTTGCGCGCGTTCTCCACGTGTCGTTCCACGCGGAGCGCCATCGTCTCAATGCCCTGCAGGAACAGGAACCCGTTAAACGGAGACAGCGTGGCGCCAGTGTTGCGCTGGCATACAGTTCGGCAGCGCGCGATGTACGCTGCATCCCCGAAATGATCGACATAGACCACGCCGTGATAGGCAATTTCCGGCTGATTGAACATATAGAACTTGTCCGGATACTTTCGCCAGGGAAACTTGCCGCTGTCCACAATCATGCCGCCGATGCTGGTCCCGTGCCCGCCCATGAATTTCGTCATGGAGTGCACCACCACATCGGCGCCATACTCAATCGGCCGCAACAGAACCGGTGTCGCCACCGTGTTGTCCACGACCAGCGGCACACCGTGCTTGTGCGCCACCCGCGCCAGTCCTTCGATGTCCGCCACGTTTCCCGCGGGATTGCCCACGCTCTCGCAGTAAACCGCGCGGGTATTTTCGTCGATCAGCTTTTCCACATCCTCCGGGCGGTCCGTCGCCGAAAAACGCGAACTGATTCCCCGCTTCGGGAAGATGTGCGCCAGCAGCGTATAAGTAGCGCCGTAGAGTTGAGGGAGAGAAACAATGTTGTTGCCGGTTTCGGCGATATTGATCAGCGAGTACTCGATCGCCGCCATCCCCGAACTCACGCTGAGCCCTTCGACACCGCCCTCGAGCGCAGCCACCCGCTTCTCGAGGACTGTGTTGGTGGGATTTCCGATCCGGGTGTAGATGTTCCCGGGGACTTCCAGGTTGAATAACGCCGCGCCGTGCTCCGCGCTGTCGAATTCAAACGCCACCGTCTGGTAGATCGGCACCGCCACGGCTTTCGTCGTGGGATCGCCGTCGTACCCAACGTGAATTGCAATGGTCTCGGGCTTCATGGTTTCGTGAATACGCGGAATGCCGACATTTACTTCGAAGCGCTTGCTGCTGCTTTGGTTCCGAAGGCCACCGACTCGCGGGCCAGCGACTTCGCAACGGCTTTCGACACCGTGCGGGCCGTGAAATCGGCTCCGAATGCGAATCTCATGACCGGCCCGAAGCTATTCGCCGCCGCCAGTCCCGCAAAGTAAAGCCCCGGCACCGACGATTCAAACGAGGACGATAACGCCGGAGACCCCTCGACGGTCTTGATCCGGGAACGAGTCTGGTCACTGAGAAAAGCCAGCTTTTGCAGATTTACCTTGTAACCAGTGGCCGCAATTACGTGATCCGCCGCGACCTCACGCTTGGCGCCGTGTGCGTCGACCAGGGAGAGACGAACTTTGCCGTCCTCGACTCGCGCCGCGTCTACCGAGTAGCCGATAAGCGTCGGAACTTTCCCCTCAACCTTGTCCCGGATAGACGCTCCTCCCGATGGCCCCAGTACGCGTCGAACCAATTCGACTCGCAGTCGCTCGGGCAGAGAGTGAAACAGATTGGGGTAGTTCGCAAAAAAGAATGACTTCCATCCCGGCCCGAGGCCCGATGGAGGCCGCCGAAACCGGTCCCACCAGGGACGAGCCTTGTCGCTCTTGCTGTGAAACTTCAAAGGTTTACGGGCTACCAACTGGACGTCAACTCCAGCCTCCCGCATCAACCCGGCAAGGTCGAGTGCGGAAGACCCCGCCCCGACGATAACCACACTCTTGCCGCGTAGTCGCGTGACCTCGGAATGTTGTGCGCTATGAGAAACGTACTGGGCCGAAAGGTGAGCCAGCGTTTCGGGGATGTAGCCGAAATGCGTCACGCCCACCGCCAAGACTACCTGTCGTGTACGAAAGATCTCGCCGTTATCCAGTCCGACGGTGAAACCATCGGACTCCGGCTCAACACTCACCACAGTCTTATCTTCCAGTTGCGGCACGATCCGTTCCTGGAATGCGAGCCCATATTCGGTGAACGTATCCAGGCGAACGGAAACGCCTTTGTCGCCGTATTCAATACCCCGCTCCGCACAGAAATTTCCTAGTGTGAGCCGGCCGTCGGGATCGGAAATGTTGGACGCGAAGCCATCCGATTTGAGCAGCATACCCTTCGGCATGTGCTCCAGCCAACTATCCATGGGACGGCCAAAAATGCGGAACGACAGGCCGCGTTTTCGCAGGTGCGCGGCAATGGACAATCCGTACGGACCGCTACCGATAACAGCAATATCTGGCATAGCCCAAAAAGGCCTTTCCGGGGGAGGGTTAGAAGGACAAAAAATTAACGAGAAAACTTGCTTGGGAGGGTGAACTGATAATACCACGGCGGGGTCACATTTTCTGCAGGATTTCGGCAATACGAGCGCCCGCCCGTCCGTCCCACAGCGGAGGTGTAACACCTTTCTTTTGTTTGCCTTCCAGGATCGCTGCCAACTCGGTAGCGAGCCGTTTCCGGTCATCGCCGACCAAGACATTCGTCCCCAGGCTCACTGTGATCGGACGCTCGGTGTTGGGCCGCAAAGTAAGGCACGGCACGCCCAGATAGGTGGTTTCTTCCTGAATTCCACCGGAGTCCGTAATCACCACCGCGGCCCGGCTCTGGAGCGCCAGGAACTCAATGTAGGGCATGGGATCGAGGAGCCGGAGATGCCGAGAATCGATGCCGAACTCTTCAATTCGCTGACGCGTCCGCGGATGTACCGGGAAAATGATGTCCAGTTCCTGGCTCACCTTGGTGAGCGAGTCCAGGAGTTCGCGCAGGGTTTCGCCTTCGTCGACGTTGGCAGGCCGGTGCAGCGTTACCAGGGCAAAGCGCTCGGGAAAACCGTTCCTCGGACAACTCTTCGCCGCCGGCAAAAGCTGGATCAGCGAGTCGATCATCACATTGCCCACAAAGTGAATTCGTTCTTTGGCCACACCTTCGCGCAAGAGGTTGGCGTCGCCGTCTTCCGAGGGCGTGAACAGAACGTCGGAGAGGCGGTCGGTCACGATCCGGTTAATCTCCTCCGGCATGGTGCGGTCGAAGGATCGCAGGCCGGCCTCCACGTGACCCACCGGTATCAGCAGCTTGGAGCAAACCAACGCGGCGGCGACGGTGGAATTCACGTCGCCATACACCAGCGTAAGATCCGGCTTGCGGTCCAATACGACCGGCTCGAACCGGCGCATGATCTCCGCCGTCTGCCAGGCGTGACTTCCCGAACCGACTTCGAGATTGAAATCCGGTTCGGGAATCTCCAGCTGGGTGAAGAACACGTCCGACATGTTCCGGTCGTAATGCTGACCGGTGTGAACCAGAGTCTGCCGCATGCCCCGCTCGCGTATGGCACGCAGCACGGGCGCAGCCTTAACAAAATTAGGCCGGGCGCCAACAACGTGAAGAATATGGTTCATTTGTTCACTTATCTTTTGCCGAAACGGCGATTCAGGATCACTCAGGGAGAGAGTTCTGTCCCGAAACCTGCACCGGCGTCACCGGCCGGGTTCGTTTCCACACCGACGACAACCTCTCTCTCTGTTCGTGTCGTAGAAATGAAACGAATTCATCCGGCACTTCGCGCGGCTCCCGGCAGAGCGAAAGCCAGACAAATCCAGCCAGTCGAGCCAGCGCGACGACAACGTAGGGACTCTCGCCTACCCGGCGCAGACATTTAAAGACTTCGAAAATCGGGTCGCTGCCGAAGGAGTAATCCAGTTTCCCTAGACGGAATGCATTCCTGAACCAATGACTGCTTCCGCCGGTGTGGCGGTGGTGGAAGATCTTCAATTCGGGAAGGGACTCTACCTCCCATCCCATCATCCTGGCCTTGATCTGAGCGCACCAGTCCTCGCCGCCATATTTCAGAACCGCATATCCGCCAATCGCATCGTAACACTCCCGCCGGACCAACTGGGCGGCATGCGCGACGTTGCGCACGTCGTTGACGCTGCGGCTGCGATAATCCTCGTCCGCGTCGGCCTCCGCAGCCTCATAAACGAATCCTCCCACCAGACCTAATCGCGGAAATTGTCGAAGACGGTCGATCAGGTGTTCAAAATACGAGCTTTCCAGCGAGATGTCGGCATCGAGATTGCCGATGAATTCGTAGTCGACATCTTCGAGCAGCTTGGAGCCCTGGTGCAGCGCGAGCACTTTCGCGCCAAAGCTGTGTCCGGGCGCCCTCGTGATGCGCAAGAACCGGATGAAGTCATGCTGTCTGGCGTACTTCTCGACGATTTCGTCGGTGCGATCGCTGGAATTATCGCTGACAATAACCCAGCGCTTCGGCCGCACGGTCTGAGCGAGCACACTCTCGATGGTTCCTTCCATGAAGGACTCTTCGTTGTGCGCGGCGGTCATCAGGACATACGTCCCGAGCTGCTGTGACGGAGTGGGCATGGTTTAGATGGTGAAAAAACGCTGGTGGGCAGGATCCTTCGCGCGATCGGTTTCGCCTGCGTGGTTCTTGATTTCCTCAAGATCGGTGAAAGGCTCGGCGAAGCTCGCTTCACCGGTGGGAACTCCAACTGCCGCTTCAGTCAATTTCTTAGTTGGACGAGCAACTGTGGCTGCGCAGATTGCAGCCAGCAGTCCCAACCACACGACCTGGGTTTGATCCCAATAGGAAATTCCCACGAAGGCGACAACGTTGGCAAAAAGCGCCGCTCCCAGTGCCCACAGGAATATTTGCTGCTTGCGGTTTTCAGCCAGCTTTCTGGCCCTTCCCAGGTACTTAAACCCGTACACGATGATTGCGAGAAATAACAGGAACGGCAGGAGCCCGGAAGAATCGCAAATACCGACGTACTGGTTGGCCGTGTCCCACATGTCCCAGCCCCAATCGTAGGTCGACTTCACCCCGACCAGCCACCAGTCCCCAAAATGCCGGATGCACTGATCGACCAGCATGAACCGGTGATAGCCCGACGATCCGCCCGAAATGTCGATCCGGGAGATGAGGTGCCAGACCGGCGCTTTCATGACCATGTGTAGGGACACGATCGTGATGACCACACCCCAGCGCACGACCCGCATCCAGTTCCGTATCGGCCACAGGCACAGGGCCATGACTCCGCCCGCGTAAGCCAGGATTGGCGTGCTGGAATTTGAGGTTAGCGTGATCACGGTCGCCGCCACCAGCCCGACGCCCGCGAGCACCCGGTTCTTCCGCCCGCGTTGCCACAGCATCACGAACAATGGCACCAGGATCGCGCCAAAAGTTCCCGCCAGGATGGGGTGGCCAAAGCAGCCCAAAGCGCGAAAACGGTCGGCCCGCTCCACCACATTGGCGTACAACCCAGCCCGCGCTCCGCCCAGCAGCGCATACGGGTTATGTCCGGTTACGATCTCCCACGTCATCACCAGCGCAACCACGGCCGCGACGTAGGCCAGCGTTCGCACCATCACCACAATGTCTTCCTCGGTGCGGATCAGAAACCGCAGCAGGAAGTAAATGCCGAAGGTCGAGTAGATGTTCCCCAGCTGAAAGATCAAGGCCCCAGACTGTCGAAACAGCAGGATCCCGGCCAGCGCCGTGAAGAGCGCAAACAGAATCACCGCCAGGTCGATCTTGTTGATGCCTCCGCTGAAGATCCGGCTCTTGGAGGAAAGCTTGTCTCGCAACAGCCGCGCGATCCCGAACAGAGCCAGCACCCGCAGCATCGGAAAATGCAGCCCTCCGATGACCAGCACCTGGTCCAGCGGAATCAGGATGGCGGCCGCGATAAAGGGCGCAATCACCCTGCCGCGCGGCCAGATCAGGACGAGCACGCCCACCACCAGCACTAGCAGCAGAATAAGGGGATTGGCGAAACTCTCTGCCACCCCGCCGCCGAATCTAAGATGTTGCGGTTCCAAGAGTTGAGCCTATCCAGAATCGAGACTACGCGGCCTTTCCAGCTTGCCGAAAACGAAGGAAAAAGGCGCCCGCAAAAGCATAAGCCAGCAGGCATCCGCCCAGCCCCAGAACCACGTTCGGAATCGGCCGGCTGGTCACCGTCGTGAATCGAATCACCAGGAACCACAGAGCCGCGATGCCGATCGATGTCAGGACTGGAACCGGGAAAACATCCGCGTACTGAGACATCTTCAGGCCAGTAACTTTTCGGATTCGTTCGACCTGCAGCGCATAGCCAACGATGATCGCTATGAGGCAGCCGAACTGCGCTCCCCACAGGCCGAATACCTTGGCCAGCGGATAGGTCAACAGAATTACTACAACCGCCATGCAGGCCACGCTGCGCCGGTGCAGTTGCGGAAATCCTTTCGCGTAGAACGCCTGCGTAATCTGGTTGTTCAACACGTTGAACAGGGCCGCACAAGCGGCGAATCCCAGAGCGGCGCTGGCGGCTCCGTAGCGCTGTCCATAAACAATGCTCAACAACGACCGCCCGCAGAAGATCACAAAGACGGCTACAGGAAGCCCCAGCCATACCGTTGCCGATGTCGTCTGCAGCAGGATGCGGTTCATCCGGGCGTTATCATCTTGAACCCCGGACAACGCCGGCAGAAGCGTCTGATTCATGACATTGATCAGGAACGACAGCGGTGTCTGAATCAGATAGACGGCCATGGAGTACAAACCGAGCTCCGTGGCTGAGTAGAGCTTTCCCAAAACAAAAATATCGGCGCGGGAAAAAATAAGGTTCAGCAAGGACAAGCCAAACAAGCCACGCGAAAATTTCAGCAGATCCCGGATGGGGTCGATGTGCGGCATCCGTGGAAGATAAGGACATACGATGTAGGAAAGAATGCAGCGAGCGGCGCTTTCCGAACAGAACCCGATCGCCAGCGCCCACACGTCGCGCATGAAAAGGCTGAGAACGATGGTCGTAAGCACGCCCAGGATGCCGCCGCCATTGTTGATGACAGCCCACTTCCGGAATTTCATTTCCTTGATGGCGATATACGCGCGCGGGCTGATGGCGCCGTCAAACAGAATGCTCAACGTCACTACCCGCGCCAGGGAACTGAGTTCGACGTTGCCGTAGAAGTGCGCGATCTCCGGAGCGAGAAGATAGACGGAACAGTAGATGAAGAACGACCGGCCCATGGTCATCCACCACGCCGCCGTCACATGACTGTCTTCGCCCCCTTTGGGATTCTGAATCAGGGCTTCTCTGGCCCCGACATCCACCGCCATCTGGATGAGAGCCGTGGCGGAGTTCACGATCGCCATCGCTCCGAATGCCTCCGGAGCGATCAGGCGCGTGAGCAGCATATTGCGTCCGAAACGGATGGCCTGCTCGACGAAGCTCGCCCCACCCAGCCATGCGCCGCCGCGCATAACGCGGCTTTTCAGGCCCCTGCCTTGGCTAATGAGGTCCAGGTTCTCTTTGATTGTGGTTCGCAGCGAAGACATTTCAGTGATGGCTTATCGTGACCAATTCCGGAGCGGAGGTCTAGTTTAGCGGTTTGGTGGCGAACACAAACGGATGCAGGTCGCCGTTGCTGGTGAGGGGAAAAATCATGAATTCAACCCGTTCAAATCCCATTCCCAGCAAAGTTCGATGGAGTTCCAGCCGATCGAAACTCGTGCCGTGCATGGGAGGAACCCCTCCCCGCTTCATGCGAAACCGTTGATAGTCCGACCTGGCCGCCAGGACCGGACGCAGCAATCTCCGGTATAGAAAATCGCAGAACGCTGAGAATTTCTGGCTCACAGCGACCGGATACATGTGAACTGGCAAGTGAATCATCAGCGAACCGCCGGGCCTCAGGGCGCGCTTGATCTCCCGGAAGTACGCGTATCCCGCATCCGGCGAAGGCAAGTGCTGCAGCACGTGGCAGGAAAAAACCGCGTCCGCCAGATTGTCTTCAAGGGGAATCGTCTGCCCCTCCGTCACG